>RCMY010004820.1_pt1 | contig 11560 bp, 9 predicted proteins | sample 2041341 | NCBI WGS metagenome assembly RCMY01 (sample SAMN09708234, study PRJNA481090) | Marine sediment metagenome, whole genome shotgun sequencing project.
CATCAACCATCAACCATCAACCATCAACCATCAACCATCAACCATCAACCATCAACCATCAACCATCAACCATCAATCACTAATGAGTCCACTCAATAAACAATCCTTCGATTTTGCACCAGGGTAAGTAACCAGCAATTGTATCAACGTTTTAACTTGCGAATATAACGCTCTACTTCTTCCCGATCGGGTACGGTGGTGATTTCTTTGGTTTCGGCTTCCAAAAAGGAGGTCAAGGCCAAACGGTTGTATCCCTTTTTATAATTGTACTTTCCCACTAAATAATGTGCTTCCCAAAAGTCAGGGTTCACAGCGACTAACTCCGAAAGCAACTCTTTTTCTACATGCCCATTCGAAGCAATCGCCTTTGTGATTTGGTTTCGGAGCTTCCGATACCGCATATAATGTCGGTAGGCCAAAGTACGTAAAAATGGGTCTTCTGCAATGTTCAGTCTTTCTTCGGACATTGATCTCACTTTGGTGACGCCATCTACTTTATCAAAAATCGCGTTGAGGTCATAGGCCACGAACTCCCCTAATTGATACGGATTGCTCGATACCCAAACTCTCAGGTCTTCCGGTTGGAAGACGATACCGTGATGGGCCAATAACTGGTTGAGGGCCTTTTCGTTGCCATAGCCGATACGCTGGTCATCGAGTCCTTTTTTGTTTCGGAGGATATCCACAGCGATTTCAGGGGTTACTTTTGGTGTTTGGCCCAGCAATTCTTCCATACGCTCGTACCGGTATTGGGAATGGCTTTCGAGAATGTGTTGCTGGTTTTTTTTATCATTGGCGTAGGCCGCGCTCTGAAAATGGTTGGAACAGATCAACTGGTTGGAGTTCTCGACTTCGTAAACCCCGAAATTCTTTGGCGAGACTTCGATGATGGCCGCCCGCTTGTCTTTGGCACTTCCCACAAAAATAGATTCCGAGACAAACACTTCCCGTTTTTTTGCAATGGCAATCGCCTCGTCAATGGTGGATGCATATTGCAAAATCTCACGGGTAACCAATGAAATGGGAGTTTTGGCGACCAATGGAAAATCTGATTTGCCAGCATTGATGGTGACGGTCAGACCTTGGTCGTTCATTCCCGAAATCACCCCGATAAATCCGCCCCAAGTGACGGACATGAACTTATGTCCATCATCAGGATTTATAAAAGCAATAATCTTATTTTTCGCAAATTCATCCCCGACATAAAAATCGAAATTACGGCCGATGATCATTTTTCCGTCCTTGGTCTGATTGCCCCAAGCCGCAAAGCTGGAACAGCCCACGAGTGCCAAATCTTGTAGGGCATGCCCGATATCGTGCGCACCGTGAAAGTACATGACTCGTTGATAGGGTTTGGCGATATAGTCGAAATCTTTTGAGGCGTATTGTGCCATTCCGTAAATTTCAGCCTTGTACTGTTCGTCTATGTTGCGATACATTTTGCGGTTGAACCAGGCCAGAAACTTTCGCAGTAGGTTTTGTTTGCCCTTGGATGGCACCAATGAATCGATTTTATCGATAAAAATTTGTTCCTGTTGGTTAAAGAGTTCTTGGGTGAGGTTGCCTGTTTTTAGTCCGAGCTCGTACGGATTTCCATCGACATATAGCTCCCATTGGCCTTGTCGGTTCTTAGTTAGGAAATTATCGTCAAGAACAAAGGTCGAATCGTTTAGTTTGGTGCGCTCCGGGATTTCGGTTTCGTATTGGCTTACATCCGGTTTATCGTGTAGTGATTTTTTTACACCACATGAGCCGAGGATCAAAAGCATTACCCCAAACAGTTGTATTTTTTGTAGGCTCGTACACCAACCTACCCTAGCGTAAAGTAAGTTTGAGAAGGGTGCTAATTTTAAAAGACTAAACCGATTGATTACACTCATATAACGTATAAACTCTTAAAGCTACTTCTAAGGCAGGCCAATCTTTCGTCAGGCCTGTAGTGAGAACGGGTTTTTGCGGTTGATAACTATCGCACTGCCAACTGCTACTGCAACTGCCCACTTTTTTCACTTCCCGCCACTATTTTATCCAATAAATATTCCCCGCCTAAAATTTCCGAACAGGTCACCACCCCACTTATCGTGACCCCTAAAATACCGTGCATATTCAAGCTTTGTCCTGTAAAATACAGGTTTTCGATTTTAGTCCGGGGCGAAATGAACGATTTTAATGGGTTTTTGAAATCCTTCACATAGCCGTACATCGATCCCCGATGGCATCCGATATAATCGCGATAGGACAAGGGTGTCGAGGTGTGGATAGATTGGATACAGGCTCGGATATTGGGGAACTTCTTCTCTAATTCCTTTAAAAACACCTCCGTCTTTTTCTTTTTAAATTCCGCGTAGGTCTCTCCGCGATCGTTCTTATCCGCGACCGTATTGAATGTGTTCGCCCAAGAGGTTACCTCTTCAAAACGCATGTAGGCGATGGCAGTCAACTGTTCGCCCCATTCGTCTTGGTTTTTCCGAACGCCCATGGAAACCATATAATTTAGCGGCCAATTTTCTTGGGTGTATTCATGTCCGTTCCACACGGCGTCGAGGTCTTTGGAATGGTAGTAATTGTGGTTGAGGTACTTAAACGATTTCGGTTTCAGCACGATATGGATGCTAAAGGCCGAAATGGTGCTTTCCATCTCTTCGATACGTTGGGTGAACGATTTTCTAAAAGGGTCGCCTTCCGTTAATTGTAGCGTCGTTTTGGGGTCGATATTCGATATAAACAGGTCACCCTTGATTTTCTTTCCCGCTTTGGTGGTCGCCGATATTGCTTTTTTATCTTCCACATCTATGCTTATTACTTCTTGATGTTTAAAAGCATCTCCACCATTTTCCTTTAACCTTCGGATAAGCAGTTTGGTAATCTGGCTACCTCCATCGGCACAGCGGTAAGAACTTTCTATAAACGAGTTGACCGAAAGCGCATGTACATAAAAAGGGGTTTTTTCAGGCTCTCCCGCATACAAAAGATTAGATCCGGCCAGTACCGCACGTAAACGTTTGTTTTCGGTCAATGAATCGATATACGATTTAGCCCCAAGTGCGAACAGGTCGGAATCTTGATGATAGGGTTTACCCGCCTCAAGGTTGTAGAGGGGGAATTTCTGGCAAACCTCCCGTAATTTGTCGCAATAGGTTTGAATCGCTTCCGCTTCTCCTGGAAACCTTTGTATCAAATGAGACGTAAAATTCTCATAGCCTTGGGCATGTGGATATTCTGTATTATCGTCATCAAAAGTGATGATGTCAAAACCGTCTTCGTCCAATTTTTTAAAATGTAATCCTTCGAGAATGTCGAGATACTCGAAATAGCGGTACAGATTTTGTCCTTCGGAAAGTCCTCCGAGGTAGTGCACCCCGGTATCGAAAATGGTCTTTTCGCGCACAAAGGTCTGCAGGTTGCCCCCATACTGATTGTTCTTTTCCAGTACGCAAACGGATTTTCCCTCACGTGCCAAAATGTTGGCCGCGACCAGACCGCCCATTCCGCTGCCTATGATTACAATGTCGTAATGTGCTTTCATGCTTTTCTGACCTTTGCCAAAATATGGATAATTTTGACAATTCAACGTGTTGGTTAAAGACTGGAAAGATTTGTATTATGGGTTGTTTTCCTCAATTTAACTTCGCAATAGCACCGTAAAGGTATCATTTTGAACGGCAGTGGTAAAACCCTCCGGTATTGCGGCCTTTTGACCTTCTTTCAAAAGAATCAAGATTTCAATTTCATCCATTTTTTCCTTCGTTACGGACTTCAAATCGAATGTTTCCGTATTCATTATCAACACCTTCGCCGGATGCTCCAAAGCTGTATCCGCCGAATCCACTACCTCAATTTTACTATATTGATGCGCTAAATAATTATTTTTCAAAATTGCCCTTGCTTCCGGGTCTTCCAAATAGCTGATGATTTTTCGATCGATGCCATCCAAGGCCATAAGCAGATCTAGTTGTCCGAAGTCTTGGGACAGGTGCACAATGGTGTCTTTTACCCCAATTGTCTTCAAAAGGGCTTTGTAGGTGTCCGTATTCTTTTTTAGATCTTCCTGAACGGATGTGTAGACCGCATCCCCCTTGTATCGATAATTATCCAAAATCGTTCGATGCCAGTAGGTCGGGCCTTCCAATACGTTACGTAGTTTCCTGAATTCAGCCCTGAAAAATCCACCGATATTTTTGGCTTTTTTGGTGTACTTCGCTCCGAACCTCATGTCGTTATGTGGAATTCTTTGAAGAATTTCTAAGGTCAGACTACCATCCTGGATAATAAAACTGTCTTTTGGGGAGACCTCTGAGGTTCCGTGGATCAAAACAGGAAGTATATCCAATTGCAATTGCTCGGCCAAATAGAACGCACCTTTATGAAAACGTCTGATTTTATTGGAAGTCGAACGTGATCCCTCGGGAAATGCGATGATTGAAAACCCCTGTGCCAATTTTTGTCTCAGATAGGCCTCACCCTGTTCGATGCCCCATGAAACAGGATAGGCTCCGTGTAGCTTGGCCGCGCTACCGAGAGTTTTCGAATGGTACACATGGTCTTTTACAAGATAGATCAATTTCGGATGCAGCATGCCCATCGCAAGAATATCAAGAAAAGAGGCATGGTTGGCGATCAACATGGCCGGTCTTTCAAAGGTTTCGTTATGCGGATTCCTGATTTCCTTTTTCAGGAACGGATTGGTGTACAAGACCGATTTCATGAATTTTGAGGTCACCTTGTGCAGCCGCAACTGGGGTTTTGCACGTCCTTTGGGGTCGAATTTTAGGTAGATCCAAGCATAGGCACTCAGCACTATTCCACCAAGATTAAAGTAGGCAAAAGACAACAGGGAATGGATCAAAATTCTGGGGCGGATGGGCCTCTTGTCCGTTCCTCCAAGAAATAACCGAAAAAGTAAGGGTTGAACGACAAAGGAAACCAAGGCGGCGCATAAAATACCGATCAGGGACACTACGGAAACGGTATACAAAACGGGATGCTTGGCAAAAACTAGAACCCCTACCCCCGCAATGGTGGTAATGACCGATAGTATGATCGATGTTTTATGGATGGCAAGCGTCTTTTCGCCCGTGCGGTATTCGGTCAGCAGGCCGTTGGTCATAAAAATGCTATAATCGACGCCCAGTCCGAATATAAAGCTACAGATGATGATATTAAAAATATTGAACTCGATGTGGAAAAGCCCCATAATACCGACTGTCAGAAACCAGGTCACGAAAATTGGAATGCTGGTGATCAGGGTCAGCGTAAGACTTCGGTAAAAGAGGAACAAAAGCAAAAGCACCACAATCAGCGAGTAGCCCAACAGCCGATTGAAATCGTTCTTAAGGTTGCCCAAAAAAGTCTCGTTTACGTTCTGCCGGTCGATGAGCAGCGTATTGGGAACATCGTCAAAACGTTTTCGGATATCGGCAGCGTTGGCATCATCGACCTTGACCAAAGACGTGATGGTGGTGCCATTTTCATCGTTCACCACATAGTCATCCACAGAAAACGACTGAATTGCCCCGATTTCCGACAGTTGAAGGGGGGCAAAATCGGCTTCCAAAAGGATATAAAACTTGGAAAAGGCAGTCGGCTTAAAACCCAGATCGGACCCGCTCTCTATTAGGTTATTTTTGAGGGAGTCGATTTTTGAGGTATCCCAAAACTGCTGCCAAGCCTTGATTTTCTGTTGTTGCGCGCGGTTCGATTTTACCAAGGTGCCAACGGACCCGAAGCTAACTATTTTGCCGCTTTCTTTCAGTTGCTCCAGTTCCAGGAAAAGGCTGTCATTGCGTTGTAGAACCTCTTGATAATTATCGCCGTAAGTGGACAGGTAAAGCGATTTTGACCCGATATCCGTTAGTTTTTCCAAACGATTGCGGGCGTCCAACAGCGCTTGGGTCTCATAATTGAGTTTGGTGATATCTTGATTGAAAACGACTTTGTGGTAGGTAAAAATACTAATGGCAAAAATAATGGCCAATGCCGCAATGGCCCATTTGCTTTTGTGCCAATCAAAATTCGCGCATCGGTCCAATATCGTTTTTTGGGCCGCCAGTGCCTTTTTACCCTTATATACCTGAGGGATGAAAAGCAGTGCAAAAACGGAGGCACCCAACACGCTGATAGCCGCAAATATCCCGAGATCTTGCAAGGCCTGGGAGTCCAAGAACAACAAACAGAGAAAAGCGCAGGCGGTGGTAAGACTGCTCATCAAGACCGACGGGGCAACTTCTTTAAACAAGCTTTTCATATCCTCCCCATTGCGAATGTGGGTCAGGATGTGCAATCCATAATCTAGGGTTATCCCCAGCAATATCGCGCCTATGCCCAAGGATAAGGCGGAAATTTCATCACGGATCAGACATAAAAAAGCGATGGCCAACAAACCACCGAAAAGGGTAGGGGCGAAGAGAATCAGCGGCAGGACTAATTTACGATAGAACAGGATCAGCAGAACAAAGAGCAAGGTCAGCGCAATTCCCACGGTAAATTTTATGTCACGTTCGATTTGCTTCGCATTGGAAACCGCACTCAAAGCCGCGCCGAAATATTCGCTGCTTGCCTTTTCGCCGTATTTGGCGTTCAAGGCATCCTGAACGGTATAGAGCGCATCCGAAAAGGATAGATTTTTGTTGGTTTCTCCGGAACCAAATTTCGGGGTGATAAAAAGGAGTATGTTTTCTTCTTGTTCATTAAGTAAGAATCCATCCTTTAATTTAAAACCTTCCCCAAAACCCAGTTGCCGCAATTTTTTCAGGGCGATGAAGGATAGGCCCAACGGATCTCTGACGATACTTTTTTTCGCAACAATACCCGTCGGCGAGATCAGTGTTCGGTAGTTCTCGGCGGTAATCTTGGCAATGCTGTCTTGGGAAAGCTTTCGTTGGATGGTCTCATAATCGTCAGCTTCCAAAAAAAGCGGAAGGTGATCGTAGACCAGATCAAGCGTCTTGGGCACATCGCCGTCAGCGACCCTTCCTTGGATGTTTTTGATAAATTCGCCTTGGCGGGATTCTACGCTATCCAGAAATTCGGTGGCGTAGCGGGTCAGATCATCGACAGTTCCGGCTTCTCCTTTTCGGATGTTGACCACAATTTTATCCGTAAAAGCAATGGATTTAAGCACTTGCTGTATCCGCCGCGTTTCTTCATTGGCGGGAATTAGGGAAGATATATCGTCGTCGAACTCGATTTGACGGGCTGTGTTGAAAAGTGCACCAACGACGCCCAATAGGCACAGAAGGGCCAACCATCGTTTTTTGGCGATGGCCTTGTAGGCGCGAAAAAAGAAACTACCCATTTTCTACGGCTATTTTTCGTTTGGCCATTTTTGTAAGGGTCAGATAGCCTATCAGTCCGGAAATAACGGAAACGACCGTCGCTAAAAGAAAGCTTCCGATGAGGTAGGCTTTTAAACCTTTTAGGGCTACAAGGTTCTCCATGATGTTATCCAGGGCAAAGAAGTTAGTTTCTCCAGTAATCCAGACCCCAATCTGAATGCTAAAATACAGTATAAATGGAATAAAGGGCGGAAGGCTGATGTTCGAAAAGGCAAAGGCAATAGGCTTGTTCAATTTGAACAAAAAGGCCAGCCCGAGTACCAAAAGCGTGTGTAGTCCCCAAAAAGGACTCAAGCCGATAAAAAGTCCCAAGGCGATGGAGAAGGCTTTTTTTCGCGGAGAATCGTTGCTTCCCAAAACATCTTCGGCCAGGAATTTTTGAACACCTTTTTTCTTGACCTTTCGGAAGAAATCGCGAGGCTTGATGTAAAAAAGTGTTACGATGACGAAGACCGTATTTAGTACGCTGATTCGGGCGAAATCGGGTCCTTTTCTAAAATGGGATACCCTTTCCGCTTCATCGTACGAAATTTTGACGGGAATATTCTTGACCAAAGTACCGCTCCATGCGGCCTTGACGATGACCTCTATCTCGAATTCGAATTTTGGGGTGTACAACTTCAGTTTTTCGATTTCCCTGAGTGGGTAAAGCCGGTAGCCGCATTGCGTGTCGGTAAGCCACGTGCCCGTTTCGAACCAGAACCAGAAATTCGAGAATCTATTGCCGAAACTACTGGAACCGGGCACATCGTGTTGCTTCATATTTCGCGAACCGATGTAGAGTACGTTCTTGGTTTCTTCTTGTTGTAAAGCTTCCAGAAAAACCGGAATATCCTCTGGAAAATGCTGTCCGTCCGAATCTATGCTAATCGCAAAGTCGTAGCCTAGCTTTCGGGCCTCCTTAAACCCGATTTTTAACGCGTTGCCCTTCCCTTTGTTTGTAGGAAGATGAACCTGATGTATTTTAGGATAATTTCTTAGGATTTCCACCGTACTATCGGAAGCCCCGTCATTGACCACAACGAGGTTTTGGGTCATAAGCAGCACACCATCCAAGACTCTAGCCAAAGTGCCTGCATTATTATATGTAGGGATGAGCACACAGCACTTCAGCTGTTGCATGGTATTTTGTGCGTATGGGGTATGGGTCGGCAATTGGCAGTTTTTACCGGCAAAGATAAGGATTCAAATCCGCCTCTAAAACAATTGTCTTTCGGCAGCGGTAAAGCTGTCCGATTGTAAGACATAGCCTTTTACAAATGCCTTGGCCCCGGGATCTTCTACGGCTGCGTAATTGGTTAAAATAAACTCTTTGTCCTCTTCCTTGTTTTTATGATAGCCGGTAATCTTGGGTACATTTTCCTGTACACTCAGACGTATGCATCGGATCTCAACGTTCTTGGGCTCTGTTTCGATAGCGTATTCCAGCAACTCCCGGCCCTCTTTGAAAAATACTTTTTTGTCCTTGATGCCTTGAACATATTCCGCCATCATCGTGGTTACGGCACCTTTATAGGCGACCAAGACGGTATTGTCGTTCTTTCCGATAGAAGTCAATTCGTTATTCAGTGTTTTGGTAGCTTCCTCATTTTCGGAGGCTTCGCGATAGTCTTCCCGCACCGTGGCCAAATCGGTAGAAACATGTCCGGTAGCCATCCATCCTATGAATAATACTATTAGTTTTAGTTTCATGGCTAAAGTGATTTTCGAATGATTTGATCTTGATGCTTACCCGATGCTATTATTTTTAAACGTTGCGTTCAATTTTAATGCCAAGGTGTCGCCAAAAGAAACGGTGTTTTTCACTTTTACATTTCCTTCCTCCTCCGAAATATTCAACACCACTTGTATAATGTCGTTTTTTTCGGGATTGATGATAGCCATAAACTTTACATTGGATACGACGGACAAAAAGAGTTCTTTGTCCAAAGCCTTTTCCGTGAGTTCCTTGACGAGTTGAATGGTGCAGACGCCCGGCATGATAGGATTTCCGGGGAAATGGCCTTTGAACACCTCGTGGTCTTTGTTCAATTTCACCGAAGCTTCTACCGACCCATCGGTTTCACTAAAGGATTGAATGCTATATAATTCTTTTATCAACATGCTGTCTCTTCTAAATTCCGATTAAAGTTATGGTCAGTGGAAATGTTTTGTGTAAAATCTGAACCTTTCCCGCCATGCTATTCTTTGTTTCCGAAAACAAAAACATCACTTTTTCCTTACTGCCTTTGACACGGGCAATTGTATTCAATTGACCTTCGGTATGGTAAAAATAATGCTTTTTGGAAAGGATTTTGGTTTCCGTGACGATATCCTTACCGTTCTTAAAAGTTCGCATTACGGGAGGATGTTCGGCTATAAGTGTTTTAAAATCTCTTTTTAGGACGTTGATGAGTATTTTCCGGTCCATTTCCTTCAAGATACGGTTCACTTTAAAATCATCGCCTTGAAGGCTGAAATCGAACAGCGTATTGCCCATTTCTGTGGTGAAAACGATACGATGGTGCGCAGGCCCTATTTTTTTGACGATTAGAAGTCCACCGAACGATTTATCAAAGGCTTCGATTTTAGCCTTGTAGACATAATCTTTTGAAGTATCTGAAAAATATGGGTTCAAGGTTTTCTTTTGGACGGTCTCTACGGATTGAAACCCATTTTTCTTAGGATAAGAGGCGCATCCGACGAGGATAAAGACGAAAAGGCTACTGAGTAAAATCCGCATCGGATAGGGGTTGGTTGGTTTCTCGACCACTAAATATGATCTGGGTATAGTCGTCGGAGGGTTCGATCATCTTTACTTCGACAACTTCGCCAGCTGGATTGAAGGTCATGTGGAAGGCCTTGATAAACTCAGCGAATTGGGCATCCTTAGGTATAAAATGTACCAGACTGTTGCCGTCTTGTTTAAAGTAGGAAATATCGAATTGATCATCGTCGAACAGATCTCCACGGATGCTTGCCGTTATCAATTGGTTAAGTTGGGTGAAAATCTTGTTTCCGCCAACGTCCATATTGCTTTTGTTGCCGTCATCGTTGATGTAGAGCGTCTTGTTTTTAAATATTATGGAGTAGGAAAAAGGTATGACATACTCCCACTTAACCATGTCGGGTGTCTTAAAGGCCAGTTTCCCCTTAGATTCGATATCGTCTGACAGGAAATCAAGGTGCTTGTATTGCGTAAAATCACTGGTAATCGTTGATGTGGCATCGGCCTGTTGTTTTACCGAGGCCTTTAAAGTGTTTGCTTCGACCGGGGTCATTTTGGTTTGGGCGGAGAGTGATGTAGAAATCAATAATCCTAAGAGAACGATGATGAAACTATTACTTGTTTTCCAATTACCCATACGCTTCGATTTTCAACAACCGTTCAACTGTGACCGACTGCAGATTTTCTTCCCGCAAAAATACCAATAACCGTTCCAAAATCGCTATCGATTTTTCGCTGGTGTCATGCAACAGGATAATGTCGCCTTTTGAAACCTTAGAGACTACCCGGTCGAGAACCTTGTTCTCGGAGCGAGCCGTGGTATCCAATGAACGAACGTTCCATCCGATGGATTGTAATCCAAGACTTTTCACCGCCTTTTCGATTTGCGGATTGGTAACACCAAAAGCCGGACGGTATAGGTTCATTTGCAGTCCTGTCAAGTTTTGGACTATGGATTTTGTTTTTCGGAGTTCGTCCTTTACTTTTTCCAATCCAAAGAATCCGAAAGTTTTAGAGTGGGAATAGGTATGATTTCCTATCGAATGTCCCTCCGCAAGAATTTGCTTTAGAACATCCGGATGGTTTTCTATCTGCCGTCCAATGCAGAAAAACGTTGCTTTTGCACTATGTTCTTTTAGTATTGTCAAGACTTTTGGAGTGAATTGCGAATTCGGTCCATCATCAAAAGTTATGGATACCCAGTTCTCCGCGGCGTTTTTGTTGCAGTGAAGCGATTTAAGATGATAGTTCCATCTCACGAAAAATGAACCGAAGGCCGTAATAAAGAACCAAGCGATAACCGCAAGTACGTAAATCCACCACGGTACGGGGATGAAAAAGGCCAGTATCGCCAAGCCCAAAATAAAAGTAACTGAAAGGGGATTGACTACCCTTCGGCTCAACATTTTCGAAGTAAGGTAAGGCTATGATTTTCGCCCCGATATTGATTGTAGATCAACACGGTTTTTATCGAATTCTCCGTTACCGAATTCAGTCGCACAGCTTTGGGAATAGTCTG
>RCMY010004821.1_pt1 | contig 11559 bp, 7 predicted proteins | sample 2041341 | NCBI WGS metagenome assembly RCMY01 (sample SAMN09708234, study PRJNA481090) | Marine sediment metagenome, whole genome shotgun sequencing project.
TTGCGTTTATAAAGTAAGCTGAGACTATCTTTAGCATTGATATAGCCTAGTTACCTATCATTGCTCAGCCTAAAAGTGGCCAGACCTTGATTAAAATAGGGAAACAACAGACATAAAAAAAACGCTAGAAGCGTTGTATGTAAAATTTTTAATGGGGCTTTTGGAAGAGAATACGAAAACTAGGAAGCTTTTCATAAAAGGTAATAATTGGCGGTGAAGGAGGAAGTCGTACTTTTGAGATAAGTTGTTGATTTAATTTCATTTATTTTAATAAATATGTGTATTAGACCATCAAATAGACCAACAGTGATCTAGTGCTGGATGCAAGGCAAGTAGTAGGATTTATCTCATAGTTAATTGTATCAAGATATTACTTAAAATCTAGCCCTGCGCAAAGCCTCGTTATAAGCTCAGCTGAGGTATATATTATCACTAAAAAACTCCTTTTAATAATTGGTGTTTCGATATCTATTGGAAATTAGATAAATATAAACAAAAGTTTATTTTATTTATATTTATCTAATATCACTTTGCCTTGCAGCACACTAACCGCTACAATCTGATGTCATATTACATCCCCTCAATGACATAGACTGTATCGCCATGAATAAGCAACAACTCGCCAAAAAAATATGGCAATCTGCCAATAAAATGCGCTCTAAGATCGAAGCGAACGAATACAAAGACTATATTATCGGTTTTGTGTTCTATAAGTTTTTATCAGATAAAGAAGAGCAGTTTTTAAAAGAAAACGATTTTACAGACCAAGACATTGCTAACTTAACTGAAGAAGATACTGAAACAGTAGAGTTTATCAAAAACGGTATCGGCTACTTTATCGCTTATCCTCACCTGTTTTCAACATGGATAAACAAGGGCAGTGACTTTGATATTTCTAATGTGCGCGATGCCTTGTCAGCGTTTTCACGTAACATTCAGCATAAAAAGGTATTTGAAGGTATCTTTGATACCTTACAAACAGGTCTAAGTAAACTTGGCGAAAATGCTAAATCTCAGAGCAATGCTGCCAGCAGCTTGATCTATTTAATTAAAGATATCCCAATGGAGGGCAAGCAAGACTACGATGTGCTCGGCTTTATCTATGAGTATTTGTTAGGGATGTTTGCGGCCAACGCAGGTAAAAAGGCGGGTGAGTTTTATACACCGCATGAAGTATCACTACTCATGTCTGAAATTATGGCGTACCACTTAAAAGATCGTGAGAAGATCGAAATTTATGACCCAACCAGCGGCTCAGGCTCACTACTGATTAATATCGGTCAATCTGTAGCTCGTCATATTGACGATAAAAACAACATCAAATACTACGCTCAAGAGCTGAAGCAAAACACTTATAACCTTACTCGTATGAATCTCATCATGCGTGGGGTGTTACCTGCCAATATCGTCACCCGTAATGCAGATACGCTGGAGGATGACTGGCCATACTTTGATGAGTCTGATCCTGTTAACAGCTATCAGCCGTTATATGTTGATGCTGTGGTGTCCAACCCGCCTTACTCACAAGAATGGCAACCCAAAAATAAAGAGTCCGATCCGCGTTATGCTCGCTTTGGACTTGCGCCAAAGGGCAAGGCCGATTTTGCCTTTTTATTGCATGATTTATATCATTTAAAGCCTGACGGCATCATGACCATTGTACTGCCACATGGCGTGCTGTTCCGTGGCGGTGATGAAGAAACTATTCGTAAAAATCTGATTGAGAATAATCATATTGACGCTATTATCGGATTGCCTGCCAATATCTTTTTTGGTACAGGCATCCCAACTATCATCATAGTGCTAAAACAAAAACGATCCAATACAGATATCTTAATCGTTGATGCCTCAAAAGGCTTCATCAAAGCGGGTAAAGACAACCAGCTACGGGCGTCCGACATCAAGAAAATAACGGACGCGGTCATCAACCGTGAGAATATCGACAAGTACGCGCGTGTAGTCAGTCAAGATGAGATTCGAAAACAAAACTATAATCTCAACATACCGCGCTATGTGGACTCATCCGACGATGCGCAGACGTGGGACATATATGCCACTATGCTTGGCGGTATTCCCCAGCATGAGATTGACCAGCAGCAGCGCTACTGGCAAGCGTACCCTAGCTTGCGAGAGACCTTGTTTACGCAAATAAAGGATATACCTTACTATCAATTGACAACAACGGACATCGAACAGCGCATTTATCAAAACCAAGATGTTAAGGCATTCTTTGAGCGCTATCGAGCATCCTTTGCCACTTTTTCTGACTATCTGTATCAGCAGCTGATTGATCATGCCATAACGCTGAAAACCTCTAGACAAGAAAATATATTGGCAAATGATATATTCACGCGCTTGCAAGGGTTTGAGCTGATTGATAAATACACCGCTTATCAGTCGCTTGATGATTTATGGCAACCTATCATGATAGATCTTGAAATTATTCAGACCGAAGGCTTTGCTGCTACCAAAAAAGTTGTGCCAAATATGGTGACAAAAAAGGTAAAAGGCAAAGAGCAAGAAGTACAAGAAGGCTGGGTCGGGCATATCTTGCCATTTGATTTGGTACAGCGGCAGCTACTCGCTGATGAATTACAGCAATTGCAAGATAAAGAAAGCCGCTTGAGCGTGGTGAGCGGTGAGCTTGATACGCTAATGGATGAGCTAGATGAAGAGCAAAAAGAGAACCTACTCAATGACAGCGGTAGCAGCTTTTCGGTCAGTGACGTTAATAAAGCGCTTGATACAGCCTATGCAGATATCGAAACCCCTGAGATTACGGCATTAAATGATTACCTAGACTTTTTGGAAACCAAGCCCAAGCCCAAAAAACCTGCCAAACTTGATTATGTTACCAATGAATTAGCAGTTAACTGGGATAACATTGAGGCCAATAAAGGCGGTGATTATGGAGCGTCTAAAGTCAGAGCCTATATTAAGACCTTACAAGCCACCCATGAGTTTGTAGACGATAGCGATGAGGCAACACTGGTACAGATCAGCGATTTATTAGACGAAGAAAAAACGCTCAAGCTTGAAATTAAAGCAGATAGCGATGCCTTGCATCAAAAGACCAAAGAGACGATCGAAGCGTTAGATGATACTACGGTCAATGACTTACTCAACCATAAATGGATCGTACCGCTGTATCAAGCCATGATGCAGCTGGCAGACGATGTGGTTAGTGACTTAACGCGACAAACGCAAGCGCTCGCCGATAAGTACGCGGATACTTATATGGACACCACAAAGCAGCTCGCAGCGGCTGAAGATAATCTAGCAAGTATGCTTGATCAGCTAACAGGTGATACATTTGATATGACAGGCTTGCAGACGTTACAGACGTTACTAAAGCAATAGAGTGTTAAATGCTCATATATAGATAAAAAACGATAGAATTTACCTATGTTATTAAAACATGGGTAAATAAAGCGCTTATTTACCCATATCGAATAATATTAAAAAGTAGTATTGCACTTTTTAAACTAAGAGAATAATCATGGACACTAAGTTTTTGCTGTATACCACTGCTAGTGGCAATGTTGACGTCAATGTTTATCTTGAAGACGAAACGCTGTGGCTATCTCAGAAGGAGCTTGCGACGCTGTTTGATGTGACGACGGCCACCATTAACTATCATTTAAAAAGTATTTTTGAAAGTAATGAGTTAGATCAAAATTCAGTTATTAGAAAATTTCTAATAACTGCCCGTGATGGTAAGCAGTACAACACTTTGCACTATAATCTTGATGCCATTATCTCCGTTGGTTATCGAGTCAATTCAGCTCAAGCCACGCAGTTTCGTATTTGGGCGACTCAGATTTTAAAAGAGTTTATAAAAAAAGGCTTTGTGTTAGATGATGAGCGCCTAAAGCAAGGTAAGATGGTTTTTGGTCAAGATTATTTTCGTGAGCTGTTGGAACGCGTACGCTCAATTCGTGCCAGCGAACGTAGGGTATGGCAGCAAGTTACCGATATCTTTAGAGAGTGTAGTATTGACTATGATAAAAACTCATCTATCACCCGTCAGTTTTATGCTCATGTACAAAACAAATTCCACTACGCTATTACAGGGCAGACAGCTGCTGAAATTGTCTACACCAGTGCTGACAAAACAGCTGAAAACATGGGGCTGACGACATGGAAGTCTTGCCCTGAGGGTAGAGTGCTACTAAGCGATACATTTACGGCAAAGAATTATCTGACAGAAAAACAAATCCGTCAGCTAGAGCGAGCGGTTACCAGCTACTTTGACTATATAGAAAGCCTGATCGAGCGTGGCGACAAAGATCAATTTACGATGGAAAAACTAGCAGACAGCGTCAATCGTTTTTTGAGCTTTAACGAGTATCAAGTGCTTGGCGGCTATGGCACAGTGTCAGCCGAACAAGCCAAGGCAAAGGCACGAGTAGAGTATGCTGAGTTTAATAAAGCCCAAAAAATAGACTCTGATTTTGATAAAGAGATTAAGCAGTTATCGGAGCGCCTCAATGATAAGTAAACCACAAACCCCACAACTTCGCCTTACAGGTTTTAGTGAGGATTGGGTACAAAAAAAGCTAGTAGATGAAGTGATTTTCTTTTCAGGGCTAACCTATACACCAAGTGATGTGGTTGATAAATTGGGTACTTTAGTACTTCGCTCATCCAACGTACAAAAAGGGGCTATCACATTAGGTGACAACGTTTACGTAAATTCTGAAGTCGTAAACTCTCAAAACGTAGAAGTTGGCGATATTATCGTAGTTGTTAGAAACGGTTCTAGAAACCTTATTGGCAAACATGCCATGATTACAAAGCCTATGACGAATACTGTCATAGGTGCTTTTATGACAGGTATTAGAGCACCCGTCCCCTCATTTTTTAACACTTTGCTTGATACTCAAGAATTTGATGATGAAGTCAGTAAAAACTTAGGTGCGACAATCAATCAAATCACTGGTGGTATGTTTAAATCAATGAGCTTTTATTTACCTGAAAGCAACGAACAAACCGCCATAGGCAACCTTTTCCAAAACATAGACCAAACCATTACGCTACAGCGCCGTAAGTATGAGCAAATGCAAACGCTTAAAAAATCACTACTCAGTAAAATGTTCCCAAAAAGAGGACAAATGCAGCCTGAGGTTCGTTTAGAAGGCTTTAGTGGGGACTGGGTTGAAAATCAGCTAGGTAACGTACTTTTGATAAGAAGAACCTCTGTTAATTCTAATGATTTTGAGGTTGATATTGAGTTGGAAAATATCGAAGGTCAAACAGGTACTATTATTGGTGATACGAGTGTCAGGACTCAAGCAAATTCTTATTTTGCAAAAGGTGATGTGCTTTTTGGAAGGCTTAGACCATATCTCAAAAAATGGTGGTTAGCAGATATAGAAGGTGTAAAAAGTGGAGAAATATGGGCTTTTTATTCTGATATCATTGAGAGTGAATTTATTTATTCGATAGTTCAAACAAATTTGTTCTTGAATGCTACTAATGTCAGTTCAGGTTCAAAAATGCCTAGAGCTGATTGGAGTAGTATGGCAAAAGTAGAAATGTTAATACCCAATTCAAAAGAAGAACAAACCGCCATCGGTCAATTTTTTAAGCAGCTTGACGACACGCTAAGCCTACAAGCCAAGCAGCTCAAAACCTTAGAGAATCTTAAAAAAGCCTTATTGGCGAAAATGTTTGTATAACCTAATCAATTAAGGCTTGCCCATGACCTTTGCATCCGAAGCTAAATTTGAAGACGCGCTTATCCATATTCTTATAGAAAAAGGCTGGGAAGATCAAGTTATCAATTGCCCAACAGAGCAAGACTTGATCGATAACTGGGCGCGTATCTTATTTGAAAATAATCGTGGTATTGACCGTCTCAATAACGTACCGCTGACGGATAGCGAGATGCAGCAGCTCATTGAGCAAATCAACACCTTAAAAACACCGCTTAAGCTAAACGGCTTTATCAATGGTAAAACCGTGTCAATCACTCGTGATAACCCAGACGATACCTTGCACCTTGGCAAAGAGATCAGTCTAAAGATATATGATCGTCATGAGATTGCCGCAGGGCAGAGCCGTTATCAAATCGTCAAGCAACCTCAATTCCCAACCAAGTCGCCTGTACTGCGTGATCGTCGTGGTGACCTCATGCTACTCATCAACGGCATGCCCGTCTTTCATATCGAGCTAAAGCGTAGCGGTGTGCCAGTCAGTCAAGCATGCAATCAAATTGAGAAATATGCTGAGGCAGGTATCTTTACAGGACTGTTTGCATTGGTACAGATATTTGTCGCTATGAACCCTGAGCAGTCGGTTTATTTTGCCAATCCTGATGGCAACTTCAATCCTGATTATTACTTTAGCTGGGCGAACTTCTATAATGAGCCATATACCAGCTACAAGGATATAGCTGGCTCCTTGCTGTCTATTCCTATGGCGCATCAGATGATCGGCTTTTATACCGTAGCGGATAAGGCAGATGGTGTACTAAAGGTCATGCGTAGCTACCAGTATTACGCTGCCAATGCCATTTCTGATAAGGTGTCTACCACCAAATGGCAAGATGCTAATAGTCAGCTTGGCGGCTATATCTGGCATACCACAGGCTCAGGCAAGACCATGACTAGCTTTAAGTCCGCGCAACTGATTGCCAGCTCACAAGACGCAGATAAAGTGATTTTTTTGATGGATCGCATTGAGCTTGGCACACAGTCATTCATACAGTATCAAAACTTTGCTGATGATAAAGAGGGCGTGCAAGATACGGATGATACCCATACACTGATCGGCAAAATAAAAAGTAGTGATCCAAAGGAAACCTTGATCGTCACTTCTATTCAAAAAATGAGCAATATCGAAGCAGATAGTAGCGGTATGAACGCTCATGATCTCAGTGTCATGCAGGACAAGCGTTTAGTATTCATTATTGATGAAGCGCATCGCTCAACCTTTGGCGATATGCTTAAAATCATTAAGCAAACCTTCCCAAATGCGATATTCTTTGGCTTTACAGGTACGCCCATTCACGATGAAAACCAGCGCAAAATGAACACCACCGCTGATATCTTTGGTGATGAATTGCATCGATATAGTATCGCTGATGGTATTCGTGACAAGAACGTCTTAGGCTTTGATCTGTATCGTGTAGCGACGTTTAAGGATAAAGAAGTCCGTAGCGCTGTGGCATTACAGCAAGCCAAAGCTGATGACGAAAAGGAAGCATTAGCAGATGAGCAAAAGCGTAAAAAGTATTATGAGTTTATGAATAATGTTGCTATGGCAGGGCATAAACAAGCTGATGGCACATATATAAAAGGTATTGAGGACTATTTACCCAAAGAGCAATATCTAACCGACGAGCACCAAACTATGGTGGTTGAGGATATTTTAGATAACTTTCCGACGCTTAGTCGAGGCGGTAAGTTTCATGCCATATTTGCCACCAGCAGTATTGTTGAAGCCATTACTTATTACCGCTTATTGAAAGCACAGAGCCAATCGCAAGGTCTGAATCTAAAAGTCAGCGCCTTATTTGATGCCAATGAAGGCAACGAGAAGACATCCATTTTTAAAGAAAAAGGTATGGCTGAGATCATTACTGACTATAACAGCCAATTTGACAAAGACTTTAAAATAGCCAGCCATAGCAAGTTTAAAAAAGACCTTGCCAATCGTCTGTCACATAAAGAGCCATATCAGTTTATTGAGCGCACCCCAGATCAGCAGCTCGACATACTGATCGTTGTTGAGCAGATGCTGACAGGGTTTGATTCTAAATGGGTCAATACCTTATATATCGATAAGCTCATACGTTACGAGAATATCATTCAAGCGTTCTCGCGTACCAATCGCTTATTTGGTCATGAAAAGCCATTTGGTACGATTCGCTACTATCGTAAGCCTTATACCATGGAGCGTAATATCGATGCGGCTATTAAGCTGTATTCTGGTGATAAGCCTGTTGGGCTATTTGTCGATAAGCTTGAGAATAATCTGGCTAAAATGAATACTGTCTTTGCTGAGATACAAGCAGTGTTTAGTGCAGATGGGATAGCAAACTTTGAAGCGCTGCCTAGTGCTGAGGCAAGCCAAGCTAAATTTGCCAAGCTATTTAAAGAGCTTAACGATCATCTAGAGGCAGCAGATATTCAAGGCTTCACATGGGATAAGCTAAGCTATGATTTTGAAGACACTAGCATCACGCTGAGCTTCGATGAACAAACTTATTTGGTACTAGCCATACGTTATAAGGAGCTGTTCCAAGGTGGCTCATCGGGCGGATCAGGTGATGTGCCCTTTGATATCTCAGGGCATTTGACCCAGATCAATACCGATAGAATAGATACAGAGTATCTAAATGAGCGCTTTGATAAATATATCGAATCACTCGAATTAGGCGATGCAGAGCAAGCCCTAAACGAGCTACATAAAGCCTTTCCAACGCTAACTCATGATGAGCAAAAATACGCCAATATATTCTTGAATGATGTACAGCGAGGTAAGGTCAAAGTCGAAGCAAATAGTACCTTTAAAGACTATATCGTTGACTATCAAGTAAAGGATCAGAACGATACTATTCAGCAATTTGCAGGTAGCTTAGGGCTTGATGAGGCTCAGCTTCGAGCGCTTTTAGACAGCGCTGTGACTGAGGCCAATATTAACGAGTTTGGACGCTTTGATGAGCTAAAAAGTACCGTGGATAAAGACAAAGCCAAAGCTTATTTTGAAACACTTGAAGGAAGCAGTATCCCTATGTTTAAGGTCAATATGAAGGTTGACGCAGCATTGAGAGCGTTTGTTTTTAGTGAGGGTAAGCTAGAGTAGAAGGTCTTGGAAAATTAGTAAGTACAAACTTATATTAAAATTATAATCAGGAAGAAAATTATGGAGCTGGTAGCAAATATTTGGCCAATCGTAGATCAAATGACTGGTGTCGTTCAGCGCTTTCTATTTAGAGCTTATGCTTTAGATGCTACTGACCAAGAAATAAGCACTGTTCTTAACATCCTCGCTCGTTCTGACTATCGAACGGCACAGTTAGTAAAAATACCCGATAACTATAAGCTTATCTCTGAGCATGGCACGATGCCTGGGGCTGTAGAAGTCGCTACGTTTAATCAGTATATGCACAATATTGTAGAGGACACACTAACAGCCGCTGAAAAATCCTTTGCTAATATGAATAACTATGGCATAGGCTTAGATGGCCCACTAATCCCTGAGGCTTTAACATTTCCAGCAGAGCCGTACCTTGTGACAACTTACCTAATAGAGCTACCTAGTGGTGAGCTGATACCGCATATAAAAGCGGGTTAGCTTAGCTGAAACATTACGAATTAGTTGAAACTTGAACACCGTCTACTACTCATGTTTTTGAATGGTCGGGTGATGGTTGAAGAGTCTGTTACTGCAAGCAAGTAAAACTAACTTTCAAGATAACAGCTTAATAGGCATAACTTAATATGAACAATATTATTATTAAAACGATTCAGCCTTTCGATATACTGAGAGTGGATACCGCCGAAAAAAATGATATCGTAAGTGATGTCTTCACAGGTAATGTGCTTTATAAGGGTGAGGATGTACCTGTCTACTTTAAAGCTTATGCCTATGATCATCCACATGTCGGCAAGGGTGATAGAGGTTTGCTTAATGAGATTATCGGTTATCTAATATGTGACCTATACAAAGTACCACAGCCTGAACAAGCGTTCTTGGTGTTAATGCCAAAAGAGAATCTTACGCATTTATGGAGTGACCTTAGTGATCGTATTAAAAAAAGCTACGAGACTTATGACGTTATTCCTATGTTCGCTACACAGCGTCTATACGCCAAGGCATTATCGCTTAGATATAATCACAGTAGACAGGCTATAGAAAGTGAACTAAGAAAATGGCCACACTTCAAAGAAGCATTAATCTGTGATGAAATTATGGCAAATACAGATCGGCTACCTCGCAACATCCTAACAGCTAATTCAAAAGATTTTTGGTTAATTGACAACGGTAAACTTGCTATAGAGGACGGTACTAACTGGCAGTCAACAGGGCTTATTGAGCATAATAACTATAGTAATTATCTGGCTGACCTAGTGATTAAAGATATACAGGCTGATAGCAAAAAAGGCAATCTCATTATACAAACGGCATTGGAGAAGTTTAAAGCTTTTAAACAGATTATAGCTGAATGTGAGTTTTGGATAGACGCATTCATTAGTAGTCAGGATCGAGAGATATGGCAGAAATTCTTAGCTTTTCTGCACAGTAGAGACGATAATATTACTCACATTTTGAGTGAGCGCTATGGGATGCTGTCATTATGAACTGGACAAGCTTATTACAGCCTAAACCTACTGTAGACTCTTTAGTTAAGGGTCACTTTTTCGTCATAAAGTTTACCCCTGATGCTATAGCCAAAGAAGTATTTAACTTAGGTATTGGTTTTATAGAAGAAGGCAGCGAGGCAATCCGTTTTAAGTTAGCTCATTCAAGCTTACAGGGCTTTGCCTGTATCTACGGTAAAAATGCAGTTCAAGGTTTAAGGTTATTATTACAATCTATATCAACTGCTTTGAATACAGTAGGCTACTCATTCCCGCCTTCCTCACAGGTTGTTTATACGACATTAATGCCCGTTAAAGGTTTATCTATAGAGACAATTCTAAACTCGTTATATCGCGATTATGTGCATATGGATCACTTTCAAGAAAAGAAAAAGCCTAAAGCTTCTATTCTTAATACGGTAGATCTGCGTAAAGGTTTAAAGCAAAATTTGAAAAGTATTAATAAAACTGAATATTATCAAGAGAAAGAAATCTTCTTAAAAAGTGATATTGATAGTGGCAACATTGCTCTAGATTTACCTATCTGGAGACCACAGCAAGAAAATAGTCTTTTTGGAAGCGAGCATTTATTTGCAAGTGTAGTATCAGCAGATTACTTAGAAAGAAGTGCTTTGAGCTTTAACTTAGATTATTTAGGCTGTAGTAACATACAAAATGCATGTTTATTGACAGGCCGCGAAGCTAAGGCTGGGTTGTTTATATATCGTCCATCACTCAATGATCGCGTTACTAAAGAGGTTGTAGATACTATCGATAACCACATAGAGAAGTCTTTATATACCTTGGAGCGCTTAAGACAGAAGGAAGGCTATAATATTGAAATAGAAGTTTTTTATAGTGAAGAGGATGTTTATAACAAGGTAGCTGCTTTTGTGACTTAGCTATATTTTGTATAAATGAGCATTATCAAAGCAATAACATAAAGAGCAGACCGTCTAAACAGATGGTCTGTTTTTTTGCTAATAAGTTCGCTTTACCTCTATACTAGCACTAATTATCAATTCAAAAGTGAAGCTCATACTGTTATGTCCAATCACTATAAAAGCCTTATCCTAAGCCTTACTCAGCAGCCAACCGAACAAGAATGGCTTGAGTTTAAGCTTAACTTCCACAGCCCTGAAGAGATCGGCAAGCGGATCTCTGCGCTTGCCAATGGCGCTTGTTTGGCTGGTAAGAAATTTGGCTATCTAGTATTTGGTATAGAGGACGGTACGCATCACATTGTGGG
>RCMY010009671.1_pt1 | contig 11558 bp, 12 predicted proteins | sample 2041341 | NCBI WGS metagenome assembly RCMY01 (sample SAMN09708234, study PRJNA481090) | Marine sediment metagenome, whole genome shotgun sequencing project.
CGGAAATCCATGGGCAGCGAGGTCAGCTATGGCGACAAGACGCTCAAGACCAAGGATCTGGATGCGTTCGATTTCACCGGCTGGGATATTGCCCTGTTTGCCATCGGGTCCGACGCGACCAAGATCTATGCGCCCAAGGCCGCCAAGGCAGGCTGCATCGTGATCGATAACAGCTCGCTCTATCGCTATGATCCTGACGTGCCGCTGGTCGTGCCGGAGGTGAACCCCGAGGCCGTCGAGATGGTGCACAAGAAGAACATCATCGCCAATCCCAACTGCTCGACCGCGCAGATGGTCGTGGCGCTCAAGCCGCTTCATGACCGCGCCCGCATCAAGCGCGTCGTCGTCAGCACCTACCAGTCCGTCAGCGGCGCCGGCAAGGAAGGCATCGACGAGTTGTGGGACCAAACCAAGAGCATCTACAACCCCACAGACGACAAGCCGGCCCGCAAGTTCACCAAGCAGATCGCCTTTAACGTGATCCCGCATATCGACGTTTTTATGGATAGCGGCGACACGAAAGAAGAGTGGAAGATGGTCGCCGAGACCAAGAAGATCCTCGACACCAAGATCAAGGTCACAGCCACCTGCGTGCGCGTCCCTGTCTTTGTCGGCCACTCCGAGGCGATCAACATCGAGTTCGAGGAATTCCTCGACGAGGACGAGGCTCGCGATATCCTGCGCGAGGCGCCGGGCATCATGGTGATCGACAAGCGACAGGACGGCGGTTACGTCACGCCCATCGAATGCGTCGGCGATTTCGCCACCTTCATCAGCCGCATCCGGCAGGACAGCACCATCGAGAATGGCCTGAACCTGTGGTGCGTGTCCGACAACCTGCGCAAGGGCGCGGCCCTCAATGCCGTGCAGATCGCCGAAACGCTGGGCCAGCGCGTGCTGAAAAAGGGTTAGGGCGGCCTGTCACGCCCGCTATATCCGGCGCAGCGCATTGCGCCGGATGTTGCACTTTGCGCCACCTGACGCAGTAATTTCAATCTACCGGCCTTCATCCCCTCATTTCGCCAAGCTTTGGGTGAAATAGCGTTAATCCGCGCATCCTATCGCGGATCTCCTTGCAATCCTGCCCGCCGCGCCGAAAGCTGGTGTGGCCCCGCCAGAGGATCTCACCATGCGCACTCCAATCCTGACCCTGACATTCGCCCTCGTCCTGCCGACTGCCCTTATGGCCGAGGACATCCCCCTGACCAGCCGTGTCAGCGATGTCACGCTATACCCGCAGGGCGCGACCATCCGGCGCAAGGTGCCCTTTACGGCCCCCACCGGGCAGCATGATTTGATCCTGCTTGATCTGCCGCAGGACACCGATCTGCAAACAGTCCGCGTCAGCGTCACAGGCGCTCAGATGGGCAGCGTCACCACCCGCCGTGACGCCCAGCCGCCGCGCGGCGAGCGTCAGAGCGCCGCGATTGAGGCCGCCCGCGATGAGGTCGAGCGCCGCGAAGAGGCACTTGCCGCCGCCCGCGCGGACATCGCGCGCATCCGCCTCGCGGTGGATGCCGCCAACGCTCAGGTCGCTTTTCTGGCGCAGCTGGGGCAGGGCGATGGCATTGCGGCGCAGGATGTCGCGACCTTGCGCGATCTGTCACAGATGATCGGCGCGCAAACCCTCGCCGCTCGCGAGGCTGCCCATGACGCCGCCCGCGAGGCCGAGCGCGCCGAGCGCGACCTAAAGGACCAGATCGAAGCGCTGGAAGAGGCGCGGCAAGCGCTGGCCGCGCTGGTGCCTGAGGACGAGGACCGCGCGATGCTGGCCGTGTCGATCACTGCGGCGGACCAGACGACAGGCACGCTGGAGGTTACGTACCAGACGTGGAATGCTGGCTGGTCGCCCGTCTACGACATGACCCTCGCGCGCGAGGCAGGCACGTTGGACATCGCGCGCGGCGCTTACCTGCGCCAGAACACGGGCGAGAATTGGCAGGACGTTTCGCTGACCCTCTCGACCGTGCGGCCCAGCGGCCAGACCCGGCCCAGCGACATCGGCCCGCTTTTGCGCCGTATCGGGCCGCCGCTCCAACTGATGCGCAAAGAGAGTATGGGCGCCGAAATGGATTCGATGGCCATGGCCGAACCCGCGCCGGCCCCCTCGATCATTGCCGCGTCGGCCGAGTTTGATGGGCTGGCGGTGACATATAACTACGCGCCGCCCGTCACCATCGCCTCGGGCGCCGATGCTCTGCGCATCGCACTGGGTAGCCTTAGTACGCAGGCCGAAATTCAGGCCCGCGCTGTGCCGCTCTATGACGAAAGCGCGTTCCTCGTTGCCGAATTCACCAACGACATGGGCGAGTTGATCCTGCCGGGCGAGACACATTTTTATTTGGACGCCACCTATGTCGGCACGACACAAACCCAGCTGATCGCGGCGGGGGCCGAGAGCGAGGCGTCCTTTGGTCCCATCGACGGGGTGCGCCTGACCCGCACGACGCTGGACCGCGAAGAGGGCGGCAGCGGGCTGATCCGCAAATCCAGCGATCTGACCGAAACCGCGCGGATCAAAGTCGAGAACCTGACAGACCGCGCCTGGCCGGTTCGGCTGCTGGACCGCGTGCCCTACTCGGAGCAGGAGAAATTGAGCATTGATTGGCAGGCCGATCCGCGTCCCGATGAGGTGGACGTAGACGATCAGACCGGCGTGCTGGCGTGGGAGTTTGAGCTTGCGCCGGGCGAGGCGCGCAATCTGGTGCTGGAATACGACATGCAATGGCCCGAGGATCAGGTGCTGCAGCAATAGCGCGTCGTTCTGGGCTTTTTCTTGGTCTAGATATCCTTGCGCGCGTTTAGGGCCGCGCTGATCGTGCCGTCGTCCAGATAATCCAGCTCGCCGCCGATGGGCACGCCTTGGGCCAGCGACGTGAGGCGCACACGCCCCTCGATATGGTCGGCGATGTAATGCGCGGTGGTCTGTCCATCGATAGTAGCGGCGAGAGCGAGGATCACCTCAGTGATGCCTTCGCTTTCGATGCGGCCGATCATGGTGGGGATACGCAACTGTTCGGGGCCGACCTGATCGAGCGCGCTCAGTGTGCCGCCGAGGACGTGATAGCGTCCCTTGAAGGCGCCGCCACGCTCCATCGCCCATAGGTCCGCGACCGTTTCGACGACGCAGAGAATGCCATTGGCCCGCTTTGGCGCGAGGCAGATATCACAGACCTCGGCGGTCCCGATGTTGCCGCAGACGGCGCATTCGCGGGCCGTGGCAGCGACCTTTTGCATCATGTCAGCCAGCGGCAGTAATTTGAGTTCGCGCTTGGCGATCAGGTGCAGCACCGCGCGCCGCGCCGAGCGGGGGCCAAGGCCCGGCAGCCTCGCCATCATCTCGATCAGACTGTCGATATCGCGGGTCGAACTCAAAGGGTGTGTCCTGACGGCCAGCGGCGGGAACGCCTTCGGCGAGAGTATTTTGGGAACAATGAAAGACGCGGGCGCGCCGGAATTCAGAAGGGCAGTTTCATGTCCTTGGGCAGGCCCATGCCCTCGGTCAGCTTGCCCATTTCCTCTTGGGCGCGGTCGCTGGCTTTGCCTTGAGCGTCCTTGATCGCGGCAAGGATGAGGTCTTCGACGACTTCCTTGTCGTCGCCGGAAAAGATACTGGGATCGATATCAAGGCTCTTTAGCTCGCCCTTGCAAGTGGCGACGGCCTTGACAAGGCCAGCGCCGCTCTCGCCGGTGACCGTCAGATTATGCATTTCCTCTTGCATTTCGGCCATCTTGGTTTGCATTTCCTGCGCGGCCTTCATCATCTTGGCCATGTCGCCCATCTGGCCCAATCCCTTGAACATATCCGTCTCCATTCCAATCAAAACGCTTTGCCCCTAGATACGTGTGCAGGGCATCGGGAACAAGGGTGGGGGCACAACAAGAGGACGGGGTTGTCAGTCCTCCTCGAAGGGGTCCCATTCATCCTCGACCTCGGGCAGTGCCTCGGCCTGCGCCTCGTTTTCGATCTGGCGCGCGGTGCGGATCTCGATGATTTGCGCGCCGGGGAAGGCGTCCTTTACGGCCTGCACCAGCGGGTGGCCTTCGGCTTCGGCGCGCAGCGACAGTTCTTCGGCATCGCGCAGGCCTGCGATGGTCTCCTCGCCGCCCTCGTTGACCAGCGTCACCGCCCAGCGATTGCCGGTCCAGCGTTGGAGCGCGCCGCCGAGGCGCTGGGCCAGATCGTGCGGGGCTTTTTCTGTCGGAACGAACTCAATGCGGCCGGGCTGATAGGCGGCGAGTTGCACGCAGGTTTCGACCTCGACCAGCAGTTTGACATCGCGGTTGGCACGGATCAGTTCGACCACGTGGTGGAATGTCGGGTAATGCGCCAGAGCGGCGTCAGCTGCGACGGCGAGCGTTTGGCCCGCGCCATTGCTTGAGGTTGCGCGCGGCTGCTGGCCCTGAGGCTGGGGCGGCGCGTAAGACCCCGAGGAGGAGGGCTGAGCGCCGCCGCCGCCGCCCGTCGGGGCGGCTGTGCCAGAGGGTGGCCCGCTAGGCACGGGCGTGTCCTTCAGCTTGCGCAGCAACTCTTCGGGGCTGGGCAGGTCAGCTACGTGGGTCAGGCGAATCACGGCCATTTCTGCGGCCATCATGGCGTTGGGCGCGCCTGCGACCTCCTCGAGCGCTTTGAGCAGCATTTGCCACATGCGGGTAAGCACCCGCATCGGCAGCGCCTCGGCCATTTGCAACCCGCGCGCGCGTTCGTCCGGGCCGATGGTGGGATCGTCGGCAGCCTCGGGGGTGATCTTGATGACCGACGTCCAGTGCGTGATTTCCGCCAGATCGCGCAGCACGGCCAGCGGGTCGGCCCCGTCGGAGTATTGCGCGCCCAGTTCTGTCAGCGCGCCTGCGGCGTCGCCCTTCAATATCAGATCAAAGAGGTCCAGCACGCGGCCCCGGTCGGCAAGGCCGAGCATCGCGCGGACCTGATCGGCGCCCGTTTCCCCGGCACCATGGCTGATGGCCTGATCCAACAGTGAGGTGGCATCGCGGGCCGAACCTTCGGCGGCGCGGGTGATGAGGGCCAGCGCGTCGTCGGTGATTTCGGCACCTTCCGCGACAGCGATCTTGCGCATGAGTTTCAGCATCACCTCGGGTTCGATCCGGCGCAAATCAAAGCGCTGACAGCGGCTGAGGACCGTCACCGGAACCTTGCGGATTTCGGTCGTGGCAAAGATGAATTTAACGTGCTCGGGCGGCTCTTCGAGTGTTTTCAGGAGCGCGTTGAAGGCCGAGGTGCTGAGCATGTGCACCTCGTCGATGATGTAGATCTTGTAGCGCGCGCTGGCGGCGCGGTAGGCGACCGAATCGATGATCTCGCGGATGTCGCCGACACCTGTGCGGCTGGCGGCGTCCATTTCCAGCACGTCGACATGGCGGCCCTCCACGATGGCGCTGCAATGCTCGCAAACGCCACAAGGCTCGGTCGTGGGGCCGCCATTGCCGTCGACCCCGATGCAGTTCATGCCTTTGGCGATGATGCGCGCAGTCGAGGTCTTGCCGGTCCCGCGGATGCCGGTCAAGATGAACGCCTGCGCGATGCGGTCCGCCTCGAACGCGTTTTTCAAGGTGCGCACCATCGCATCCTGCCCGACCAGATCGGCAAAGGTTTCGGGCCGGTATTTGCGGGCCAGAACGCGGTAGCCGGATGGTTTCGTGTCGGTCATGTGGGGGCGCCTGCTGGAATCGGGACGTATCTGCGGCAAGGTAGGCGCGCGGCGCGCCCGCGTCCACCCGCCCTGCTGATCACAGCATCCACAATACGGCGCCAGTGCCAATCGTAGCGAGGCTGAGCAGCGCGGCGAGGCGGCGGAAGTTTTTTGAGCCTGCCGCCTCGGCGTCGCGGCAGGTGAGGCGCTCATGCGTCTTGTTAGTCTGACTAGCGGCGGTCCAGTAGATCGCAATTGCGGTTAGCAGGAACAGGCTGGCCACGCCCTTGGCCGCCCAAGTCGGCTCAAATTCGCCAAACACGGCCTTGAGCGCGATAGCGACGCCGACCGCGCCCAGCCCGAGGCCCATCCACGAATTAAACGTGCGTTCATTGGCCATGATCGTGCGGTCTTCGGCCCAATCGGTGCGCTGTTCTGCCTTGTCATTCTTGTCGCTCATCGTGGAACGCTATGCCATGTGCTTGCGTTAGGCGACAAGGGTTTTTCTGGCGCGCGGGGCGCGGGACGTTATGGTATGTGCCTAAGCCACATTGATCGGAGCCTATGGAATGAGACTGAAGGGATTGCGTCGCAGCCGTAACGTCGAGGATCGTCGCCGCTCAGGCGGTGGGGGTGGACGCGGCGCGGGGATCGGCGGCGTCGGCCTGATCGTGGTGCTTGCCATCGGGTATTTCGCCGGGATCGACGTGACGCCCCTGTTGCAGGGTGGTGGACAGGTGCAGACATCCGCACCCCGCCAGCTGAGCGCCGAGGAAGAGCGCGCGGCAGATTTCAGCGCGCGCATTCTGGCCAGCACCGAAGAGGTTTGGAGCGATCTGATGCCTCGCCAGGCCGGGCAGGAGTATCGTCCGCCGGTGATGGTCCTATATTCCGGCGTCACGCGCAGCCCCTGCGGCGGTGCATCCGGGGCAACCGGGCCGTTCTACTGCCCGGCGGACCGCAAGGCGTATCTGGATACAGAGTTTTTCGCCACGCTGTCGCAACGGCTGGGTGCGCGCGGCGATTTCGCCGCCGCCTACGTGATCGCGCATGAGGTCGCCCATCATGTGCAGAACGAGCTGGGCATATTGGGGCAAGTGAACGAGGCGCGCCAAGCCAGCAGCGAGCGGCAGGCCAACGCGCTGACTGTCCAGCTGGAGTTGCAGGCCGATTGCCTCAGCGGTGTCTGGGCGCAGGCGGTCGACAATCTACTGGAGCCGGGCGATCTGGACGAAGCGTTGAATGCCGCGCGCCGAATTGGGGACGACCACCTTCAGCGACAGGCTGGGCGCGTGCCGCAGCCGCACACCTTTACCCACGGTACGTCCGAGCAGCGCTCGCGCTGGTTTGCGACGGGCTATGACAGCGGACAGATGGGCGCCTGCGACACCTTCGGCGCCGAGCAGTTGTAGGTGTGGGCGGATGACGAACTTTGCCATCCACGCCCTGCCGGTGCTGCGCGGTATCCTCGCGCTATCGCCCCTGCCGGGGACGGGGGGCGACTATGCTGGCGATATGGCGCATCTGAAGGATTGGCAGCCAGCGATGGTGGTGACGCTGGCGACGCTGGCCGAGATGGTGGCCGCCGGGGCGGGCGAACTGGGTCATGATGTCACCCATCTTGGCACGCGCTGGGTGCATCTGCCGGTGCCGGATTACGGCGTGCCTGACGCCGCTGGCGATGCGCGTTGGCGCAAGGCCGCGCCGGTTGCGCTGTCGGCGCTGCGCGGCGGCGGGCGGGTGCTGATCCATTGTCGGGGCGGCTGCGGGCGGTCGGGCATGGCGACGCTGCGATTGATGATCGCGGCTGGCGAGGCGCCCGAAGCAGCACTGGCACGGCTGCGCGATGTGCGTCCCTGCGCCGTGGAAACCAAGGCGCAGACGCGCTGGGCCATGCGGGATGTCGGGCAAAGTGGCAGTGAAAGGTAAGGTGAGAGGCTGGACAACGACCCAAGCGAGGCTCGTTACGGCTGCTTCCTTCCGGATCTGACCGGGTTGGCGAGGTGCCTGCCCCTGCCCGCGCCAACCTCTCGCCGCATCAGATAAAGGGGATGGGGTTGCATTGCAAGAGGGGCCTGTGCCATGACCACCGCCGCGCATTTCGCGCCTCCGGCGGGAGTATTTCGGGAACGGTGAAATATGCTTGCCGCTTAGTCCGGTGAATAGGTCAGGTCGGCCTCGTTGGCCTGCATCGGTCCTGTGGCGCGATCAAACCGCAGATAAGCAATCGCGCGGTTTCCGGACTGGGTGTAAAGCGTGCCGGCCGGCTTGCCGTTTGCCGTGATTTCGGTTCCGGCCGGGGCCGCGCCCTCGATCCTGGTGATGGCGAGGCCTTTGCGCAATTCGGTCTTGTGCTTCATCCGGGCGGTGACCTCCTGGCCGACATAGCAACCCTTGCGGAAGTCGACGCCATTGAGCCGCTCAAATCCAACCTCAAGGATGAAAGTATCCGGGGTCAGCTCGATCCCGGTCTCGGGGATGCAATGGGCCACGCGGATGGCGTCCCAATCCGTGCCATCATCCGTGCCATCGTCGCCGGAAGTTTCGCCATAGAGACGCCAGCCCATATCCGGGTGGCGCGGATCGGCCAGCGCGCCTTCGGGGGCGGTGCCGGTGCCGCGATGCAGGTTGAGGTCCGTCTGGGCGATCTGCACGTCGGCGCGCAGTCGATACATGTTCAGCCGTCGGATGAGGGACGGTGCAAGGTCTGCCGCTACGTCGAGATGAATCGCACCATCCTGCTCAAAGAGGAAAAAGTCGGCCAGATATTTGCCCTGTGGCGTCAGCATGGCGGTATAGACGAGGCCGCCTGCCAGCTTTTCAATGTCGTTCGTGATCAGCCCCTGAAGGAAGCTACGCGCATCCGCGCCGGTGATCTGGTGAATGGAGCGCATGGCTGCTACCTCTCTTGTCATAGGCCACCGTAATAGAGGATGCAGTGGCGCGGCGACAGGGGGGCTGACATTGCGCGCGAGGCTATCCGTGATTGTGCCGACGCGCGATGCAGCAAACGGGCTGCCGGTGCTTTTATCCGGGTTGATGGAGGGCGTCGAGGCGGGCCTCATCCGCGAGTTGATCGTGTCGGACGGGGGATCTGGCGACGCCACCGCACGCATTGCCGAGGGGGCGGGCGCAATCTGGTGCGAAGGGCCGCCGTCGCGCGGCGGACAACTGCGGCGCGGGGTGGCGCTGGCGGGCGGTGAGTGGCTGCTGTTTCTCCATGCCGACACTGGTTTGCCGGTCGGCTGGTCCGAGGCGGTTGTGGCGCAGATGGGCGACGGGCGGCCGGCGTATTTCCGCCTTGCCTTCGACGCGCAGGGGCTGGCGCCGGGGCTAGTTGCAGGTTGGGCCAATCTGCGCTCGCGTCTGTTTCATCTGCCGTACGGCGATCAGGGCTTGTTGATTTCGCGCAGCGATTATGATGCCGTCGGTGGCTACCCCGATACCCCGTTGATGGAGGATGTCGCCATTGCGCGCCGTCTGGGTGCGCGCCTCAGGATGATGCCGCTGACTGTGCGCACCAGCGCGTCGCGGTATCGTCAGGACGGCTGGCTGCGGCGCGGTGCGCGCAACCTCAGCCTGTTGCTTCGCTACCTTGCAGGTGCCGACCCCGAGGATCTGCGCCGCCGGTATTGACCGGGCACCGCGAAAATTCACAGAATTTTCTGGCCGGGAATTTTCTGGCCCCGCTTGCCTCTGCCTGCGGGTCGCGCTAATCAGAACTGGCCTAAGCGGGCGTTGTGTAATGGTAAGACCTCAGCCTTCCAAGCTGATGATGCGGGTTCGATTCCCGCCGCCCGCTCCAACAATCCTCATTACCGCGATTTCAGGTTTTCGGACCAGTCCACCGCCGTGCGATACCACAGGTTCGCCGCGTGCAGAAAATGGGGCCGCGTGCCGGGCTGCATCCAGTGGCGGGTAAGCTGCGTCGCCGCATATCCCGTTTCGCCGCGCGGATCATTCATCGCGCGGTAGGCCGCTTTGGCCCCCAGATAGGGCGCCATCACGGTGCCCGACCCCGAATAGCCCATCGCATAATGTAGGCCGCGATCGGCGCCAACATGCGGCATGTGGGTAAAACTATAGCCGGTATTGCCGCTCCACGCGTGGCTCAGTTTCGTTTCTTTCAGGTCAGGCCAGACGTCGCACATGGTGGCGTGCAAGCGCCTTGCTGCTGTCTGCATATCGACGTTCACCATCGACGCGCGCCCGCCATAAAGGATGCGGGTGCCATCAGGCGAGATGCGGAAATAGCTGTGGCGCGCGCGGGTTTCCACCATCATGCGACGGCCCGGAGCGAGATGACCAATGAGGTTCGCCGCCAACGGCTCGGTCGCGATGAGATAGCTGGGCAGGGCAAAGATGCGGCGCGCGTGCCATGTGAAAGGCTTGGCGGTGTAGCCGTTCGTGGCCAGCAGCACCTTTTCGGCCTTGATCCGGCCTATGGGCGTGGTCGCGGCAAAGGTCGCGCCGGTCCGCTCCAGCGCAGTGACGGGCGCGTGCGCGACGACGGAAATGCCGCGCGCGAGGACGGCCCGCATCAGGCCCTGATGGAATTTCGCGGGCTGGATGGCGCAATGCTCGTCAAAAACGAGACCGCCGAAATAGCGCCGGGTCTCGATCTCTTGGGTCAGGGCCTCGCGCGGAACGATATGCGCCTTTACGCTGCTTTTTTCAGTCAGCGTTTGCGCGAGGGCCTTCTGATTTTCAAAATGCTTCGCTGTCCAGGCCAGCTGGATGCGGCCTGTGTGCTGGAGATCGCAGTCAATGCCTTCTCGGTCGATCAACGCGCGCGCCCAAGTCAGTGCGCCCCCAGCTTCGGCAAAGAGCGCATCGGCGGTTTGCGCACCAAAACGCTGCGCCAGCGCGCCCCAGCCAAGGCGCGGATGCGCGCCACACATGCCGCCGTTGCGGGTGGAGGCACCCTTGCCGGGATCGGCAGCATCGACGACGACGACTGACGCGCCACACTCATGGGCGGCCAGCGCGGCGGAGAGGCCGGTATAGCCCGCGCCAACCACCAGCAGATCGCAGCGGGCGGGCAATGCGCCCTCGGGCGTGACCCAGTCGATGCCGTCCCACCAATAGGGCTGGCCGGGGGCTGCGTCGTCGGTCCAGAGGGTCATGGCCTGTCCTCGGTGATGTTTCGCTGCCGACGCTGGCCGTATTCCCGCGCGGAAGCAAGGCGCAGCATGCGGGAGGGCGCTACAACGCAAAAAGGCCCGGCATCAGCCGGACCTTTCAATGCTAAACGACAAAGTGCCGCCTCAGCTTACGTTCTTTGCCGATAGCTCGACCGCGTGCAGGAACGATTTGGCCGAGGAACTGGCCGACAGCAGCAGATAGGTGTCCTCGCCAGTGCGCGCGATGATTGCACCCATATGCTCCATCACCGTGCGGGCAATGGCATTTATTGCGAACGCACCCGGGTGCAGGTCCACCGGGCAGATCCGTTCAAGCGCGCGGCGTGCGCCGGGGCCGGATATTTCCAAGGCGCACCATGCGTCTGTCTGATCGGTCGTGTAGGCCGCGCCCTTTAGCTTTTTGGCGATCTGCGGCTCGGCGTCGGGAGTCGGGCTGGGGAACAGCACAAAGGCCTGATCGGTGCCGAGGCGCATGATCGCGCTGGATTTATCCTTGGCGACGCCCGACATGCCGACCTCGGGCAGGGCGATGCCGAAGGCGGTCTTGATCGCCTTCTTGGCCGCATCCTCGCCGCCCAGAGGCAGGGCGATGGACACGACGGCCAGATCCTTTGGCGCGCTCAGCTTAATATCGCCAAAGCTGTGGTCATAGCCTGCCAGCGGCGGCGCGGAGGTGAGGGTGAAATCAGGCACGCAGACGCTCTCCTTCGGGGTCGATGAAGTGGGCCGAGACGATCTCGACCTCCATCTCGGTGTCGTGGAC
>RCMY010004822.1_pt1 | contig 11553 bp, 10 predicted proteins | sample 2041341 | NCBI WGS metagenome assembly RCMY01 (sample SAMN09708234, study PRJNA481090) | Marine sediment metagenome, whole genome shotgun sequencing project.
AAAAGGGTCATTTTTGAGTTGGAACAAATGGGACAAGGCGAAGGAAAGATAAACTATCGTTTGCGCGATGCTGTTTTTAGCCGTCAACGTTATTGGGGAGAACCATTTCCAGTGTATTATGTTGATGGGATGCCACAGATGATTGATGTGGAGCATTTGCCCATTGAGTTACCTGTAGTTGAAAAATACCTACCAACTGAAACCGGTGAACCGCCTTTAGGGAATGCCACGGTCTGGGCTTGGGACGTAAAATATTCAGCAGTAGTCAGTAATCAGTTGATAGACCACAATACAGTTTTTCCACTTGAATTAAATACTATGCCAGGTTGGGCGGGCAGTTCGCAATACTTTAATAGGTATATGGATTCTGGGAATGAGAATGAAATCTTCTCACAGGAAGCTATACAATATTGGCAGGATGTGGATTTGTACATAGGTGGTAGTGAGCATGCCACTGGGCATTTATTGTATTCCCGTTTTTGGCAAAAGTTTATGTTTGATAAGGGGATGGTGCCTAAAGAAGAGTTTGCTAAAAAACTCATTAATCAGGGAATGATAACGGGCACAAGTGCTTTTGTCTATAGGGAAGAAGATTCAGGGAATGTGATCTCTAAAGGAATTGTTGGCGATAAAAAAGTTACACCAATTCATGCAGATGTTTCTTTTGTAAATGCTTCAGATGAATTAGACGTTGAAGCTTTTAAAAATTGGCTTCCAGAATACAAGGATGCTGAATTCATTTTGGAAAACGGAAAATATATAGTAGGTCGTGAAGTTGAAAAAATGTCCAAGTCCAAATACAATGTGGTAAGTCCGGATAGTATTTGTGAGGAATATGGTGCAGATAGTTTGCGGCTTTATGAAATGTTCTTGGGGCCTTTGGAGCAGTCTAAACCTTGGAATACGGCGGGAATTACAGGAACACATTCGTTCTTGAAAAAGCTATGGCGTTTGTATTTTGATGAAAGTGGGGCCAAATTCAATGATGCAGAACCGACGAAGGAGAACTTAAAAACGTTGCATAAGACCATTAAAAAGGTTGAGGACGATATTGAGAATTTTTCTTTCAATACTTCGGTCTCCACTTTTATGATTTGTGTGAATGAACTTTCAGCCCAAAAATGTACAAGTCGTGCCATTCTGGAGCCACTTGCCATTTTGGTTTCACCCTATGCACCACATATTGCGGAGGAGCTATGGGCACGATTGGGCTACAAGGAATCTATATCAACAGTATCTTTCCCCATATTTGATGCAAGTCATTTGGTGGAGAGTAGCAAGCAATACCCTATTTCATTCAACGGGAAAATGCGATTCACTTTGGAATTACCATTGGATTACTCCAAAGATGAGATTGAATCCGCAGTGATGGCCCACGAAAAGACCCAACAACAATTGCAAGGTAGAACGCCGAAAAAAGTGATAGTAGTACCTGGTAAGATCGTAAACATTGTAGGATAAATATTTTAGACATTATGTCAGCATTTATAGCCTTGCCAGTCCTTGAAACGTGTTCAGGGCACTTTGGCGGGGTTTTTGTCTTATAACTAGTCTCTATAAGACGGAGATCTTTATTATTTTTATAAAAATTAAAACAGAAAAGTTATGATGGGATATTATATATTAATCGGCGCTATTGCTTTGGTCAGTTGGCTGGTAAGTAGAAAACTTAAAAGCAAATTCAAGTTTTATTCCAAAGTGCACTTAAGCAACGGCATGAGCGGTGCTGAGATTGCTGAAAAAATGTTGGCCGACCATGGTATTCGTGATGTAAAGGTGGTTTCTACGCCTGGGATGCTCTCGGATCATTACAATCCAAAAAATAAAACGGTTAATCTTAGTGAAGGCGTTTATGCACAACGCAATGCTTCTGCAGCTGCAGTTGCAGCTCATGAATGTGGCCATGCCGTTCAACACGCACAGGCTTATGAGTGGTTGACTATGCGTTCCAGATTGGTTCCTATTGTAAGTGTAACTTCTGGAATGTCTATGTGGGTTGTTTTTGGTGGACTGATGTTAGGTGCTGCTGCAGGTGTTGGATTTGGTTACTGGGTAGCCATTGCTGGGTTGATTATGATGGGAATGGCGACTTTGTTCAGTTTTATCACTTTACCGGTTGAATATGATGCCAGTAATAGAGCTTTAGCTTGGTTGAAAGCCAAGAATATGGTAACAGAGCAAGAATATAAAGGTTCTGAGGATGCTTTGAAATGGGCGGCAAGAACATATTTGGTTGCAGCAATTGGCTCTTTGGCTACTTTGTTCTATTGGGGATTACAAGTTCTCGGTGGAAGGGATTGATTCTGACTGAAGGATAAAAAATGAGGTTGCCAAAAGGTTTATTTGTACGTCTTTGCGAGGTACGAAGCAATCTCTAAATTGCTGGTGATCAATAACAGATTACTTCACTTAGTTCGTAATGATGTTTTATTTCCCTTTTTAAACAACGGATTTTTATATTGTAATCTGCCTGTCAATCTGCTGGTCTAAGGAGATAAAGGTTTCGGTCCTTGAAACTCCATCAATTTGTTGAATTTCTTTATTCAATACATGCATTAGATGCTCATTGTCCTTGCATAGCACTTTGATAAGAATAGACCAATTCCCTGTGGTATAGTGACATTCCAATACTTCTGGAATTTTTTCTAATTGTTTTACTGCAACGGGATTACTCATGGCTTTATCTAAAAAAATACCGATGTAGGCCATGGTAGTATAGCCCATTACCTTCGGATTTATAATGAATTTGGAGCCTGCAAGAAGCCCTGATGCTTCCAACTTACGAAGACGCTGATGAATGGCTGCACCAGATATACCAATACTTCGAGCTATTTCAAGAACTGGTTTTCGAGCATCCTGCATTAAGAGCCTTAGGATTTTCTTATCAATCCCATCAATTTTAATATTATTGTTATCAGATTTCATTTTTTCATTTCAATATGAAAGTAAAAATACGAAATGCTAATGAAAGTCTAATTACCTACGGCATCTGGATTGTAACCCAAATAGGGAACCTCATATTCCTTAAAGGAGATTCCGTTATTCTTTAATTCTGCCAATATTGGATCATACACCTCTTGGGTTATTGGTATTTGTACTCCTGGTGTCGTAATTTGTTTGTTCAAAATCAATAAGGTAGCAATAGCCACTGGTAGACCAACAGTTTTTGCCATGGCAGTGTAGGCGCGGTTTTCTCCAATGACGACTACATTTGCATCAATCTGGGATTTTTTACCGTTGAGTTCATAACCGAACTTGTGGTACATGACAATCATATCCTTATCATCCTTGTCCAACGTCCAACTATCTTCTAAAATCAATTGTAGAATTTGAGCCGGAGTTGCATTTTCCAGAGGGATGATTTTTTTAGCATCAAAAAGATTCAATTCAGAAAGCATTTCCCACTTGCTATCATCTTGGTCAATTTTTAAATAGTGTCGTAATTTCAATTCAACCGAATCGGTTGGTGAATAGGGCAAAAACAAGTTGATGAATGCACGGTATGACATACCCTTTGAGTTTTCAATGGAATAACTATCATCGGTCATTCCCATTTGCACGAACATATTCCATGCCTTTGAAAACCCCACCCTCCTCATAGTACCTCTATAAAGCGTAAGTACATTATGTAAACCATAGGCCTCCCGATAGTTCAAAGAATCGCGATTGGCATAACCTTCGAATTTACCGTAGCCTTCAATTTCAAAAAATTCAGTTCGTCTAAAAAGTTTATGATACGGAATGTATTTATAAGAACCTTCCTGAATGAATTTCGCCGCACCCCCTTGACCGGCGAGAACCACATTTCTTGGATTCCAGGTAAATTTATAGTTCCATAAATTATTATCACTTTCAGGAGCAACCAATCCGCCTGTGAACGATTCAAATAAAAGCATTTTACCCCCTTTACTCCTAATGTTGTCAATAATCTGCATCGCACTCATATGGTCAATGCCAGGGTCAAGACCAATCTCGTTCATGAAGACCAAGCCTTTGTCTTTTACTTTTTTATCAAGTGCTTTTATTTCTTTACTGACATAGGAAGCTGTGACAAGATGTTTTTCCAAAGTCACACAATCCTCGGCTACTTTTATATGAAAGCGGGCAGGCAGCATGGAAACCACAATATCACTGCTTATAATGGCTTTTTTACGGTCTTCATCTTTAAGGATGTCCAAATGCATGACCGTACAATTTGTATGGTCTTTGATTGAAGCAGGAATTGCATCAGGATTTATATCACCAATGGTAAGGTGCAGTTTTTCAGCATATGATTTTTCTAAAAAGTAGTCCAACAAATAAGAAGTTGATTTTCCGGCACCTAAAACAAGTATTTTTCGCAACATTTACTTTAATTACTTTTACGTGATTATAACGAAGCACTAAGGTATCAAATTGTTATATTTATAAAAAAAATGGATTGTTAAGTTATGAACAAAACAATTTTCATTACTGGGATTGTCTTTGGGGCCCTTGCAGTTATTTTAGGTGCTTTTGGCGCCCATGGCTTGGAGAATTTGCTAGATACAGAGGCAATACAGTCCTATGAAACAGGTGTAAGATATCAAATGTACCACGCCTTATTACTATTGATTTTGGCGAATACCAATTTTGTGGACCAAAAGGGCAAAAAGGGTATTTTTTACATGATTGTCTTGGGAATTGTACTTTTCTCATTTTCTATATATCTTCTTGCAACCAATGATTTGACATCATTTGATTTCAAAAAGATTGGGTTACTGACTCCACTGGGGGGTGCATTATTAATTCTAGGTTGGATTGTATTTGGGTTTCGGGCTTTTAAAAGAATGAATTAATTATTTCGAAAAATTTGAAGACAATGATGAAGACTATTATAAAACGGAATTTAAATTATCCAATTTCTTCAGGGAAAACTTTAAAAAGTTTGAAGCGTTTGCCATAGGGGAAATTAGGCGTGATGGACCACAGCGATATGCCTTCCAAAAAAAACATGACGATAATGTCAGGGTTTTTTTATTTCTTGTTTACAATTGTAATATACTTTTGTAATGCCATGGTCATTGATGGCGTATCTGGCGTTGGGGCTTTAATATCAATGCGCAAGCCTGCTTCAGTCGCTGCCTCAACAGTAGAATTGCCAAATACAGCTATGCGAGTATCTTTTTGCTCAAAGTTAGGGAAATTCTTTAATAATGATTCTATACCAGATGGGCTAAAGAAAACCAGAACATCATAATATACATCCCTTAAATCGGAAAGATCACTGATTACAGTTTTGTAGAAAATACCCCTGTCCCAATTAACACCCAACTGATCCAATTTTTCAGGAACTTGATGTTTTAAAACATCTGTAGATGGTAAAAGAAACTTCTCTTCCTTGTATTTTTTGAATAAAGGAACAAGGTCATTGAAATTCATCTTGCCTACATAAATCTTCCGCTTGCGATAAACCACATATTTTTGAAGGTAGTATGCAACAGCTTCGGATTGGCAAAAATATTTCATGGCGTCCGGCACTTTAAACCGCATTTCTTCAGCAATTCTAAAAAAGTGATCAACAGCATTTCTACTGGTCAGGATGATTGCAGTATAGTTGTTCAAGTCTATCTTCTGTTGACGAACCTCTTTGGCATCAACCCCTTCAACATGAATAAATGGCCTAAAATCTACTTTTACTTTTTCCTTATCAATAAGTCTGGAATAAGGAGAGTTTTCCATTTTAGGTTCAGGTTGTGATACTAAAATCGTCTTTATTTTCATAAATCCTAGTCTATTAGATAGCTTCCGATGAAGATAAACGGTGCAATTTCAAGAGCGCAAAGGTACAAAATAAAATAGAAAAAGTTACTAGTAATGAATTTTTGATGATTCCTTAGAATGGTTATCCAGCCAATTACATTAACCAAAAGAATTAGGAAAAACGCTACATAAAACACAGCTTTTGACCCAATTGCGATATAGGTTAAGATAACATTTGCCACAAACATAATCAAACCGCTGTAATTGAAATATGATAATTTCTTGAAAATTACCTCAGTTATTGTTTTTTGTGTCCCAAAAATGAAACCATTGCCCATTTGCAGCGCAAGTTTTATAAATAGAAAAAGAAGTAATGAACCCAAAATCAATGGAAACACAACAATTGCAGAATTTGATGTAGGCTCAAAAAGAATGCTTGTACCCAGATACAAGAATAGGGAAAAGTTGATGATTAGAAATAGACCGAAAAATAGGTTGAACCAATTTAGTAACTTTTCTTTTTTGTTGTACATGAAAATGTACTTGTTGTTGAAAGGTAGAATAATGAAATTTAAGAACCTGGTGTAAAAAACCCCTTTTGCCAAAACCACAAATAAAAGACTTAGAAAAATTAGAATTGTAATCCAATCCATCACCACTATATTTCTAAGAATGGGTTCCATTAGTTTAGTTTAAATGTCGCACTGTTCAGTCCGTACCGTAATCCGTTTTCTGAAATTACAATTTTAAAATATCCCGGCGATGCTATTTTTTTTGGTTTTGGTAACTTAAACGTGAAAAATGTTGTATCATTTGATTTTAGGGATAGTAATTTATTATTCCTGGGTAATATCTTAATTGGAACAAGCTCTTTAAACTGCTTGGCATCATTCAAAAAGGCTATCGCAAATTGTAATTTATCCAAGGCAATATTCTTACTATACGGACTAAATACTTTTACTGTTTGTTCTTCATCGTTCAAAGAAAAACTTTCTTGGTCCACATAGCACCTAAGCTTTCTGAAAGATTCGAAATTATCCATAAAATGGGCATAATAGATGCTGCCATTTATTTTTGGAAAAGTGAATTCCCTATTATTAAGATATTTTGAAACATAAAGTACCTTCTTATGTTGAACATTTTTTTCAGAATCGTCTATAGAATATTGGTTTTGTCTATAATTTATATTATTCAATGAGTACGATGTTTTCCCGGTATAGAAGGCATACATTGGGGCATTGCGGTATGAATTCTCAAAAACTACTGGATTATCACCTGCTTTTGATTGTATTAGGCTCATCCAAGCTTTATTGCCATGTGATTCATAGACAACCGGAAATAACGGTTCATAAACCAAGCCCACTCGTAGAAAAAGGATAACAACAATATTTGCCAGACCCAACCTATAGATCCATTTTCGAATAATCCCATTCTCAATCATATAATTGAAAACAAGGATAGCAACAGGGATGGAAATAACAATTATCCATTGGGTCTGTACCCTCCTATTAAAACTAGAGATGAAAAAGAAAATCAGAACCCCATAGGTCAAATATAAGAGTGCTTTGGTGAACAAGTTTTTTGACCGAGTCTTAATCAATGAATAATAAATAAATGGAAAAGTAAGCCCAAAAATCGCCACAAGATTAATTAAAAAACCTAAAGTGTATTTATTAAAATTATAAGCCGCATTAGGGCGTTCAAAAAGGTGGTATTTTATAGATACATAATCATTCTCAACCAACCATAGAAAATGGGGTGTATAACACAATAGGGCCATGATAACCGCCACCCATGCATATTTATTGAAAATCAATTTTAAATTAGATAATAACACGAAAAAAATTACCAATACAGCGTGATATTTACTGTACATAAGTGCTGCCATTACAACTCCAAGAACAAGTGCCAACATATATGTTGGGGACTTTATAAAATGCTTGTAAACCAAAAGAAAAACAGCCGTAAAAAATAGTAGCGGTGTATCCGGTAAAGTAAAAAACCCGTAGGCGTTGAGTAGTGTCATTGAAAATACAAGCACAAAAAAGTGTGGTACAAAATTTTCTTTCTTGGGGCTGTCAATAGTTAACCATAATACAAGTAAAGTAGCTACGGATAAAAGACAACTTACAAAACGCACCCCTAACTCACCATCGAAGAAATAGCCGCTGATTTTTATCATTAGTGCGACCATGGGTGGGTGGTCAAAATACCCCCAAGCCATTTTTTTGGCGTAGTGCCAATAATAGGCTTCGTCAAAGATGAGTTCTGTAAAATGGGCCTGTAAAAGGTTAAGAACCAATATAGAACCTAAAAGATATAAAAATAGCCTTGGTAACTTCAATGACATTGTTGAATGTTGATTGGGCGCAAAATTACAAATTCTACCCCTTATAGAAAGGTTTAAAAAAATGATAAATAGCAAAATCAAATTCTTACAGAGCCATTAAAACACTATTTTTGTGCAAATTCTATCAAGTTTATGTCTGGCAGTTTGGTCATTATACCCACCTACAACGAGATTGAAAATGTTGATGCAATCATTAGAGCTGTCTTTGAGTTAAAGAAAGATTTTCACGTGCTTATTGTAGATGACAATTCACCAGACGGTACAGCAGACCATGTTTCTAAAATGCAGAAAGAATTTCCAAATCAATTGTTCTTGGAGGTGCGCCAAGAAAAAAAGGGATTGGGTACAGCTTATATTCACGGATTTAAATGGGCAATTACAAAAAAATATGAATATATCTTTGAGATGGACGCCGATTTTTCCCATAACCCATCAGATCTTTTACGTTTGCTTAAGGCTTGTGAAAATGGGGCCGATGTGGCTGTCGGATCGCGTTATAAAAAGGGTGTCAATGTCGTAAATTGGCCCTTGTATCGCGTTTTACTTTCTTACGGGGCATCATTTTACGTAAAAATGATTACTGGGATGCAGGTACACGACCCCACTGCTGGTTTTGTTTGTTATAAAAGACATGTGCTGGAAAATATCAACTTTGATTCTGTAAGGTTTGTCGGCTATGCTTTTCAAATTGAAATGAAATTTAGGGCTCATCTAAAAAAGTATAAGATAGAGGAAATATCTATTATTTTCCGAGATAGGGTCAAGGGCAAATCCAAAATGAGTTCGTCAATTATCAGTGAGGCTGTCTTTGGTGTAATGAAAATGAAACTGAAAAGTATTTTTCAAAAAAATAAATTCTGATTATGGGCAAGTTATTGATTAAGAATGCCAAGGTGGTCAACGAGTATAAAATTTTCGAAAGTGATCTTTTGATTGAGGATGAATTGATTATTAGGATTGATAAAGATATCAGTAGTGACAATGCCGAAGTAATTGATGTTGAAGGTAATTATTTGTTCCCAGGGATTATTGACGATCAAGTACATTTTAGGGAGCCTGGGTTAACCCATAAAGGTGATATTGCCTCAGAAAGTAGGGCGGCTATAGCTGGCGGTATTACAAGTTTTATGGAGCAGCCGAATACAAACCCACAAACTACGACCATAGAAAAATTGGAAGAGAAGTTTGCCCTTGCAGCAGATTCTTCTTTCGCCAATTACTCTTTTTTATTCGGAGGCACTAATGATAATTTAGAGGAATTGAAACGGTTGGATAAAAATGCCTGTTCCGGTGTAAAATTGTTTTTGGGATCCTCAACAGGAAATATGTTGGTTGATGATGAAGATGTTATCGAAGAGATCTTTAAAAATACAGAAATGGTTATTTCAGCACATTGTGAAGATGAAACGACCATAAAAAGAAATTTGGCCAAGTACAAAGAACAGTATGGCGACGACATTCCAATCAAATATCACCCAATGATAAGAAGTGCCGAGGCTTGTTATCTCTCTTCGTCTAAAGCTATTGCATTGGCCAAGAAAACGGGAGCGAGGTTTCACGTATTCCATTTGTCCACAGGAATTGAAACAGACTTGTTCCGAAATGATATTCCATTAGAACAAAAGAAAATAACCGCCGAGGTATGTATTCACCATTTGTGGTTTTCTGACACAGATTACGATACAAAGGGTACATTGATAAAGTGGAATCCTGCCGTAAAAACAGCCGATGACAGAAGCAAACTCTGGGATGCTTTACTCGATGATCGAATTGATGTTATTGCGACTGATCATGCTCCGCATACTTTAGAGGAAAAGGATAATGTTTATAGCAAAGCCCCATCGGGCGGACCATTAGTGCAACATGCATTACCCGCCATGTTGGAAAAATATCATGAGGGTGTCATATCACTGGAAAAAATAGTAGAAAAGATGTGCCATAATCCTGCAAAATTATTCCAGATAAAAAATAGGGGTTATGTCAAGGAAGGATTTTATGCGGATTTGGCGATTGTGAACCTAAACGATTCCTGGAAGGTTGCGAAAGAGAATATAGCATACAAGTGTGGTTGGTCACCTTTTGAAGAATACACTTTTAAATCAAAAGTATCGCATACTTTCTTAAATGGGCATCTTGCTTATGAAAATGGTAAGTTTTCGACCCAAAGAAATGCGAAACGGTTAACTTTCAACAGATAGCGATGAAAAACCTATTTGTAATAGTATTGGCAATACTGCTAACTTCATGTGGGGAGAAACTTCTGGATAAACCAGAAGATTTAATTCCAAAAGATAAAATGATAAATATCCTTAAGGATATTACCATTTTAAATTCTGCTAGAGGTACAAGCGTCACAGTTTTACATGATTATAAGATTGAACCAACTACATTCGTTTTTTCCAAATATGGGGTGGATAGTTTGCAATTTGTAACAAGTGATACGTATTATGCTTCTTTACCCAATGAATATGAAGCAATGTATGTAGAAATTGAAAAACAGCTTGACACTGAAAAAGTAGAAATGTCTGAAGCTAAAAAAATAAAAGACAGCTTGGATTTAGAAAGAAATTTAAAGAAAAGCCAATTAAAAAGAAATAAATCCAAGAAATCTAAGGATTCTCTTCCTTAAATTTCGCACAACTGTAGGCAATTACTTCATCTAAAGCTTCAAAATCAAAACCTAAGGTTTTAATGATGCTTTGATTATCATAAATTTCGCGAGACATTAAAGAATAAATAGTTTTTTTTGTTATTTTCCTTCCGCTTCTTGTGAAAAGGTTCTTTAAATAATCAAAAATACGACCCAATTCCAATTGCCAGACTTTTAGTTCTTTGGCAGGTGCTTTTTTCCCTAATTCCGTTGATAATCTGGTCAAAATGTTTTTGTAAGTAAAATTTTCAGCCACCGCAATAAAACGTCTATTGGTTACTTCGGAATTCATTAGTTTCGTCATCATTTTAATCACATCGCCGACCGTTATAAAACCGGTGCCTCCGGGAGGATAAAAACTATATTCTTTATTAGCGGTTGTAAAAAGCCTCCCACTACCGCTATCCCAAAATCCAGGGCCAATGATAACCCCAGGATTCACAATTACTACGGGTAAGCCTTCTTGGGATCCTCGCCAAACTTCCATTTCTGCCCTGTGTTTTGTAAGCCCATAAACATTGGCTTCTTGTCCGCTCCAATCATTTTCTTCCGTAGCTTTGAGACCTTGAGTACTTTTACCAATGGCTCCTATAGTGCTCACATAGCAAAGTTTTTTTATGTTGTTGGCTAGACATAAGTTCACGATATTGGCTGTGCCTATGGCATTTATTTTTTTAAGTTTTCGATAGTTGTTCGGATCAAAAGAAATCAATGCTGCAGCGTGGTAAACATATTCTACATTATTAAATGCGATTTCCAAAGCAGGAATATCGTTGATATCCGCGAGTTGCCATTCGATTTTATTGAAAAGATCTGGGGCATTTTGAGTATA
>RCMY010004823.1_pt1 | contig 11552 bp, 12 predicted proteins | sample 2041341 | NCBI WGS metagenome assembly RCMY01 (sample SAMN09708234, study PRJNA481090) | Marine sediment metagenome, whole genome shotgun sequencing project.
CGGCAGCTTCGAGTGGGCGAGCTTATTCGGCGGACCCTGTCGGAGGTGCTTGCGCGCGCAGAAATTCATGACCCTGATCTGAACCGGATTTCGGTAACGGTGGGCGAGGTGCGCACCTCTTCCGATCTCAAGATCGCGACCGCTTATGTCATGCCCTTGGGCGGCGAGGGACAAAAAGATCTTATCGCGATTTTGGCGCGCAACAAGGGCGAGCTGCGTCGCTTGATCGGCAAGCGGCTTGAGCTGAAATATGCGCCTGATCTGCGGTTTCGGCTGGATGAGACCTTTGATCAGATGGACGAGACCCGCCGCCTGTTTGCGCAAGAGAAAGTACGCCGGGATGTCGAGGATTAAGGGCCTTCTTTGGGCCCTTGCCTTGCTGGTCAGTGGCGAGCCCGGATTTGCGGCGACATGCGGCGCCGAGCGCTACGCCGGGCAGAGCTATACCGTGTGCGCGGTGGATCTGTCTGAGGACGATCTCAGGCTTTTTCTGAATGATCCCGAAACCGGCAAGCCACTTGGCAGCTTTGCCAATATTGACAGACAATTAGAGGCCGAGGGCCGCGCGCTTGCCTTTGGCATGAATGCGGGCATGTATCACGCGGATCGCCGACCTGTCGGCCTTTATGTCGAGGGTGCTCAAAGGATGGCCCGTCTGGTGGCGCGCGCCGGGCCGGGTAATTTCGGGTTGCTGCCCAATGGCGTCTTTTGCATCCAAGATGGGCGCGCTGACGTGATCGAGACCCTGCGCTTTGAGCGGGACGCGCCACAGTGCCGCGACGCCAGCCAATCGGGGCCGATGCTAGTGATTGACGGCGCGCTTCATCCGAGGTTTTTGCAAGACAGCGACAGCCGCTATATCCGCAACGGGGTGGGCACCTCGGCGGATGGGCGCAAGGCGTGGTTCGTGATTTCCGACAATCCGGTCAATTTCCACACATTTGGGTCGTTCTTTCGCGATCACCTGAAGCTGCCGCAGGCGCTGTATTTCGATGGCAAGGTGTCGCGGCTTTATGCGCCGGGGCTTGAGCGTTTCGATCTTGGCCTTCCGATGGGCCCGATGGTGGGCGTTGCGGCCCCGCGCGCGGCGCAATGATTGACGCGGGCGCACGGGTCTACTAGGGCCTGTCGCCTCAGACGCATGAAAAAGGGCCGAACATGGCACGCAAACGCAAAGGACGCGACATTTCGGGCTGGCTGGTGGTGGACAAGCCTGCGGGCATGACCTCGACCAGTGTTGTCAACAAGGTGAAATGGGCGCTTCAAGCCAAAAAGGCCGGGCATGCAGGCACGCTTGATCCCGAGGCGACAGGCGTTTTGGCCATTGCCCTGGGTGAGGCCACCAAGACCGTGCCCTATATCACCGACGCGCTGAAGGCCTATGAGTTTTGCGTGCGTCTTGGCCAGGCCACGAATACCGACGATACCGAAGGCGAGGTGGTCGCAGAGAACGATCTGCGCCCGGATGACGCGGCGATCAAAGCGGCGCTTGGTGCCTTTGTCGGTGATGTCATGCAGGTGCCGCCAAAATATTCCGCCGTCAAGATCGACGGTCAGCGTGCTTACAAGCTGGCGCGTGATGGCGAAGAGTTTGAGGTCGAGGCGCGCCCCCTTTGGGTGGACGAGCTTGTCATGACGGGGCGCCCTGACGCCGATCACGTGCTGCTTGAGATGGTCTGCGGCAAGGGCGGCTATGTGCGCAGCATTGCGCGCGATCTGGGGCAGGCTTTGGGCTGTTACGGGCATGTGGCCTGGCTGCGGCGGGTCTGGTCGGGGCCGTTTGAGGCAAAGGATGGGTTGAGCATCGCGCAGATCGAAGAGATGGCTCATAGCCCCGACCTTGATGCCTATCTGCGCCCGCTAGAAGAGGGGTTGACCGATCTGCCGATGGTCACGGCCACGGCAGAAGGCGCGGCGCGGTTGCGCAATGGCAATCCTGGCATGGTGATTGCGCAGGATGTTGAATATGGCGATGAATGCTGGGCCGCCTTTGACGGGCATGCGGTGGCGGTGGGTCGGTTCAAGGCCGGCGAATTGCATCCCAGCCGGGTCTTTAACCTATGAGCGGCGGGGCGGCCCCTGACCACCTGCACGATCCGGGTGGCAAGGTAAGGCTGCGGCTGCCGGACGGGGTGATTGGTGGGGCGGCCTATTCGGAGTGCGGGCGATATCGACAGATGTTGTCGCGCGACTGGACGCCCGAGGGGGCTGTGCCACGCACGGTTCTGTTCGTGGGGATGAACCCGTCGGTGGCCAGCGCCGAGGTGTCCGACCCGACCTGTCACCGCGAACTAAGCTTTGCCCGCGACTGGGGGTTTACCCGCTATCTCAAGGGGAATGTGCTGGATTGGCGGGCGACATCGCCCAAGGATCTTCCGCGTGATCCGGTCGAAGCGTGTAGCGCGCAGAATATTCCGGCGCTGGTTGGCATGGCGCAAGAGGCCGAATTTGTCGTGCTGGCCTATGGCAAGCTGCATGCCCGCTATCAACCGGTGGTGCGGGACGCGTTGCGCGCGATCACGGACAGTGGGCGGCCGTTGAAATGCCTGGGGCTAAACAAGGACGGGTCGGCCAAGCACCCGCTTTACCTGCGTAAAGATACTGCGTTGATAGACTATCCCGGACTGTGAGGCAGGATCATTTTCTTCGCAGAAGAAAATGTAGAGGACATGAAAAAGGGCGCTCAAAACGAGCGCCCTTTTGTCTGGCTCAGGTCGTGAGGCTTAATTGCTCTCTTCCAGCGGCAGCGCCACAAAGCGCGGCTCGCCGGCGCGACGCACAAGCAGCAAAAGCGATTTGCGCCCGGCCTCTTTCGCCTCTGCGATACGCTCATCAAGATCACTGATCGAGGTCAGCTTTTGCTGGCCCGCTTCGGTGATTAGATCGCCCGCGCGCATGCCTTTTTCATAGGCGTCCGACAACTCATCGACATCGATCACCACAAGGCCGGTGGCGTTGGCGTCAAGGTCCAGGGTGCTGCGCAACTCGTCATTCAGCGGGCTGAAGGTGAGGCCAAGCATGGATTTCTCGACCGGCGCTTCGCTTTGGTCGGGGCCCGACTGGACCACGGGAATCGCGCCTTCGGCTTCTTCGCGTCGGCCAAGGGTGATCTTCAGGGTCTGGGTTTTACCTTCGCGGAACACGATCACACGAACGGTTTTGCCCACCTGCGTGTTCCCCACCTGACGCACCAGCCCGCGGGTATCCGCGACCTCTTTGCCATCAAACGACGTAATCACGTCACCCGACAGCATGCCAGCCTCGGCGGCGGGTCCTTCGGGAACGTCGGTCACAAGCGCACCGGCGGCTTTTTCAAGCCCGATTGCCTCGGCCACATCCGGGGTCACATCCTGAATACGTACCCCAAGCCAGCCGCGACGGGTTTCGCCAAATTCCTGCAACTGATCGACCACGCGCTTGACGACGTTCGACGCCATCGAAAAGCCGATCCCGATCGAGCCGCCTGTGGGGCTCAGGATTGCGGTGTTGACGCCGACAACCTCGCCGTCGAGGTTGAACAGTGGGCCACCAGAGTTACCGCGGTTAATGGCGGCGTCAGTCTGGATATAATCGTCATAGGTGCCCGACAGCGCGCGGTTGCGGGCCGAAACAATCCCCGCCGAGAGCGAAAAGCCCTGACCAAGCGGGTTGCCCATGGCCAGCACCCATTCGCCCACGCGGGCGGTGTCGCTGTCACCAAAGCTCACGAAGGGAAGCGACTTGTCGGTCTGCACTTTCAGCAGGGCAATATCGGTTTTGGGGTCGGTGCCGATCACCACTGCGGGCAGTTCTTCGCCCGAGAAAAATTCGATGATGATCTCATCGGCGCTCTCGATGACGTGGTTGTTGGTCACAACATACCCGTCCTCGGAGATCACAAAGCCAGAGCCAAGCGCCGAAGAGCGGCGCGGTCGTTGTTCACCCTCGCCCTGGCGCTCGCGGAACTGGCGAAAGAAATCCTCAAAGGGCGAGCCGTCGGGCACGATTGGCCCGGGGCCAATGTCCTGTGCAATCGTGGTTGAGGTGGTGATGTTCACCACGGCGGGGCTGATCTTTTCGGCAAGATCAGCAAAGCTGTCGGGGCGCGCCTGGGCGGCGATGGCCTGTGCCAGAAGCATGGCCACCATCAACGCGATCAGCCAGAGGCTGCGCAATGGTCCGGCCTGTGGTCCGGCCTGTTGTCGTGCTGCGGAAATGGTCTGGACGTTCACACCAATATCTCCTTTGGTTTTTTGTATTGGTCAAAGCGCCTGTAGCGCCTGCTTTGTCTATAGATGTAGGTGCCCGCGCGCAGATCGCCAAGGGCGCAACATAATGTCACGCCTATGTGAACCGTTTTGCGCCGGGTAAATCAAGCGCCAAGGGTCTTGGCCGCCCATACAAACAGCAGGCCAATCACGATGGCAACGCCCCCTAAAAGCCGCCGGGCATCGGCGGGCAGGGCACTTAGCGCGATCAAAAGCTGGTCAATAAGCGAAGGGGCCAGTGCATACACCAGCCCCTCAACAATCAGCACCAGCCCAATAGCCAGAAGCGCGGTTTCGATCATTCCGGGGCTGTGCCCGAGCGCAGGTAATCGAAAAACTCGCTGTCCGGGGTCATAACCATCGAGGAATTGCTGCCTTTCAGCGCCTTTTCATAAGCTTCCAGCGAACGGTAGAAGGCATAGAACTCCTGATCCTCACCATAGGCTTGGGCATAGATTGCGCTGCGTTCGGCATCTGCCTCGCCTCGGATCACCTGTGCCTGACGCTCCGCATCCGACATGGTTCCGGTCACGGTTCTGTCGGCCAGGGCGCGCACACGCTGAGCGGCCTCGTTACCACGGGCGATCTCGTCGGTGGCTTCCCGCTCACGTTCGGCGCGCATCCGGGCAAAGGTGGCCTCAAGGTTCTGCTCGGGCAGGTTGGTTTGCTTGAGACGCACGTCGATCACGTCAAGGCCCAGTCCGGCGGCGCTGCGTTGTGCAGCGGCCTGAATGCGGCCCATAAGGCGGCGACGGTCCTCGGACAAGATAGTGTCAGACGTGACCTGATCGGCCCCCAGAACCTCGCGGATTTGCGCATTCAGGATCGACGACAGCCGGTCTTCGGCAACCCGCAGCCCCCCGACGCCAACCGCCTGACGGAACTGCACCACATTAGCGATGCGGAACCGTGCAAAGGCATCGACCACAAGGCGGCGATCATCCGACGGTGTCACCTCAATCGTGTCGGTATCAAGCGACAGGATGCGGTCGTCATAGCGCACGACCTCTTGGATGAACGGGATCTTGAAGGACAGGCCCGGCTCTTCTTTTACCGATCTGATCTGACCGAATTGCAGCACCAGCGCCTTTTCGCGCTCATCCACCACAAAGACTGACGACAGGGCAAGAAAACCCGCGATGGCCAGGATCGGAATAAGGAATTTCGTTTTACTCATGATCTTAGTTCCCCTGTCCGGTGGTCGAATTGTTGCGACGCAGTTCATTCAGTGGCAGATAAGGTACGACATTATTGCCGCCGTCACTGCCGACGATGGAGCTGTCGAGGATGGTCTTGTCGATGTCGCCAAGAACACGTTCCATGGTCTCAAGATAAAGCCGCTTGCGCGTCACCTCGGGGGCCTTGGCGTATTCCGTCAGAACCGAGGTAAAGCGGCTGGCGTCACCAGAGGCCTCGTTCACCACGCGAGCGCGGTAACCCTCGGATTGCTCCAACGTTTGCGCCGCCAGGCCGCGGGCCTCGGCCAGAACGCGGTTGGAATAGGCATCGGCCAGACGTTGCAAGCGGTCACGTTCCTGTTCAGCGGCCTGCACTTCGCGGAAGCTGTCGATCACCTCGCGTGGCGGGTCGGCCTTTTCAAGGTTGACCCGCACAATGCGAATGCCGCTATCATATTCATCCATCGTGGCCTGAATGTTTTGCATCGACGTATCGGCAATGATCCCACGGTCACGGTTCAGGATCGGCGCCAGGTTCGAGGCGGCGATAATTTCACGCATCACCGATTCCGACACCGCCTGAACGGTTTTCTGCGGGTCACGGATGTTGAACAGCAATTTCGACGGGTCCGAGATGTTCCAGACCACCTGGAAATCAATATCCACGATATTGGCATCCGTCGTCAGCATAAGCCCGTCATTGCGCGCGCCTTGGTTGCGACCGATTTCTTCGGTGCGTTCCGAGGTGACATTGATCACTTCGGCACTGACAAACGGCCAAGGCGCAAAGTTCAGACCGGGATTGCCGGTCTGGTAATATTCACCAAGGAAAAGCTCGACCGATTGTTCTTCGGGCTTGACCGTATAGACGCTTGAGAAAACCCAGAGCACCGCCGCACCAAGCACCGCAAGGCCAATCGTACCCTTGCCAAACCCCGGGCCGCCATCGCCGCCACCGGTGCCGCCGCGATTGTCACCGCCACCACGTCCGCCCATCAGAACGCGAAGCCGGTCCTGGCCTTTGCGGACAAGTTCGTCAATCTCGGGCAGTTGCGGTCCGCCTTCGGGCGGGCGTCGCCCGCCACCGTTGTTGCGGTTGCGGTCGTCATCACCGCCATCCCCGCCCGCGTTTCCGCCGCCGCCCCATGGGCCGCCAGAATTTCCAGCCATGCATCTCTTCCCTTTTTATGCCGTCTTTCACGACGTTGTTATCTACCTGTGCAGTACAGGCGAAAAATCAACCCGTTCGGACCGGTGTTTTTAGTGTAACAAGTTCTTCCGACATGGTCGGATGCACCGCAACGGTGCGATCGAAATCTTCTTTCGTGGCGCCCATCTTCACCGCGATGCCGGCCAGCTGGATCATTTCACCCGCCCCCGGCGCGACAATATGACAACCCAGAACCTTGCGGGTTTTCTGGCTGACGATAAGTTTCATCAGCACCCGGTCGGGGCGCCCGGCAAAGGCGGTTTGCATCGGGCGAAATGAGGTCGAATAGACCTCGATCGGCTCTTGCTCGCGGGCCTCTTCCTCAGACAGACCGACGGTACCCATCTCGGGCTGAGTGAAAATCGCGGTCGGGATAAGATCGTGATCCACCGGCGTCGGGTTGCCGTTGAACACGGTCTCGACAAAGGCCATGCCCTCGCGGATCGCAACCGGCGTCAGGTTGACCCGGTCGGTCACATCGCCAATCGCATAGACCGATGGCACGCCTGTCTGGCTATACTCATCGACCAGAATCTCTCCCTTGCGACCCGTTTTGACGCCCGCCGCCTCAAGTCCAAGATCATCGGTATTGGGCGCGCGACCGGTGGCGAACATGACCTTCTCGAACACCTCTTCCGACCCGTTGGTCGAGGTCACGCGATAGCCGTCCTCACCCTCAACCATATCCACAATATTGGTGCCCAGATGCAGGTTGACGCCCGACTGGATCATCTCATCGGACACCAGCCCGCGCGCCTCTTCGTCAAAGCCCCGCAGAATTTGCGCGCCGCGATAAAATTGGGTGACCTTTACGCCCAGGCCATTGAGAATACAGGCGAATTCACAGGCGATATAGCCGCCGCCGATGATCAGAATGGATTTAGGCAGTGTCTCAAGATGGAAAATATCGTTGCTGGTGATGGCATGCTCGGCGCCCGGAAGATCGGGTTTCACGGGTCGTCCGCCGGTGGCGATCAGGATATGCTTGGCGCTTTTGCGGCTGCCATCCGATAGCTCGACAGTATGCGGATCAACCAGTCTGGCACGCGTATCAAAGCTTTCGACACCGTTGTTTTTCAGGATGCCGCGATAGACATTTTCAAGCCGGTCCAGCTCGGCATGAAGTTTCGTCTTGAACGCATCCCAGTCAAAGCCGCCCGCATGCACGGTCCAGCCATAGGCCTGCGCATCGGCAATCGCTGCGGGATATCCCGAGGCAAAAACCATCAGCTTTTTGGGCACACATCCGCGGATCACGCAGGTGCCGCCATAGCGGTCTTCTTCGGCCAAGCCCACGCGCGCGCCGCCCTGTGCCGCCACACGCGCCGCACGCACCCCGCCAGAGCCGCCGCCGATCACGAAAAGATCATAGTCGAATGTCATGCTGTCCCCGAAAATCTAGTCGTTCATGTCGGTGAAAAGGTTGTCGGTTTCTACGAAATCCAGACGATCCTCTTCCACAGTGCCCTCATTGATGTCGCGCGTTTCCACGCGTCCATCGCCGTATCCAAGGATCACCACATCGCAGATGTCCAGAAACAGCCCGTTTTCAACCACCCCCGGCATTTGGTTCATCGCCATCGACAATTGATGCGGATTGCCGATACGGCCCAAATGCAGGTCGATGATGTAATTGCCCTCATCGGTGATGAACGGGCGCTCGCCATTCATCCGAAGCGTGGCGTCACGGCCCAGCACATCCATCGAAATCAGCAACTCTTCGACCAGCGATTTGGTGGTTTGCCAGCCAAACGGGATCACCTCGACCGGCAGCGGGAACGCACCAAGGCTTTCCACCTCTTTGCCGACATCGGCAATCACGATCATCTGGTCGCTTGCGGTGGCCACGATCTTTTCCTGCAAAAGGGCGCCGCCGCCGCCCTTGATCAGGTTCAGATTGCCGTCAAATTCGTCCGCCCCATCAATCGTGACATCAAGCCATTTTGCCTCATCAAGGCTGATCACTTCGATGCCCACATCGCGGGCAAGCTCGGCGGTGCGTGTCGAGGTCGGCACACCCTTGATGCGAAGCCCGTCATTGCGCACCATTTCCCCAAGACACCGCACCATCCAGGCCGCGGTCGAGCCGGTCCCGAGGCCGACACGCATCCCGTCCTCGACATAATCCACAGACCGCTTGGCGGCGACGAATTTTGCCTTGTCGATGGGCGACAATTCTCCGGTCATGGGGCGACTCCTATGCATGGTTGCAGGGGTTATATGAGACTTGGCGATAAGGTGCGAGGGCGAATTACCCGGCTTTTCCCGGGCCGGCCTTCTTCTTGGAAAAAATACTCCGGGGGAGTCTACGAAAATTCTGCGAATTTTCCTGGACGGGGGCAGCGCCCCCAATTTCGGCCTCACCCGCCCGACGGGGTCAGGATATCGCGCAATAACGCCACCGGCCGCACCGTCACGCCATGCTCGCGCGCAACGCGCACGATCTGGGCCGGGGCATAAAACCCCATCGGTTGTGAATTCAGCAAGGCACAGGCAAACAGCCCCGGATGATGGCATTTCAACCACGCACTGGCATAGACCAGCAGCGCAAAACTGGCAGCTATGGCTTTCGGGAAAGCCATAGCTGCCAAAGCCCTTGATCTGCATCGCCTGTTCCTGAAACAGTGGCACCCCAGCGTCTTGCCCAGAACCTTGCCCAGGGCATCCGAGGGAAAGCTGATCGGCTCTTCGCCATTACGGCGCCGGATGAAGGGATGCATCATATTGCCCTGAATGGGCCCCGGCCGGATGATTGCCACCTGAATCGCCAGATCATAAAAACAGGGCGGGCGCATGCGCGGCATAGCATGTTATAAACCGGCCTGTCCTCCTGCGGCAGGGTGGCCAGCGTATAGCGCGCGCCGTGATGCTCGGCCAAAAGGTCGAACGCCTTGCGGATACAGGTCAGCATGCCAAACGCCAGCCCATCGACCTTGAGAATGCCAAGCGCGTCGATATCGTCCTTGTCCCAGCAAATGACGGTGCGATCCTCCATGTTGGTGTTTTCAATCGGGACCAGCTCATCCAGCCGTCCCTGAGTGATGACGAACCCGCCCACATGCTGGCTGAGATGACGGGGAAAGCCGATGATCTCTTGCACCAGATGCAGGGTTAGCGCCAGGCGGCGATCGCTGGGGTCAAGGCCGATCTCGTGCAGCCGCTCCGGCTGTTAGGTGGCACTCATTATTACAGTGAAACCGGATGAGGCCGAATGAGGGCGGAAGAAGACGGATGGGCCAATGAAATAAGGCTCGCGCGGATCATAATAGCGGGGTAAACTCGGCCAGAATGCGGGTGTAAACCTCGCGTTTGAAGGGCACGATATTCTTGACCAGATCTTCTAAGGGAAGCCAGCGCCACTCGGAAAACTCCGGGTGGTCGGTGGCGATGTTCACATCGCTATCGCGGCCCAGAAAACGCAGCAGGAACCATTTTTGCTCTTGCCCGCGATAGCGACCCTTCCAGATGCGAGGCACCAGGTCATGCGGAAGATCATAGGGAATCCAATCCGTGGATTCGGCTTCAATCCGCACCTTGTCGGCCGTGACGCCAGTTTCCTCCCATAATTCGCGCAGGGCCGCGTCGCGCAGGGCTTCGCCGGGGTCAACCCCGCCCTGCGGCATCTGCCAGGCGGCGACCTTATTGTCGATCCGCTGACCGACGAATACATGGCCATCGGCATTGGTCAGCATGACGCCGACACAGGGGCGATAGGGCAGTTCGGCAATCTCTTCGGGGGTCATGGCGGGCCTTTTGGCAATGATGGTGCCGTCAGAGTGCGGCGCGGCGCGGGCAAGGTCAACCGCTTGGCGCAGGGACAAACTGCGGCATCTTGCAAAAACCGCATGATACATGGGCGATGAGAGGCTTTGAGACCTTTTGGACACCCAAAGAGGACGCGGCCGACGGTGCCGCACTTAAATCTCGCGCGGGCCGACCATGCCCATGATCTCATAGGTCTGGCGCAGGATCGGCGCGGCGATGGCGCGGGCGCGCCCGGCGCCTTCGGCCAGAATGCGGTCGATCTCGGTCACATCCTGCATCAGGCGGGTCATTTCGCCCGAAATAGGCGCCAGCTTTTCAACCGCCAGGTCGGCCAGCATTGGCTTGAACTCGGAGAACGCCTTGCCGCCGGCTTCGGCCATCACCTGATCGACGCTCATATCGGCCAAAGCGGCATAGATATTCACCAGATTGCGGGCCTCGGGGCGCTCTTCCAGCCCCTTCACCTCGGACGGCAACGGCTCTGGGTCGGTCTTGGCCTTGCGGATCTTCTTGGCAATCGTGTCGGCATCATCGGTCAGGTTGAGGCGGCTCATATCCGAAGGGTCGGATTTCGACATCTTCTTTGACCCATCGCGCAGCGACATCACCCGCGTGCCCGTGCCCTCGATCACCGGTTCGGGGAGGGGAAAGAAATCAACGCCGAAGTCATTGTTGAACTTGATCGCGATGTCGCGGGTCAGTTCGAGATGCTGTTTCTGATCCTCGCCCACCGGCACGTGCGTGGCGTGATAGGCAAGAATATCCGCCGCCATCAGTGCAGGATAGGCAAACAGCCCAAGCGAGGCGTTCTGGGCATTCTTGCCCGCCTTGTCCTTGAATTGGGTCATGCGCTTCATCCAGCCCATGCGCGCGACACAGTTGAATATCCACGCCATTTGCGTGTGTTCCGGCACTTGGGATTGGTTGAAAAGAATCGACTTCTCGGGGTCGAGCCCCGACGCGATAAATCCAGCCGTCAGCTCGCGCGTGGCATGGCGCAGTTGCGCGGGCTCTTGCCAGACGGTGATCGCATGTAGATCGACCATGCAATATAGGGATTGCACGCCACGATCTTGGGCATCGGCAAAGCGTTTCAGCGCCCCGAGGTAGTTGCCCAGATGCAGATCGCCCGAAGGCTGGATGCCCGAAAAC
>RCMY010004824.1_pt1 | contig 11549 bp, 11 predicted proteins | sample 2041341 | NCBI WGS metagenome assembly RCMY01 (sample SAMN09708234, study PRJNA481090) | Marine sediment metagenome, whole genome shotgun sequencing project.
GGTGTTGCCGGCGCTCGGCTGAGAATACGGTGTTGCCGGCGCTCGGCTGAGAATACGGTGCTGCCGGCGCTCGGCTGAGAATCGGTGCTGCCGCCGCTCGGATGACCACGGCGGCACGCGTCGCCCCGTCATCGTAGGCTGGCGCCATGCACGGTGATCTCTACAGCGATGTCGATGTCAAGAACACCCTGGCCCACTACGGGCACCGGTGGGCCGCCACGCTCGAGTACGCATCGCCGAAGGCGCTCGCAGCGATGCAGCCCTTGGTGCTCGAGACCCTCGAACGGGTAGCCGAGTGCGTCGATCAGGCTGCGGTCGATGCCGGCGACGATCCAACCGACGTGGCGTTACTGTGCCGGCGGCTCGATCAGCTCGGGTTGCTCGCCCGCAGCCGTTTGAGCGGCGACACCACCGCCGCTCGTCACATCATCGCCTTTGCCGACGAGCAGCTGCGACGCGGTGGCCGTCTGCTGGCGGAGATGGGCGAGACCCCCACCGGAACCGGCCAGGTCGTGCAGATCAATGCCAGCCACGGTGGGGTTCCGAAGACCGCGGTCGACTCCGGCACGATTGGGCCGAGTGGACTGGTCGGTGACACACAGCGATCGCGCCAGCACCATGGTCGTCCGTGGCAGGCGCTGTGCCTGTTCGACCAAGAGATCATCGACCGATGGGCTCGGGAGGGGCACCCGATTGCCAACGGCTGTGTCGGCGAGAATCTCACGGTCAGCGGGCTGCCGTGGATGGAGCTGCGCCCCGGCGTCGAGTTGGCGATCGGCCGCAACGTCGTCGTGCATGTGACGGCGTACGCCGTGCCGTGCGGGCATCAGCGCCAGTGGTTCTCCGATGGCGATTTCGATCGGCTCAGCCACGACCACAATCCCGGTTTCGCCCGGCTCTATGCCGAGGTTCTGGCAACCGGCGACGTCGTTCCGGGTGACCGAGTAACCATCAGGTGATTGCTCGTCGGCTCCGGTAGTGGTCGTATGCTCAGCGCCATGACCGAGACAGCTGTCGTCACCACTGCGTCTGGCCCTCTCCGAGGGCGCCACAAGGACGGCGTCGAGTTGTACGCCGGTATCCCGTATGCGGCGCCACCTGTCGGTGAGCGGCGGTTCCGACCCCCTGCTGCTGTGGTTCCGTGGACCGAGGTGCGCGACGCGACCCGGTTCTCGCCAGCGGCACCGCAATTGCCCGGCGAGGGGCTCACGAGCTCCACACCGTTGCTGTGGGACGAGGCAACCTGCCTTGCTCTGAACGTGTCCACACCGGCCGCTGATGAAGCTCGACGACCGGTGATGGTGTGGATCCACGGCGGCGACTTCAAGCACGGAATGGGTGCCATCCCCTGGTACAACGGCACGAACTTCGCGAAGAACGGCGACGTCGTACTGGTGTCGATCAATTACCGCATGGGGCCGTTTGGTTTCTGTCGTCTCGATCACCTCGACGCGTCGTTCCGGGGGTCGGGGCTCGCCGGCATCCTCGACCAGATCGCGGCGCTCGAGTGGGTGCGGTCCAACATCGAATCCTTCGGTGGCAACCCCGACGATGTCACGATCTTCGGCGAATCCGCCGGCGCGTTCAGCGTCGCCACGCTGCTGGCACTGCCCGAGGCCGACGGACTGTTCCACAAGGCGATACTGCAGAGCGGGTCGGGGCACGCGGTGCACACCGGTGCCCAGGCTGCGGCGATCACCGACCGACTGATGGCAGCCGCCGGTGTCACGACGATTGCCGGACTTCAGGCCCTCGACGCCGCCGATCTGCTCGCGCTTGCCGCCGACGTCGAGGCGGCCGACAATCGCGACCTCGAGTTGAGCAACTCTCCGTTTTATCCATGCGTCGATGGCGACCTGCTGGCCGATCCTCCGGTCGATGTCATCGCCGGAGGCAGCAGCAGCGCCGTCCCGGTCCTGCTCGGCACCAACGGTGACGAGACTCGGCTCTGGGGGATGCAAGCGGTCGACGAAGGCCGACTCGCCCGCGTGGTCGCTCGCTATCGACCCGACGCACCCGATGCGATCGCCGCGTATCGGGCGACCGACGCCGGACGCTCTTCCGGCGACGTGGCGGTGGCGATCTCCACCGACTTCAGCTTCCGGGTGCCGTCGGTGCGCCTGGCCGAAGCCCGAGCCTCCGCCGGAGCCGCGCCGACCTGGATGTATCTCTTCGATTGGAAGGCCACGTCGTTCGGGGGCGCGCTGGGTTCGTGTCACGCACTCGAGATCCCCTTTGTCTTCGACAATCTCGATCAACCCGGCATCGCCGACTTTGCGGGCGACCAAGCGCCCCAGGCACTGGCTGATGCCATGCATGCCGCCTGGATTGCGTTTGCCCGAACGGGTTCGCCGGTCACCGAAGCCACCCCCGGTTGGGACCCGTACGTGCCCGAAACCCGGATCGTCCAGCAATTCGCCGACGATCTAACGCTGTTGCACAACCCGGGCGCCACTGAGCTTGGTAGTTGGGTCGGTATTCGCTGAATCATGGAGCCATGACCGATACGAACGTACTCATCGTGGGTGCCGGCCTGACCGGCCTCAACGCCGCACATGCATGTCAGCGCGCCGGCATCGAGACGGTTCTCGTCGAAGGGTCGGATGGGCCGGGTGGCCGCGTCCGGACCGACGTGGTCGACGGCTATCGGTTGGATCGCGGGTTTCAGATCCTCCTGACGGCGTACCCAGAGGCTCGCGTGGCATTGGACTACGACGCGCTCGACCTTCGTGCATTCAACCCGGGCGCCAAAATTCGAAAGGGCGCTACCTTCCATACGCTCGGCGACCCACTTCGGCGACCGCGCGATCTGCCCGCCACGGTTCGGGCCCCGATCGGAACCCTGCGCGACAAGCTCGCCATCCTGGGTTTCCGCCGTCAGGTAGGTCGGGCGCCACTGCCCGACATCTGGACCGCACCCCCGACCACGGCGCGCCAACGCCTGGCCGACCTCGGCTTTTCGGATGCGATGGTCGAAGACTTCTTCTCGCCGTTGTTCGGGGGCATCACGCTCGACCCCGACCTCGCGGGCACCAGTCGGGTGCTCGACTTCGTGTTCAAGATGATGTCGGCCGGCGATGCGGTGGTGCCCGCCAACGGGATGGGCGCCATCTCCGATCAGCTCGCCGCCGGGCTGGGCGCGGTCGACGTCCGGTACGACTCCGCAGTATCGAGCCTCGATGGCACCACCGCGCAGCTCGCCGACGGGTCGACCATTCGCGCCGAGCGCGTCATCATCGCCACCGACATGAGCGCTGCGGCCACGTTGTCGGGTGTCGTCGACCGGGGCTGGAAGGGCGTGACCAGCGTGTGGTTCGGCGCCGACGTTGCCCCCGAGCGTGGGCCCACGCTGTTGCTCAACGCCGACGGCGGAACCGTGAACTCGGTCGCCGTGATGTCCGAGGTCAGCCCCAGCTACGCCCCTCCGGGGCGCTCCCTCATCGTCGCCTCGGCGCCCTCGACCGACGCCGGCGTGGCCGAGGCCATCACCGCCGATCTGCGCGGTTGGTTCGGTGGCGTCGTCGACACCTGGGACACCCTTCGGGTCGACCGCATCGAACATGCTCAACCCAAACAAGCACCCGGCGACGCCGCCGGCGGAGTGGTGCAGGTGGCCGAGAACGTCGTTGTGGCCGGAGACTTCCGCCAGGATGCGTCGATCAACGGTGCGCTCAGGTCCGGTGCCCAGGCCGCCCATGCCATCTTGCCGCTCCGCCGCTGACGACAACCACTCTGCGCACACGCACCCCCACTCTCCGTCAATATGGGTGGCAGACACGTGTCTGACACCCATATTGACGGAGAGTGAGTGGTTGCGCGCTAGATGAGGTTTTCGAAGCCGATGAGGCCGCCGCCGTCGAGGGTGATGGTCTGGCCGGTGATCCAGCTGCCGGTTTCGGCCGCGAGGTACATCGCGGCTCCGGCGATGTCCTCGACCTCGCCGAGGCGCTTGAGCGGGTAGGCCTTGGCCACCTCGTCGCCCTTGTCGCCTTCCCACAGTGCTTTCGCGAAGTCGGTTTTGATCAGGCCGGGACAGATCGCGTTGACCCGCACCTTGGGACCCATCTCGGCCGCGAGTTGCTGCGTGAGATGTATGAGGGCCGACTTCGTGATGTCGTACACCCCCAGGATTGGGTTGGTACCGAACGCACCGACCGACGAGATGTTGATGACGACGCCGCCGTTCTCCTGCATCGAACGTTGCCACGCTTCTTGGGTCCAGATCAGCGGACCGGTGACGTTGGTGCTGAAGGTCTTGTCCCACCTGGGGATGTCGATGTCGATGACCGGACCCGCGTAGGGATTGGTCGCAGCATTGTTGACGAGGATGTCGATGCCGCCGAGTTCGCTGATGGTGTCGCCGATGATGCGAGTCGCGTCGTCGGGATTGCCGGTATTCCCCGCTCGCCACTGGCAGCCGTGGCCGATCTCGGCGGCGGCCGCCTCGCAGGACTCCGGCTTGCGGCTGACGATCATTACCTTGGCACCGGCCTCCGCCATGGCCGCAGCAATCGCCTTGCCGATGCCGCGGCTACCGCCGGTAACCAGTGCAACCTTGTCATCGAGTCGAAGTTCCATGTTGCGTCCTATTCTTGTGCGTCGGTGGCTGCCGACTGGCTGTCGGCGACGACGGCGTCGGATTCTTGGCTCGCCCACCGGAAGATGCCCTTCGCCATGAGCGACGACTCGGTGCTGCGGCGAGCGCGGTAGACGTCGGCGCGGGTTTGGTGGGCGTCGGTGTTGGTCGGTTCGGCTTGCACCGCTATCTCGACAAGGTGAGAGGCAAGACGGTGCTCGCCGTCATCGCTGAGCACCTGCGCTCGAGCGAGCAACGGTGCGACACCGCCCACGAGATTGCGGATCTCGACCGCCAAGTCGGCGTCGGCCGCGGGCTTGAGTTCGGCCGGGTTGCCGTTGTACCAGCCGCCGTAGAGCCGCCAGACATTGCGGACGACGAACTCGGGTTCGTCGTAGATCGGTCGCATGTACGGCTTGGTCAAAAGCTCGGGATCGACTCGCACCTCGTGCAGGATCGTGTCGAGTCGAGCGCCCTCGTTCATCAACGCGAGCACATCGCGGGTGAGGGTCTCGAGGCCGGTGGCGAGATCGTCGAGCACGGTGGCGATGCGATCGCGCCCGCCGATCGGCAGCCCGTGCGCGGGCAGGAGGAGCTCGGGCTCGAGTTCGAGCATCGACCGAAGCGCTGCCGCCCACTCGAGCGGGAACCGCTGTACTTTCTGCGGATTGCCGGCGTTGGGGAAGACCCACGTGACGAAGTCGCCCGAGCAGATTGCCTTGTGCTGCGGGATCCAGGCCCACGTGTGGTCGTCGGTCTCGCCGAGGTCGTGGCGCAACGCAATGTCGAGATCGCCGACTCGCATGTTCATCGCCGTGGTGTACGACTGTGTGGGAATCGCCACGTCGCTCGGCAGGAACCGATACTCGTCTGCCTCGTCGACGGCCTCGGTCATCTTCGCGGTACCGAACTGCCGTTCGTTGACGGTGGCGTTGTAGCCGTCGGTGAGCCAGTAGCGATCGAAGCGGGGTTGCACGTTGTCGTGGCCGACCACCTCGGGTGCAGCGTGGCCGCGAGCCTCGGCGTCGGCGACGAACGCGCCGCTACCGCCGACGTGGTCGAGGTGCCCGTGGGTGTACACGAGCGAATGGATCGGATCGGTACTCCAGCCGCGCAATGACTTCACACACGCCGGACCGAACCCATCGGTGCTGGTGTCGAACAACACGAGGCCGTCGTCGGTTCGGATGGTGATGACGTGGGAGAACGCTTCGATCATGCCGATGTCGTCGTTCAGTTCGCTGAACTCGGTGGTCATCCGGTTCCAGGGCTCGACGAGATCACCCGAATCGATGATGCGGTCGGACAGTGCTAACAGGTCGGCCATTGTTCCCCTCGATGCAGCTCACGCAGCGCAACTGCGGGCGACACTAGCAAGTGTCAGGCGGGCCTGATCGCCGACAGTACGAGTGTCGTGTAGTCGATGGTGAGCGAGCCGCCCTCGGCGTCGATGGCCGATCGGATACCGCCATACAGCGCCGCCCGTCGATCGGGGTCGAGCACGCGGTGGGTGCTGGTGGTGTCGAGGTAGGCCAGCCAGTCGTCGGTGCTGTAGGTATGGCTCCAGGCGAACCAGTGGTTGGCGGCGTCGCTCCACGGTGGTGCGAGGAGGGGAGCGAAGCTGGCGGCCATGTCGTCGTCGTCACCCTCGTCGTCGTGTTCTGGAGCAAACTTCGCGTAGGCCGCATCGACGGATTCGTTGATCCCTTCGTAGCGGCTCGGGAAATGCCAGGCGAGCGCGATCATGCCACCGGGGTTCAAGACGTCGAAGGCCTTGGCGCAGCCCGCCACCGGTTCGACCCAATGCCAGGATGTGCCGGCGGTGATGAGGTCGAAGGTTCGTCCATCGGGCTCCCATGGTTCGAAGCGCGAGACGTCGACCGTGAGCCCGTTCCGCTCGGCGACGGCGGCCATACGGGCATCGGGTTCGACGCCATGGACCGGCAGCCCCCGTTCGACGAAGCGCTGTCCCAACTTTCCTGTGCCGCAGCCGACGTCGAGCACCGACCCGGGCTCGTCGGCCACGAGGTGGTCGACCATCGCAGCTGGATAGGTCGGCCGATGATCGTCATATTCCTGGGCCCACTCGCCGAACGATTCCGCTCGATCGCGGGTCTCGTGTTTGCGGTTCGATTCGGCCATGGAGCAATTCTGTCAGACCGCCACGCTGTAGTGCTCGTCGTTGTGCGAGGCTCGTCCATGGCCGATGAAGAGAACGCACGGACCCTCGATGGCCGGCTCGTCGCAACGACCGGCCGGTCGGAGTTGGGCGGTGTCGCCGTCTGGTTCAGTTACACGTTGACGAACGGCACGTCGGGCTCCGAGCGCTCGACAACCGACGCGAACGGCAACTTCTCGTTCCCGCTCCCCGCCGAGTCGGTGGATGCAGCGATCGTCGGCGCCGAGTTCGAAGGGGTCACGTCGGTACCGTTCGAGGTTGGCGGCGAGGTGATGGAGCCGGGCGAAATCGTCCTCGTGGTCGAAGACTCGTTACCGGCACACCTGCGCCATGCCGGCGGCGGCTGAGGCGGACGCAATCGCCGCAGCCTCGACGAAGGGGTGTATCACCGGTCCCGGGCGTACCTGGCAGGATGGCAACCATGGCAGACACCGTTTCCGTTTCCCGTACGATCAACGCTCCCGCGCAGACGCTCTGGGAGATGGTGAGCGACGTCACCCGGATGGGGGAGTGGTCGCCCGAGACGACGAGCGGTAGGTGGGTCAAAGGGGCCACCGGCGCGGCCAAGGGCGCTCGGTTCAAGGGCGACAATCGCAACGGCGAACGTACGTGGTCGATCGTGTGCGAGGTCACCGACTGTGAGCCCGGGAGGCGCTTCGCGTTCGACGCCACGGCGGGGCCGATCCGCTATGCCAATTGGGCCTATGACTTCGAGCAGACCGATGACGGAACCGTCGTGACCGAGAGCGTCGCCGACAACCGCAACCGCCTGCTCAAGTTCCTCGGCGGCCGCATCAGTGGCGTGACCGACCGGGCGACGCACAACCGCCGCACCATGACCGACACGCTCGAAGCGCTTGCCGTGGCAGCCGAAGGCTGAGGCCGCTAGCTGTTGTGGTCGGGGGGCGCCACGAAGTCGATGAGCTGTTCGACCGCGCCGATCATGGCGGGCTCGAGGTCGGTCCACGAGGTGACTTTGGCCAGGAGCTGTTTCCAGTAGGCGCCGGGGTGACCGGTGAAGCCGATTTCGGCCAGTACCCCCTCTTTCCATGACTGGCCTTTGGGGATGGTGGGCCAGGCGTCGAGTCCGGCGACCGAGGGCTTGATGGCTTCCCACACGTCGACGTACGGGTGGCCGGTGATCAACACGTCGGGATGGTTGACGGTTTCGGCGATGCGGGTTTCCTTGGTTCCGCTCACCAGGTGGTCGAGCAGGATGCCGAGCCGCCGGCCGGAACGCGGACCAAAGCTACGGACGAGGTACTCGAGGTCGTCGGCGCCCTCCATCTGTTGCACCACGACGCCTTCGGAGCGAAGGTCGTCGCCCCAAACCTTTTCGACCAACTCGGCGTCGTGGATGCCCTCGACGTAGATGCGTGAGGCGCGGGCGAGCTTTGCAGTGGTGTCGCCGAGGTCGATGGAACCCGACGCCGTGAACTTCGTCGCCGCCTCGACGATCTCCTTCGGTGCCTCCTTGAGGATGACCGGCTTGCCGTTGATGGCGAACGCCCCGTCGAGAATACGAAACGCGTTGTCGCGTCCGTCGCGGTCTCGCAGAACCACCTGAGGCGGCGCAAACCGCACGATCGCTCCTGTCGTGCCGCTGCCGATGTGCTCGACGACAAGGCCGAGCTTGGCCGCCACCGGCGTGTACACGGGGCCGCGTTTGGGGCGGGAGTTCAGATCGAAGTCTCCGGCGAGGATGCCGTCGTTGTAACCCATCGTCGCCACCGTAGTGAGTGCAGGCGACGCCGCGGTGGCACCGCAGCTGTCATCTTTTGCACTGCTCGTGGTAACCCATCTGCATGGATCTTGGCTTGATTTGGGGATATTGGACCGCGCAGCCTCCGGCGAACCTGGTCGAACTCACGCAGGCGGCCGAGCGGCTGGACTACGACACGGTGTGGACCGCCGAGTCGTGGGGGAGCGATTCGTTCTCGCCCCTCGCGTACCTGGCGGCCAAGACCGATCGCATCAAGCTGGCGACCGGCATCTCGCAGCTGGCGGCTCGCCCGCCCACTACATGCGCGATGCACGCGATGACCCTCGACCACCTATCGAACGGTCGCTTCCAGCTGGGGCTCGGAGTCTCCGGCCCGCAGGTGGTGGAGGGCTGGTACGGCCAGCCGTCGAACCGTCCGCTGGCCAGGACCCGCGAGTACGTGGCAATCCTGCGCGAGGTGTTCGAACGCGAGTCGCATCTCGAATACGACGGCCAGTTCTACCAACACCCATATACCGGTGAGGGAGCAGAGGGTTTGGGCAAGCCGCTCAAGATCATGACCCACCCGCTGCGGTCGCGTATCCCCATCTACATCGGAGCGGAGGGACCGAAGAACGTCACCCAGACCGCCGAGATCGCCGATGGCTGGCTGCCGCTGTACTACTCGCCGTACCGGCCAGAGATCTACGCCGATCAGCTCAAGGACGCTCCCGACGACTTCAGGATCAGCATCAACATGACCATCAACGTGAACGACGATCTCGAGGCGGCGCTGTATCCGGTGAAGGCCACGCTCGGCTTCTATATCGGCGGCATGGGGGCCAAAGGGCAGAACTACCACACCAAGTTGATGTCACGGATGGGCTACGAGAAAGAGGCGCTGGCTATCCAAGATCTGTTTCTCGGAGGCAAACGCGACGAGGCGATAGCGATGGTGCCCACCGAGTTCGCCGACGAGATCAGCCTGTGTGGCCCGAAGGAACGCATCCGTGACCGGTTGGAAGCGTGGAAGGAAAGCCCGGTCACCGAGATCAACGTCAGCGCCCGCGATGAGGCCGGCCTCGCCGAGATCGCCGAACTGATCAAAGGCTGACTCACCCCGCCCCTCCCAAGATTTGTGAACCGAAAGCGACGATATACGTCACTTTGGGTTCACAAATCTTGGATGGTTGGTCAGTGCATACCGGCGGGGGCTACGACGCGTTGGCTCACTTCGAAGAGCGCTCCCTTGCGCACCTCGTAGCTGATGACCTTCTCGACGTTGTGCGAGCCCTGGCGAAGCTTGCAGCTGACGACGTCGAGCTCCATGCGCTCGATGAGCGGCAACAATGCCACCGCCCGGAACCCGTCGTTCACACCGGGCGTGGACCGCTTGGTTTCGTGGATGAGCTCGCTCGATTCCCAGATCCACGTGTCGTTGACCGAAACGAACCGGCACCGGTGACTGGCGCGACTCTTGGCGATGAGGCCGCCCGGGCACACCACGTAGGGCCCCTCGACCCACGGCAGCAGCGCCAAACCGTCGCGTCCGAAACCGTTGTCGAACGCCTCGGCGATAACCGCCTCTTGGTTGCCGTCGGCGATGGCGCGATGTCGCAGCTCGTCGTTGACGACGGTGCCGAGGTGCAGCAGCACATCGGGCGACAACTTCTGGCACAGCTCGATGGCGGTGTCGGGATCGTCCTTCAAGTGTTTGATGATCGTGCCGTAGCGCCGTCCAGCCATGGCGATCTGTCTACTGGACACCTACGACAATCCCGCCGCCAAGAGGGCGGTTTCAGAAAACCACAAGCGGGTCACTACGATCTGACGATGTGTCAGAAACCACAGATTCGACCGCACCGGTGACCGAACCAGACGCCGTTCCGGCTGAGAGTCCCGAGGATGCGGGGTTCCGCTCCGAGGCCCGAAGCTGGCTCGAAGCCCATGCCGAGTACAAGACGGGCGTTGGCGACTGGTCGACCAATCGCCATCACACCACCGTCGAGGGTTTGCGTGCCTATTTCGAGCAGTGTCGAGCCTGGCAGCGAACGCTCTTCGAGGGCGGCTACGCCGGGATCAGCTGGGACAAAGAACACGGCGGTCGGGGCGGCACGTCGACCGAGGCTCGGATCTTCAAAGAGGAGATGGCCGAGTTCGACGTGACCAGCGGTTTCCTAGACTCGACCATCATGATGTTGGGCACCACGCTGCGGTTCAACGGCACCGAGGAACAAAAGCTGCACTACCTGCCCCGAATGCTGTCGGGCGAGGACGCCTGGTGTCAGCTTTTCAGCGAACCCGGTGCCGGAAGCGACCTCGCCACCCTCGCCACCAAAGCCGTGCGCGATGGCGACGAGTTCATCCTGAACGGCCAGAAGGTGTGGAACTCGATGGCGCAGTTCGCCGACTGGGGTTTCATCATCGTGCGCACCGATCCCGATGTCGTGAAACACGCCGGCATCACGTTCCTCATGCTCGACATGTCGTCGCCGGGCATCGAGGTGCGGCCCCTGGTGCAGGCCAACGGCGCCCAACACTTCAACGAGGTGTTTTTCAACGACGTCCGCGTGCCGACGGCCAACGTGGTCGGAGAGGTGAACGGCGGCTGGGCCCCGACCCGGGTCGTGATGATGGCCGAGTCACAGTTCATCGGTGGCACAACCGGCGAGAGCCGTTACGAGAGACTCGTCGAGATCGCCAGGCGTCTCGGCAAGGACCACGATGCGGTGGTTCGCCAGCAGCTGGCCGTCACCTACACCCGCGAGAAGATCATCGCCCTCATGTCCGACACGATGATGGGTGCGGTTCGTCGAGGCGAGGAGTCGCCGTTCAGCGGCGGGTTGTTGAAGCTGTTCATGGCTGAGAATCGCGTGCAGGTGGGCAACCTCGCCATGGAGCTCCTCGGCGCAGCGGCCCTGGCCGATGGCCCGGACGCCGTGGCCGATCCCGATGCCGAATGGGCACAGCTCGAGCTGATCAACCGATTCAGCGTCAGTATCGGCGGCGGCACCAACGAGGTGCAGCGCAACAACGTCGGAGAGCGCGACCTGGGTTTGCCGAGAGACATCCGGGTGGACAAAGAACTCGCG
>RCMY010004825.1_pt1 | contig 11548 bp, 10 predicted proteins | sample 2041341 | NCBI WGS metagenome assembly RCMY01 (sample SAMN09708234, study PRJNA481090) | Marine sediment metagenome, whole genome shotgun sequencing project.
GCCCCGCACGTGCGGGGCTTTTTGTTTGGCACGGGCTATCCGGTCACTCGATATCGAGGAAGCTGCGCAGTTGCTCGGAGCGGCTCGGGTGGCGCAGTTTTCGCAACGCCTTGGCCTCGATCTGGCGGATGCGCTCACGCGTCACGTCGAACTGCTTGCCGACTTCCTCAAGGGTGTGGTCGGTGTTCATGTCGATGCCAAAACGCATGCGCAGCACCTTGGCCTCGCGCGGGGTCAGGCCGGCGAGCACGTCGCGGACCGTCTCCATGAGGTTGGTGTTGGTGGTGGAATCGATCGGGGACTCGGCGTTGAGATCCTCGATGAAGTCGCCCAGATGCGAGTCCTCGTCGTCGCCGATCGGGGTCTCCATCGAGATCGGCTCCTTGGCGATCTTCATTACCTTGCGGATCTTGTCCTCGGGCATTTCCATTTCTTTCGCCAGCTCTTCGGGCGTGGCTTCACGACCGAACTGCTGCAGCATCTGCCGGGAAATGCGGTTGAGCTTGTTGATCGTCTCGATCATGTGCACCGGGATGCGGATGGTACGGGCCTGGTCGGCAATCGAGCGTGTGATCGCCTGGCGGATCCACCAGGTCGCGTACGTCGAGAACTTGTAACCACGACGGTATTCAAACTTGTCCACCGCCTTCATCAGGCCGATGTTGCCTTCCTGGATCAGGTCGAGGAACTGCAGGCCGCGGTTGGTGTATTTCTTGGCGATCGAGATCACCAGGCGCAGGTTGGCCTCGACCATTTCCTTCTTGGCCTTGCGTGCCTTGGCCTCGCCATAGGCCATCGTGCGGCTGATGTCCTTGAGTTCGGACAGCGACACCATCATCGACTGCTCCAGCCCGATGGTGGCTTCCTGCTCGGCGATGATCTGGTCCTTGACCTCGCGCAGTGCGGAAGACCACTTCTGCTTGCGCTTGAGCATGTCCTCGACCCACTCGACGTTGGTCTGGTTGCCGTCCCAACTGCGGATGAAGTCCTTGCGCGGCATCTTGGCCACGCGCGTGGCCAGGTGCAGGATGCGACGCTCGTGGCCCTTGATCTGGCCCAGCACCTCACGCAGCTTGCGCACCAGGGTGTCGATCAGCGGCAGCGGCAGCTTCAGGCTGAGGAAGATCTCGGCCATGTCGTTGCGCAGCTTGACCACCGGCTTGGACTCGGCGCCGTTCTTGGCGTAGGAGCGCTCGAGCTTGGCGTAGAGCTTGCCCAGCTCGTCGAAGCGGCGCGCGACTTCTTCCGGATCGGGACCGGTCGGGCCGGTATCCTCTTCCTCATCGTCGTCATCGTCGTCCTTGCCGTCCTTCTTGCCTTTCTTGTCATCTTTTTTGGCGTCGGCGGCTTTCTTGTCCTCTTTCTTGGGCGGCGGTGCGGGCGTCGGGATGACCGGGTTGGCCTCGACATCGTCCATGAATCCGACCACGAGTTCGGCCAGGCGCTTCTTGCCGGCCTTGTGCAGCTCGAAGTCCTCCAGGACCATCTGGATGGTCCACGGGAACACCGCCAGCGATGCCAGCACCTGGTTGATGCCGTCCTCGATGCGCTTGGCGATCTCGATTTCGCCTTCCCGGGTCAGCAGCTCGACCGTGCCCATCTCACGCATGTACATGCGCACCGGGTCGGTGGTGCGACCACCCTCGGCGTCAAGCGCGGACAGCGTCGCGGCGGCTTCCTCGGCGGCGGTGTCATCGACCTCGCGACCACTACCGGAATTGCCGGCCAGCAGCAGGGTCTCGGCATCGGGCGCGACTTCATGCACGTCGATGCCCATGCCATTGATCATGCTGATGATGTCTTCGATCTGCTCCGGATCGACCATGTCGTCGGGCAGGTGGTCGTTGACCTCGGCATAGGTCAGGTAGCCCTGTTCCAGGCCCTTGCTGATCAGGACCTTGATATCGGATTGCGGGGCTTGGCGTGGGCGTTCGTTGGCCATCAGGCGTGTCACCGGGTAGGAATGGTAAGAGTGGAGCGCAGGAGTGGTGCGGAGTGGTGCAGGGAACCGCACATTATACTGCGCAGCGTCAAGGTTCGCTTGTGGAGCGGATGGAAACGCGCCGCCGTGCGCCGCGGAACCCGCATGCGGCTTTTCCGGCACCGATCATGGCGGGCCAGGGCCCGTCCTACGCTTTGAGCAGGAAGGTCACCGGCCCATCATTGACCAGGCTCACGATCATATGGGCACCGAAGCGACCGATTTCCACCCCTGGTGGGTGCATTTGTCGACATTTTTCCACCAGGGCGGCAAAGATCCGTTCAGCCTCGGCCGGTGTAGCGGCGGTACTGAACCCCGGGCGCATGCCCGAGGACGTGTCCGCGGCCAATGTGAACTGGCTGACCAGCAGCAGCCCACCCCCGGTATCGACCAGTGAACGGTTCATCCTGCCCTGGTCGTCGGCGAAGACGCGGTAACCAAGCAGTCGCTGGGCCATGCGTGCAACCTGCGGTGCATCGTCACCGGGTTCGATGCCGACCAGGGCCAGCAGGCCCGGGCCGATCGCGCCGATGGATTCGCCATCGGCGTGGACGGCGGCTTGGGTGACGCGCTGGATCAGTGTGAGCATGCGCCGATGCTGGCGCGGGGCAGAGCCTCGGTCAAATCCTGTGTAGGAGCGCCCCATGGGGCAATGCATTGCCAACCCGTCGCGCGCCAAACCCGTCGCGCGCCAAACCCATCGCGCGCATGGAGCGCTCCTACAAATCGTCACCGGCTAGACTTGCGCGGTGACTGCCTTCGCTGCCCGGATGCTGTACCTGCTGGTGTTCGTCCTCGGCCGGCTGCCATGGGCCGTGTCCAACCGCATCGGCGACGCGGTGGCGGGGCTTTGGCGTCGGCTGGATGCGCGCGAAGCGCGGGTATCGCGACGCAACCTGGAGCTGGTCTTTCCGGCGCTGGCCGATGACGAGCGCGCACGACTGCAACGCCAGGTCCTGCGCATCACCGCACGCCAGGCACTGGAAACGATGCGCTTCTGGACCCGCCCGCATGCCGAAAACCTGGCATTGATCCGCGAGACCCACGGCGTCGACCTGTTCGACGCCGCCTGTGCCAGCGGTAACGGACTGATTGTCGCCGCGCCGCATTACGGCAACTGGGAGCTGCTCAACCAGTGGCTGGCCGCGCACACCGCACTGTCGATCCTCTACCGACCGCCGGAGTCGGCGATCGGCGAAGCTTTCCTGCAGCGCGTGCGTGCCGATGGCCACAACCAGGTCACCCAGATCCCGGCCGAAGGCGCAGCGGTGCGGCAGTTGCTGCGATTACTGCAGGGCGGTGGCGTCGCCGGGATCCTGCCGGACCAGCAACCCAAGGCGGGCGACGGCCTGTTCGCGCCGTTCTTCGGCAAGCAGGCGCTGACCATGACGCTGTTGCCGCGACTGGCTCATCGCACCGGCGCCACGGTGCTGTTCGCCTATTGCGAACGCATCGACACCGCGGCAGCCAGGCCCGCTTTCGCATTGCGGTTCGAGGCGGCGCCGGCCGACATTTCCGATAGCGACCCGACCGTCGGCACGCGCGCACTCAACGCCGCGGTCGAGCGCATCGCCAGCCGCGACCCGACGCAATACCAGTGGACCTACAAACGCTACACCTTGCGCCCCGCGAGCAGTGGCGAAACCAATCCTTACCGCGACCTGGAGCGTCATTGATGTCGCCTGACAGCCCACACGCAATCCAAGGCGCCTGGCAGTGACGGACCTGCCATCACGCGCTGCGCTGCCCATCAGTGGTGTGGTGATCGCCAAGAACGAAGCCGACCGCATCGGTCGCTGCGTCGCCAGCCTGGCAGCCGTCTGCAGCGAGGTGATCGTGCTCGACTCGGGGTCCGAAGACGCCACCGCAATGGTCGCGACCGCCGCCGGCGCACGGGTCCAACAACAGCCCTGGCTTGGATTCGCTGCCCAGAAAAACGCGGCAATCGCCTGCGCCGCGCAGCGCTGGGTGCTGCTGCTGGACGCCGACGAGTGGCTGGCCGACGATGCCGCGGACAAGCTGCAGGCGCTGTTTACGGGCAACGCAGTCGAAGACGCCGATGCCTGGCAACTCTCACGCCGCACCCACTTTTTGGGGACTACGTTGAATCATGGCGGTTGGGGCCACGAACAGGTCGCGCGCCTGTTCCGTGCCGACCTGCGCTACCAGCCAGCGCAGGTGCACGAAACGCTGGACCTGGAGGGGCGACGGACCAGCAAACTCGACCTGCGAATCGAGCACGATACTGCGCGCAGCCTCGATGAATACGCCGCTAAACTGCGGCGCTATGCCCAGTTGTGGGCGCAACAGCGCCGCGCCGCTGGCAAGCACGCCGGCGCACTGTCAGCGCCACTGCATGCCGCCGCGTATTGGCTGAAAAATTACCTGCTGCGCGGCGGCTTCCTCGATGGCGGCATGGCACACCGCTACCACGCACTGCACACGCGTTATGTCTACGAAAAATATCGCCTGCTGCGCGGTTGAATCGCGTTGCCGCCGCACTGGGCGCGTTGCAGATACTCTATTCGAGTTTACCGCAATCTCGTGACCCACATGCCGCCATCGACCGTCAGCCTGCTGATTACCACCTACAACTGGCCACGGGCACTGGCTCGTACCCTGGACAGTGTCCGCCGGCAATCCCGGCTGCCGGACGAGGTGGTGATCGCCGATGACGGCTCGGGCCCGGAGACCCGTGCCTTGCTGCAGCGATGCGCCGCGGATTTTCCAGCCCCGCTGCGTCATGTCTGGCAGCAGGACCTGGGGTTTCGCGCAGCACGCGCCCGCAACCTGGCGATCAGTGCGGCTGGCGGGCAATACATCGTGTTGCTCGACGGCGACATGGTGCTGCACCCGCGCTTCATCGCCGACCATCTCGCCGCGGCCAGCCCCGGCCACTTCGTACAGGGCTCGCGGGTGCTGATGTCCAGCCAGTTCAGCGAACGGATGCTGTCCGATCCGTCGCTGCAGCCGGGGTTTTCCTCCGGCGGGATCAAACGCAGGCGGCATACGCTGCGGCTGCCGCTGTTGTCGAAACTCTACATGCGCCTGCGCGGCAGCCGGCCGGGGATGATCAAGACCTGCAACCAGGGCTGGTGGCGCGACGACCTGATCCGGCTCAATGGATTCGACGAGCGCATGCACGGCTGGGGGCGCGAGGACGAAGAACTCGCACTAAGGGCCATGCATGCCGGGATTGGCTGCCGCCACCTGCGTTTGAGCGCGCTGGGCTTCCACCTGCATCACCAGGAGCGTCACCAGGACGGCGAGAGCGCCAACGACGGCTATCTGGCGCAGTCGCGCGCGCAGCGTCTGATCCGCTGCCAGGCCGGCATCGACGGACACAGCGCCGATTTTGCCGCACGCCCGGCCCCGGACCTGCGCAACGCCCCCACGGCCGACGTCACGGTGTACTGAACGCCGCTGCTGGTGCCACGCCAACGCCGACAGTGCTACTGCACGCAACCTTCCACCGCAGCCCCAGGCAACAGCCACCACTCGCGACGATTGGCGGCATCCAGCGGCTGTGCCTTGTTGCGATCGACGCACCCGTCCAGCGCCGTATCCTGCACCAGCAGCCAACGCCGCCGCGGCGCCTGCGCCTGCCATGCAATCGCGCTTTGCATCTGTTCTTGCGCCTCGCGCTTGAAGCCGAATGTCACCGCCGGGCGGTCGGCCATCAGCAGGTTCTGCTCCTTCCAGGCCACCAGGCCAAGTTCGGCATCCGGCCCGATACGCCGACCGACGTCCTGCATCAAGCCGCGCGCTGAACTGGAATCGTTGAGCAGCGGATACGCCACCAATCCGTATACGACCCACAGGCCGGCCAGCATCGACACCAGTCCAGCCGTTGCACGGCGGCGACCGAACCACAGCAGGCTGCCGATGCCCCAGCCCGCGATAGCGACCAGCATCCAGGCGCCCGTTTGCGTTTGTGACAGGCTGAGTCCGCGCTCGTCGATCAGCTTTTGCTCGAAGCCCGGCGTGCCCACCAGCATGGCCACGCCCAGCCCCAACGCGGCCAGCGACAGCAATGCCGCAAATCCAAACCCAAGCCGCTGCGCCCACACCTTGCGCACGATACCCGGCAACAGCGGCGCCAGCGCCAGGCACATCATCGGCAACGCCGGCAGCACGTACATGTCGCGCTTGCCCGACGGAATGGTGAAAAACAGCACCACCAGCACCCACCACGCCAGCGGCAACAGATAACGCGGATCACCACGCTGCAATCGACGACGCCATGCCGGCAACGCCCACGGCAACGCGAGCATCGTCGGCAACCACAGCGTCGCCATCACCTGCAGGAAATACCAGGGCGGTTGTCCGTGCGCCCACGAGTCCGCGTAACGCTTGGCAGTCTGCCGAAACAGGATGTCGTCGAGATAAGCGTGGTACGCCGGGTCCGTGCTTGATGTCGCCGCGAGCACCATCGGCACTAGCCACAACGCCGCTGCCGCGATGAATGCCAGCGGCCCAAACCAGAAATGCCATCCACTACTGAACAGCTTGCGCGCGGGAAACCGCATCCCGTGCCAACCCCGCATCGATGCAAAGACTGCCGGCAGCAGCATCGCCAACGCCAACACGCCGACACCCTTGGTGATGGTGCCCAGTCCCGCGGCAAACCAGCCCAGTAGCCACCAACGCCACTCGGGTTTCGGATCCAGCCGGGAGCAAAGGAAGTAGCGCAGGAATCCGTAGTTCGCCAGCGTGATCCAGAACACCACCAGCGGATCGATCTGCGCCTTCTTGGACTGGTAGGTGAACTGCAACGCCAGCAGCAGCGCCCAACCCGCGTACAAGCCAACCTTGCGCGTCCACAAGCGCTTGCCCAGGTCGACCACGCACCACAATGTCCCCAGCGCCGCCAGCAACGACGGCAGCAGGAAGGCAACGCGCCAGTTGCCGAAAATCGAATACGCAACCGCCTGCAACCACATGAACAACGGCGGTTTGTCCGAATACAGCTCGGCACCGCGATGCGGGAACAGCCAGTTGCCGCTGTCGATCATGTGCTTGGCGACCAGCGCAAAGCGCGGCTCGTCGGCCGGCCACGGATCGCGCAGGCCCAGGCCGGCACCGAGCACCAACAGGGCGACGATCCAGAACAGCCATGTCTCACGGGAGGCGCGGGTCCTTTGGATCACGGCGCTGGGCATCAGTGCGTTGGGCATGTGGCGATGATAGCCGTGCGGTCTGTGTGCGCGGTTAATTGCCAATGGGGCTGATGTGAGTCGCCGCCGACCTAGTCGTTACACAGTGCTGGTAGCTGCCCGGCCTTGCATGCCTACAAAGCCGGAAGTCCAGATAAGTACCTGCTGCCATCCTCCCCACCCGTCATCCCGGCGAACGCCGGGATGACGGAAATGGAGACTCTGGAATCGGTAGGCGGGATGGCGTGCAGGCTCAGTGCAACGACAACAATTGACTGCCGTCAGCCTGTTTTCCGCATCCGTGCATAAAAGAACCCATCCATGCCGTCTTCACCCGGCAGACGCTGGTGACCAAGACCACCGCCGTCATCGGGTTGACCATGGCCAAAACGCGCATCCAGCGGTGCAACGTGCGCATCCGGCGTACGTGCGAGGAACGCTTCGACCTGCGCATCGTTTTCGTCGCGCAGGATCGAGCAGGTTGCGTACAGCAACGTGCCACCCGGGGCGAGCGTCGGCCACAGTGCATCGAGCAGCCGCGCCTGCGTTGCCACCAGCGTGGCCAGGTCGGATTCGCGCCGATGCAACAGGATGTCCGGCTGCCGGCGCACGATGCCAGTGGCGCTGCAGGGCGCATCGATCACGATCGCGTCGAACGGCGTGCCGTCCCACCATGCGTCCGGATCGGCGGCATCGGCGGCGCGGACAGTGGCTTCGACGCCAAGCCGATCAAACGTCTCGCGCATGCGCCGGACGCGACGCACGTCGATGTCCAGTGCGGTGAGCTGCAGCAACGGGTCGCGCTCGAGCAGGTGTGCGGCCTTGCCTCCCGGTGCGGCGCAGGCATCCAGCACACGTGCGCCGGATGGTGGCGACAGCGCATCAGCGACGCGCTGTGCGCTGCCGTCCTGCACCGAGACATCACCAGCGTCGAACCCGGGCAGCGCCGACACCGGCAGTGAGGTTTCGAGCCGCAAGGCATCGGGCAGGCCGCTGGGTGCAGTCGCTTGGATATCCGCCGCTTGGAGGCGTTGCAGGTAGTCGTCGCGGTGGCAGCGTTGGACATTGACGCGCAACCACAGCGGCGCGGCCTGCGCGCTGGCAGCGAGGATCGCGTCGCGATGCGTAGGCCAATCGCGTTCGACCCGCTGAAACAACCACGACGGCCAGTCCGCCGACGGATCCGCAGCCGGCAAGCCATCGCGTGCCGCACGGCGCAGCAGCGCGTTGACCAGGCCCGCCTGGTGCGCGCGACCCAGCGCACGCGCGGCATCCACGGTCGCGGCGACAGCGGCGTGCGGAGGCAGGTCGAGGACGTCCAACTGCGCGAAGCCGGCATACAGCAATGCGCGCAAGCCGCCGTCGCGCTTGCCAGGTGGCTTGGGCATCCAGTCAGCCAAGGCTGCGGCATAGCCCGACCGGCGACGCAGCGCGGCAAACACGATCGCCTCGACCAGCGCGCGGTCACGTAAATCTGCAAACGTCGGCAAACGTGTCGCGAACGCCGACTTCATCGATCGATCGTCGTGCAACACCGCATCCAGCACCCGCGCGGCCGCCACCCGGGCAGCCACGCCGGCCGGGAGGTCCGTCAGGTCGCCCTCAGGCGGTCCGGAGCTGCGGGTGCGCATTGAGGTAATCGGCGGCGGACACCGGCTTGCCGCCGGCACGTTGCACGGTGCGCAGGCGCAGCGCACCTTCACCGCAGGCTACGTCGATGCCTTCGCGGGTGGCCCGCAGCACAGTGCCTGGGCTTGCCTTGTGTGCAAGCGGCAGTGCGGTCGCGGCATGGATGCGTACGCGCTCGCCGGCCTCGCCCTTGCCGGCAAGCTCGGCTTCGGCGACCGGCCATGGATTAAACGCGCGCACCTTGCGCGCCAGCACGTCCGCCGGCTGCGACCAGTCGAGCCGGGCTTCGGCCTTGTCCAGCTTGTGCGCGTAGGTCACGCCCGTTTCCGGCTGCGGCTTGGCCGCGGGACGCATGCTGGCACGCAGCAGGCCCAAACCATCAGCCAGGGTGCGCGCGCCAAGTTCGGCCAGCAGGTCATGCAGCTGGCCGCCGGTCATGTCAGGGCCGATCGGGACTGTCTGCGACAGCAGCACGGGGCCGGTATCCAGGCCCTTTTCCATCTGCATCAGGCAGACGCCGGTATCGCTGTCACCTGCCTCGATCGCGCGCTGGATCGGCGCCGCACCGCGCCAACGGGGCAGCAGCGAGGCGTGCACGTTCCAGCAGCCGTCTTCAGGGATGTCGAGGATCTTTTGCGGCAACAACAAGCCGTAGGCGACCACCACCATCAGATCGGGTTTCAGTGCACGCAGGGCATCGCGCGCGGTTTCACCCTTCAATGATTCGGGTTGCAGGACCGGGATACCACGCTTGATGGCTTCCAGCTTGACCGGCGACGCCTGCAGGCCGCGTCCGCGACCGGCCGGGCGGTCGGGCTGGGTATAGACGGCCACTACTTCGGCACGCATGGTCGCGGCCCGCAGTGAGGGCACGGCGAAGTCCGGTGTGCCGGCGAAGACAATCCTCAAAGTTCAATGCTCAAAGCTTGGTTCTCAACAGCGTGGCTACCGAATGGGTGGATTTCAGGCTTGGAACGAACCTGTCGATGTGGATTGCATGGCAAACGTTGCACAAGGACACTTCAGGCCGTCGTGCCAAGACAGTCATCCTGAGCACAGCGAAGGATCTGCTGGTTGCCTGATCCAGCGAAGAACAACAGATCCTTCTCTGCGCTCAGGATGACAGTGGAAGATGACAGTGGAAGGATGGCGAATGATCCGGGGAGCCGGTTGCACAAGTCCCGGTTGCCCAAGTCATTGCGCAGATCACTACCCAGGCCACCCGACTGCGATGCCACGGCCATCACCGCCTAGGCCGCTGCCTGCTTGCGCTGCTTGGCCAGTTTCTTGCGCACCATCTCGCGCTTGAGTGGTGACAGGTAGTCGACGAAGAGCTTGCCGACCAGGTGATCCATCTCGTGCTGGATGCACACCGCCAGCAAATCGTCGGCCTCCAGCTCAAAACGATCGCCATGGCGATCCAGTGCCGTGGCCTTGATCCGGTCGGCGCGGGCAACATCGGCGAAGATGTTGGGCACCGACAGGCAGCCTTCCTGGCAGACTTGCTCGCCGGTCCGCTCGGTGATTTCGGGGTTGACGAAGACCAACGGCCGGTTATTGTCTTCGGACACGTCTATGACCATGAACCGGTGATGGACGTCGACCTGGCTGGCTGCCAGTCCAATGCCCGGGGCCGCGTACATGGTCTCGAACATGTCGTCGATCAAGCGCTGGGTGGCCGGCTTGGCCAGCCAGGCGGGGTCGGCCGGGGTCGCGACGGTGCGCAGCCGGGGGTCGGGAAACTCAAGGATCGGGAGCAGGGCCATGGCAATCAAAATGGGGGCGACGGTCACATCTGCAAGCACTTCTTCCCGCAGAATGGGCATTGTAACGCTGCCCGCTTGCAAAGACCTTCGATTTCTGGGCTATATTGACCCCGCTTTACGGGGAAATTCTCAAGGGGAGCGGGCACATGGCCGCCAAGTTTAAACGCCTTTCTCAAGGGCTGCGCGTTGTTTTCGTCGTTGCGTTGCTGACTGTCGCCACCTATGCGGTTGCGGCGGAAATGCGCGCAGACCACCCGGATACGTACGTCGTCAAGCGCGGCGATACGTTGTGGGACATCGCTGGACGCTTCCTGAAGAAGCCATGGCTATGGCCGGAAATCTGGCAGGCCAATCCGCAAATCCAGAACCCGCACCTGATCTATCCGGGCGACGTGATCTCGCTGGCTTACCTCAATCGGGTCACGCTGCAGCCGGGTCCGCGCGATGGCGCGCCGATCAACGCGATCCCGCTGGCCGACATCGAACCCTTCCTCAGGGACCTGAGCATAGTCGACAGCTTTGACCGTCTGCCGCACGTGGTGGGCCTTGAAGGCGACCACCTGCGCAGCAGCCAGGGCCAGCTCGCCTACGTGCGTGGCCTGTCCGAGGCCCAGCCCGGCCAGCGCTACACCGTGGTGCGGCCGACCCAGCGCTTCACGCACCTGGATCGCAGCGGCATGTGCTGCGACCTGTTTCACCAGGACGACCTGGATTTCCGTGGCCGTCGCGTGATCGACTTCGACAACTACTGGACCGACGTCGTCACCCCGGACAAGGGCAACGAGCTGCTGGGCTTTGAGTTGATGCGGGTCAGCGGTGGCACCATCACCCGGGGCGAAGTCGGCGGCATCCAGGCCAGCACGTTGCTGCTGGATACCGAAGGCAATGAGGTTCGCATCGGCGATCGCATCGTGCCGGTCAATCCGCAGCCCTACGACTTGCAGTTCATACCCCATCCGCCCAAGCAGCAGATGGAATATGGCCGTTCACGCGTCCTCGCGGTAGCCAATACGCTG
>RCMY010004826.1_pt1 | contig 11547 bp, 17 predicted proteins | sample 2041341 | NCBI WGS metagenome assembly RCMY01 (sample SAMN09708234, study PRJNA481090) | Marine sediment metagenome, whole genome shotgun sequencing project.
AATAAAGACGATATGGCACGTATCATTCTTTCAGCAATGAAAACCATTCAAAAGAAAACGGATTTAGTTAAAAGCTTTTTTAAGCTCACTGATACGATATATGCTCAAGAAGGATCTTAGACTTAGAGTGTGCCAATACTTTTGGGACGATTAATACTAGATGTTAGTTTATTGGGTTTTGAATTTTTCGTCACAGTTCCTCGCATGAATTGCCTTATAGCTTGCGAGGGTGTTAAATCTTTACTCTTACAGATAGTGTAGAAAGCATCTTTTAAAGCTGAGTCAACCTTTGCCCGAATTACTGTATCAGCCATTGCATATCACCTATTATGTTTAAAGTAGCTACCTACTGGCTATATATCAATTGCTGTTTACCTTCAATCTTGGTAGTTTTGTTGCATTCAATACTTGATGTTGATACTACTGAATACCAGTAGTATAATAAATCATGATTACAGTTATCGAGACATTAAACTTTGAAAAACAGGCGAGTAAAATATGGTCTGATGAAGAGCGTCTTGATTTCATAGAGTGGATTATTTCAAACACGCGTTCTGGTGATGTTATTCCAGAAGGTCAAGGCGCTAGAAAGGTTCGATGGTCTATTAAAGGTCAGGGAAAACGAGGTGGAGCTAGGGTTATTTACTTTAATCAAACAAGCGAAGGCTTACTTTACCTATTGGCAATCTACAAAAAATCCAAATAAAGCAACATAATACCCAATGAGATTAAAAAGGAGTTGAAGTGATGAATATTAAAGACATAGATGTTGATAAAATGACGGATGCCATTGAAAAAGATGCGGGTCAAAAAATTGATGGTTTAAAAGAAAGTATCACCGAAATGAAAGAAGGTGCTGCACACAGAGTTTATAACGAAGAACAATTACTGATTCGCAAAGCAAGGCTAAGTACAGGATTAACACAAGAGGATTTTGCAAAGTTGATCAATACCCCGGTTGCAACGTTGAGAGATTGGGAACAAGGTCGTTACCCCTCTTCTGGCGCGGTTAATTGCTTAATGCGTCTGATTATCAGTAAACCGAAAATCATTGACGAGCTAGTTGCTGCTTAATATCTACAAAGTAAGATTTAAAAAAATGAAAACTCAAATAACGCGCTTCTACTTTTACTCTCAGTAATTCCAGACCTCTTCTATCTAATTTACTGCCTGTCGTTTTATCACTAAATATCCGAGATGGTTTAACACCCTCTTCTTTTAAAAGTATTAATTGAATATCAAGTGATTGTTGACTTGTGGAATCTCGAGCATAACCAAAAAGGCGCATAATATTGTCTATCAAATCGATTAGTAGACTTTTTGTCTACTAAGTATGGAAAATAGATTTAGTAGATAGGTTAGCGCCCTATTTCTGAAGTGTCTACTAATTTATAAGTTATGAGACACCCCCACTTAATGACTGTTTTTGTGAATGGCATTAATGAAAGGTTTGATTTTAAGGATCAAATAATGGATGTCCAAAAGATTGCCACCCACCTTGTAGCCATTATTTATAGTTTTACAAGTTCAAAACATGGGCTTGAAAACCAGAGACCTATTGCAACTGATTCAAGACACAACAATAGAAACGATTGAACGCTGTTCAGGTCATGATGGTACTTACGCGGTCAAAGAAGAGTTTCATGAGAAATCGATGAAAATCTGTCGCCCAGTAATCACTAAAGTACAAAAGTCAGAATCAGACTATTACAGCAGTGACTGCCCAATGGCAGGACACCAGATTGCTACTGGCTTAAAAGACGGCTCAGAACCACAGCACCTACTAACATTATTACGTATGGCTTACGGGCTATAGATCAGATTAACGGATAAAACAATGACACAACAACTCACCAGAGATGATTTACTCTCATTAGAAGAATATCATGAGCAACGCCCAGAAATACGCGCAGCTACCATGCTTCACAAAAAAAGCCGCAACCTGGCTGTTGGACCAAATGTCACTCTGTATTTTGAAGATGCGACAACGCTTAAATACCAGATTCAGGAAATCCTACGTGCTGAAAAAGTATTTGATGCAGCCGGCATAAACGAAGAATTAGAAGTTTATAACGCGATGCTTCCAACAGGTACAAACTGGAAAGCAACGATGATGATTGAATACATCGACGTTACCGAAAGAGTAGCTGCGCTATCTCAGTTAATCGGCATTGATCGTAAGACCTGGGTACAGGTAGAAGGCTTTGATAAATCCTACGCTATCAGCAATGAAGACCTGGAACGTGAAACCGAAGATAAAACCTCAGCCGTGCATTTGATGCGCTTTGAATTAACCCCTGAGATGATTGCTGCAGTTAAGAATGGCGCTGCAATAAACGTGGGAATTGATCACCAAAACTATACGCATGCTGTAACGCCTGCTCCAGAAAACTATCGTCAAGCTATTAAGAACGATCTAAAGTAATTCTTGCATAAACAAACTAAAATCAGGGGAGTGACTTTTTTCATAGTCACTCCAGATTTCAACTTGTATATCGAATCTTCCTAAGGATTTAAAGATGGTCATAACGGTGTGCGAAGTTAGAGACGTGAGATTTAACATCATTATTCCCTACTTTTCATTTCCCGCCTCCCTTCTAAAATAACGTACTTTTCAGAACCGCTATCGGATTCCTAATACCGAGTGGTATAGTGTCTTTTATGGTACGAACATGAGACAAATATTTTTCATATTCCTGTTAACGTTCTCGAATAATTCAATAGCAGAGTGGGTTGAATATTCGACTAGGGCGAATGGAGATGCCTATTTTTTTGACGACACACGAGTGCAAAAGAGCGCGCATCAAATTAAGGTTTGGAACAGAATTCGATATAAGACCTCAATTATGGGTGCCTCGAGCTATCAGAGTTTGTTGAAAATAGACTGTTCCAATAAGGCAGAAACAACGCTACAAAGTACGTTCTACTCCGATAAAGACTGGAATACGCCTGCTATGGCAACCAACATGAAGGAAAAGCCAAAGAAAAATATCAATAAAAATTCTGCCACGGAGCGGCTTGCTGAGCTCTTATGTAGCAAATAAGCTATCTAACTTGTTGAGAAAATATTCGTAGGGCGTCACTTGTAAAAGTAAAAAATGCCCGCGCTATTTTTATAGCTCGAGCATTTTTTATTAACAGCTTTCATTAATTAACAACTTATTTTTTTATTCTGCAGTGATTTTGTAAATTTCACCTTCATCAGTCGTTGCGTACAACGCATTATCAGGGCCCATTACTAAGCCTCGAAATCTCTTAGAGAAACCGAGTGGCATTTTGATAGCGCTCTTAATTGATAAACCATCAGCGGCGATATCATAGATATCAATACGCGATCCTGCTGGAGTGCCACCAAAAGCAATCCCCATGATACCAGCGGTTAAACGTCCTTCGTAGATACCCCAATTGTCGCCTTTAAGGAATGCGGCAGATCCGGTTCCTTGAGAAAGACCATTGTTATTCCAGGCGGGCGGCATAAGATCTTTAAAGCGAGTATCACTCATAGGAGTATAAGCAGCACGTACCGCAGGGTCCACCTCATCCATTTGGTTAGGCTCATAGCCACAGTACTGGTCCGGGCATGCGGCTCTACCCGCTATTTTTTCCGCAGGATCCCAACCGGCATTTCCACCATTTACCAAGGCAGTAATTTCATCGTTGTGCCATGGTCCGTGCTCTGCAGTGAATGCTTTGCCGTCGCTTGGACGAAAATCGATACCTTGTACATTTCTATGACCATAGGTGTAAATACGCTTGTCAAAGCCTGCAGGCGGGTTGTTGTCGGGGTGTGCATTACCGTCCCCATCTATCCTGAGTACTTTACCGCAAAGTAAATTGCCATCTTGAGGGCAAACTCCTCTATGACGATCACCACCCGTTACCCAAAGGTAGCCTCCAGGTCCAACGCGTAATCTGCCGCCATTATGTGCGCCTGGTCCACCGAATGGTTGATTTGACTCAAACGGCTTATATTGAATATCGGTAACAATGTCGGTACGGTCAGAAACGCTTTTGAGGTCATCACTGACCTTAAATTTCATCACAATATTTCCGTTGCACTTTTCGAAGTTCGTTTTACAACCCTCGCCGTGATACTTAGTAGATGTTGAATACAGATAAAGCGTACGATTTTTATCAAAGTTCCGATCTGCAACGACGCCTAACATGCCGGCCTGACCGTCACAGAAAAGGTCATCAGCAGAATCGCTAAAGCCTTTAGAATCCTTCATTCCGTATAATGCATTTACATCACCTGAACTGGTTCTCACTGAGAGACCTTTACATTTTTCAGTATAAAACATTGTACCGTCTGGCAAGAACGCCATATCCCAGGGACTTTCAAGTCCTTTCATAAGCTCCGAAGTTTTAATAGTCGGAACGTTCATTCCGCCTTCTGCAGCATGGGCACTAGAGACAAAACCGACCAGTATCACAGCAGATGCTGTGATCGCGGATAATACTTTTACAAATTTACTCATAATATATCTCTCCTCATGTAGTTGATGTTAGTGTTATTCATATGTTGCATCTTTTAAGTAAGCAGCTAAATTGGCAATTTCTTCATCTGTCAATGGCCTTGCCATCATGATCATCAAAGACGAATTAGGGCCAATTTTTATCCCATCTCTGTAAGTTTCTAACTTTGTCTTCGTATACGATACGTCCTGCCCAGATATTTTTGGGTAGCTGGCTACTCCTTTGCCTGCGGGTCCATGACAGTTGATGCAAGTTTTTTTGTACCTCGCCTCTCCTGCCTCTTTATCTCCTGCCGCTTTATCTTCGCATGATGCATAAGCAGAAAAACAAAGAAGGAATGAGAAAAGTATTTTTGTAGCGAATCTAATAGTCACAATATGTATCCAGAAAATGATGAATTACCTATACAGTAAAATAATTTTAGTATAATAATTATTAATTGTCAGCGGATTCACAGAAAAGGCTAACCCGTCGTTAATTATTGGGCTGTTTTATGTCACAGCTATTAAAGATTTCTATTCAACTTCTCTAAACTGATTTTATTTGCACAGCGGTATTAGAGAAGTATTCTTGATCATTAAAGAAGTATCCTTGATCGCTATCACAAACTTTTAGATTCGATTCGATGTAACAGAAATAAACGCACAAACGTAGGAGAAATATGGTGGTTTTTAGTAAATAGAAGTTTGTAAACTTAAAAAGACATCACCTAGCTTTTAATGGATTAATGCAAAGCTTATACGTTTTGAGGGTGTGCTTGTATGTTGCTTCTCTTCTATGTTGGTTCTCCTCGTTGTGCTGTATTTCATGCTAATATTTAGTAATGAGTATTCTTCTTTTAATTATTTCTTGCCCTATATTTAATTTTAAGCTTAGTTCAGTTTCTTGAACGATCAACTGACTCACGATTATTACCGCGACAGTTCTGTTGCACGATTAAGTGTTCTGATTATCATTTGTATCGGCTCATTTTTAACCCCTTTATCTTTATCAGCAACACTGGTTGCTATACCTGCGATTGCTCAGGATTTAAATGCAGATGCGGTTTATGTGAGCTGGATTCCTGCTACCTTTTTGTTGAGTAATCTCGTAACTTTATTGCCAGCAGGCCGGCTGGCAGATATTTACGGTCGTAAACGTATTTACTTAATTGGCACGGTTGTTTTTTTACTGGCAACTGTAGTAGCGGCTTTTTCGACATCTATTCATATGTTGTTGGTTTTTCGTTCACTTCAGGGGATTGGTGCAGCCTTATTTTTTAGTACGGGCATGGCGATTATAACCAGAGTATTTTTAGATAAGGGTCGTGGTGCTGCATTAGGTTGGGTAGTTGCTGCGGTTTACACTGGCTTAACTTGTGGTCCATTTTTAGGTGGTTGGTTAACTGATTTGTTTGGCTGGCGTTCGATATTTTTGTTGCAAGCACCTTTTGCCTTAGTTGGAATTTTGTTGTTATTAACCAAAATGAAAGGTGAATGGCGTAGTGAAAATGCCTTAAAACTCGATGTTATTGGTGCAGTGTTGTTGGCTATTTGGTTGATCACGTTTTTTGTTGGGGTTAGCCAGTTACCCAAGTTACAAGCTGTTTTAGCGCTATTAATCTCGGCTAGTTTTCTGTATTTGTTTTTAGGTCATAACAAGCAGTCTCCGAATCCTATTATTAAGCTTAGGGAGGTTTGGGAAAACCGTGTGTTTTCAAATGCATTGCTGGCATCTTTATCGATGTATGGCGGGCAGTATGGTTTGATTTTTATTATCGGTTTGTTTTTACAATATAACCAAGGTTTGAGCCCCACTGAAGCGGGACGTTTGATTATGCTACAGGCGGTTATTATGGCAGTACTGGCACCCATGGCTGGACGTCTCTCTGATAATTATAAACCTTGGCTTCTAGCCGCCGCAGGTTGTTTGTCAGTGTCTATTGGAATCTCTCTCATCCTTTTTATTGAAATAAACAATTCTTTGTGGGTGTTTATTGCGGCATTTTTGTTTATTGGTATTGGTTTTGGTTTGTTTTCAACACCCAACAATAGCGCCGCGATGGGTGCTGTGAGTAAAGATAGGTTAGGAATGGCTTCTGCTTTATTAACCATGGCGAGACTTTTGGGGCAGATGTTTGGCACCGCGATTGTTACTTTGTTGATGTCGCTATTGATTGGTGCTAGCAAGATTTCACCCGATAAATACGATGATTTGTTAGTAGTGCTAATCGTCACGGCTGGAGTTTCGTTATTGTGCTCACTGAGTGGTGTTTATTTTTGTATACAAAATAGAAATGCTAGCAGTAGTTCGTATTAATCTATATAAATATTTATAATAAACCTATAAATATCATTGAATTTGAGAAATTCTTGGAATTTTGTTGTACTATAATTATTAAATCAGACAATGAATATGTTATTAATAGTCTGATTTTGTAAGTTCAAAAACTGATAAATAGAGGAGTTAATATGAAATGGGACAAGCCAACTTATATAGATTATCGTTTTGGTTTTGAAGTAACAATGTACATTATGAACCGTTAGTAAAACGAAAAAAATCTTCCAGGGAATGTTTCGGCATTCCTTTTTTTTCGACTTTTTTTGCCATTTTAAAAATATAAAAACACATAAATGTAAAAACATAATTAGATGCATATTCGAATATTAGGTTCTGGTGCTGGTGGAGGCTTTCCACAATGGAATTGCAATTGTAAAAACTGCAGTGCACTTCGCAAGGGTAATTTTAACGGCCCTGCCCGTACGCAATCTTCCATTACTGTGAGTAGCGATAATGAAAACTGGGTGTTGTTTAATGCTTCACCTGATATTCGTGCCCAATTAGAAACTTTCCCGCCTTTACAACCCGCTAGAGCTGTTCGTGATACGGGCATTTGCGCGATCGTGATTGTTGATGCGCAGATAGATCATACTACGGGACTTCTAATGCTTAGGGAACATACTAAACCTTGGGATATTTATTGTACCAAGGCGGTTAAGGATGATCTTACTACGGGTTTTCCGATTTTTAATATTCTTGGACATTTTCGCGGAGTGAATTGGCACGAGGTTAAAACGGATCAAAGCAGTTTTGAAGTACCGCAGGCCAAAGGATTAAAATTTACCCCGGTACCACTAAAAAGTGAGGCTCCACCCTATTCTCCACATCGCCACAATACTGTGCCGGGAGATAATATCGGCATGTTGATTGAGGATAAAAACACGGGAAAGTCATTGTTTTATGCACCAGGTTTAGGCGAAATCGAACCCCATGTAAAACACACCATGGGAAATGCAGATTGTGTGCTGATTGATGGCACCATGTGGACCAACGATGAAATGTCACATGAAGGAATCAGCGATAAACTGGCGAGTGAAATGGGGCATCTTGATCAATCGGGTAAAGGTGGAATTTTAGATACGCTAAATACCCTTTCTAAACCACGCAAAGTTCTAATCCATATTAATAATACTAACCCGATTCTCGATGAAACTTCTGCTGAAAGAGCTATACTTGACACTAACTACATTGAAGTTTCTTTCGATGGTATGGACATCCACTTATAAAGAAACATTTATTCAAAAGGATTATTCAAACTTAAAATGACCACTGCTAACGATAAACTTAAAGCCTGGAGCCGCGAAGAGTTTGAACAGAAACTTCGAGAAAAGGAGAAGTTTTATCATATTAATCACGAATTTCATATTTTGATGAATTCGGGAAAACTGGATAGAAAAGCCATACAGGGTTGGGTAGCAAATCGATTTTATTATCAGTCGGCTATTCCCGTAAAAGATGCAGCTATTATGTCTAACTGCTGGGATCGTGATGTGCGCCGATCCTGGGTTCAACGCATTATCGATCACGATGGTTATGGAAACAAACAAGGGGGAATCGAGGCGTGGTTAGCGCTAGGTGAAGCGGTTGGATTAACACGCGAAGAACTCTTAAGCCATGAACACCTCTTACCAGGGGTGAAATTTGCGATTGATGCTTATGTGAATTTTGCCCGACAGCAACCTTGGGAAATCGCAGCGAGTTCATCATTAACAGAAATGTTTGCGCCCAAAATACATCAAAAGCGCTTGGATAATTGGCCCGAGTTTTACCCTTGGATCGATGTCAAAGGTTATGAGTATTTCCGTAAACGCCTTAAAGAAGCAAAACGAGATGTAGAACACGGCCTCGATATTACACTAGACTATTATAAGACGCGTGAGCAGCAAGAAAAGATGCTGAACGTGCTGCAATTCAAATTGGATATTTTATGGACGATGCTGGATTGTATGTGGATGGCTTACGTTGAAAACAAACCTCCTTACCATAATTGCTGAATTGATAAATCATGAATAAAGATGCCATACCAGAGCTTTCCCGCATGTTTCGTTTTCAGTGGGAAGAAGCACAACAAAGTCATGTGATTCTTTATCCTGAAGGTATGGTCAAACTTAGCGGCAGTGCTGGCGAGATAATGAAACAGGTCGATGGCAAGACATCTGTTAATAATATTATCCAAACATTGAGTGATTTATTTGACGGCGCAGATGTTACAGATGATGTGATTGCATTTATAGCGGAGGCAGAATCAAATGGATGGATTGAGCTTAAATAACTCCAACAACAAGACTAACCTTAATCCCCCGCTTTGGTTACTTGCTGAGTTAACCTATTCTTGCCCACTGCAATGCCCTTATTGCTCTAATCCTCTAGACATAGCTAATTATAAAGATGAGCTTTCTACAGAAGAATGGCTCAAAGTATTACGTGATGCGCGCAAAATGGGCGCGACTCAATTAGGCTTTTCAGGTGGCGAACCTTTAGTGCGCAAAGACTTGGAAATTCTAATCTCAGAATCTCGCAAGTTAGGTTATTACACGAACCTTATAACCTCAGGTGTGGGCATGAATGAATCGCGTATTGCGGCATTCAAAGAGGCAGGCCTTGATCATATTCAGGTGAGTTTTCAGGCGAGTGATGAAGAGTTAAATAACTTCCTTTCTGGTACAGATTCGTTTCAACATAAACTAGAGATGGCTCGACAGGTTAAGCAACAAGGTTATCCGATGGTGTTAAATTTTGTTTTGCACAGACAAAACACGGATCAAATCGAAGACATTATCAAATTGGCTATCGCTTTAGAGGCAGATTATTTGGAGTTAGCTACGACTCAGTATTACGGCTGGGCAAACCATAATAAAGAACAGTTAATGCCTACTCGCGAACAAATAAATAACGCAGAAAAAATAGCGCACGCCTATCAAGAAAAAATGAAAAATAAAATGCGTATTTATTATATCGTTCCCGATTACTTTGAAGACCGACCTAAGCCCTGTATGAATGGCTGGGGCAATGTATTTCTTACGATCACGCCTGATGGTACTGCTCTGCCTTGTCACTCAGCACGACTTATCCCTGATTTAGAATTGCCCAATGTAAAACAGCACAGCATTGATTGGATTTGGACAGATTCGCCTGATTTTAATAAGTTTCGTGGTTTTGATTGGATGAAAGAGCCCTGTCGTAGCTGTAATGAAAAAGAAAAAGACTTTGGCGGTTGTCGTTGTCAGGCATTGATGTTGACCGGTGACGCGGCTAATACAGACCCTGTTTGCTCAAAATCACCTCTACACTCAAAATTAGTGGATGATATTCGAAAAATAGAAAAGAATGCAAATAACGTTATCGTTGAAAAGCCCTTGGTTTTTCGTAACATGCGATCTTCTAAATCATTTCTTAAATAAATATATTCTATTTCACCACTCTATCAATTTCTTAACCCTATGCCTTTATACCCTGAAATTTCTACACCGATAAGCTATGAAATGGAGGTTGATTCTCCGCATAGGGTATATGTTGAAGAGTGTGGAAACCCTGAAGGTATTTCTGTTGTTTTTCTGCACGGAGGGCCGGGGTCGGGTTGTAATCCGAGCCATCGACAGTATTTTGATCCCAAAAGATATCGAATTGTGTTGTTTGATCAGCGCGGTTGCGGGCGCTCTACTCCACACGGCTGCCTGGATAAAAACACAACGCACGCTTTGATCACTGACATGGAAACTATTCGTGTAAATTTAAAGATTGAGCAATGGGTGATTTTTGCTGGTTCATGGGGAGTCAGCCTAGCTTTGCTGTATGCGCAAAAATACAAAGAACGTGTTTTAGGTATGATACTACGTGGTTCTTTTCTTGCATCAAAACGCGATATGGATTGGTTTTTTGAGGATGGTGTATGCCGATTATTTCCTGAACTATGGGAAACTTTTAGTAATAGCCTACCAAGGCTGAATAATACAGAGACGTTGTTACAAAGCTATCATCGTTGTTTGTTCTGTGATGACAAAGAGCTCAATATTAGAGCGGCTCTAACTTGGACGGAATGGACTGATGCTATTGTCACTTGGTCGCTACCTAAATCTAATATTAAAGCCACAAAAGAAAAAATAGCGAAAGATGAAATTTCCAATAACGATATTGAAAAATTAATTCGTAAAGTTCGACTGGAAGTGCACTATGCCATTAACCAATATTTTCTTGATGAAAACTATTTGCTCAACAATAGTGAACAACTGCAGGGTTTACCCGCCATAATTGTGCATGGGCGACACGATATTACTTGCCCTGTTGAATCTTCATGGCGAATTCACAATGCCTTGACAGGATCAGAATTACGTATCCTTCCTAATGCGGGGCACCTTGCTGGAGAGCCAGATATGATTGATGCGCTAGTAGGTGCCACTGATGATTTTGTTGAATTGCTAGAAAAATAACTAGTTAGCATCCAGAAAGCATGGTTTTCAAAATATTTTTTCGACACCTGCTCGTTCTGGTGTGCACATAAATCAGGTATTTCAGGTTTTGAGAATAGGCACGGCGAAAGATTGATTATTTCTGAGCATTTCTTTAACGTCAAGGCGCAATAATCCCCTGGTATTAGTAGAACCCCAGTAGATTCAGGCTGGTTTTAACTGGGCAAACAGCATCATATTATAGGCAACAACAGAGGACCAGACGTAAGATTTAAAGTGCTCCAGTCCCTTCCAGTTACACCGTTTCAGCCCATAAGCACGTTTAAGAGCAGAAATGCCGGCTTCA
>RCMY010004827.1_pt1 | contig 11547 bp, 10 predicted proteins | sample 2041341 | NCBI WGS metagenome assembly RCMY01 (sample SAMN09708234, study PRJNA481090) | Marine sediment metagenome, whole genome shotgun sequencing project.
CGTATTGGCGAGCAGTTTGGTCGTGTTACCGAGCGCGGCTTATTTCATACCGAGATACAAACCGAAGACCGTGACCTGACGACTTTTCCCAACCTTTATCTGGCGACCAATCCGCTAACGGTGGTCAGTGCCTCGGGCACGGTGATATCAACGGTGTTATCGCTGGGCTATGATGTGTCGCACTCGCGAGTCGAAACGCTGTTGCTGCAAGCCGCCAGCGAAGCCGGTCTGGAAGAGCCTTTCGTGCAGTTGACCGAGCTGGGAGATTTTGCGGTAACGTATAGAGCCAGCGGTTTTTTGCGCGAAGTGAAACAATTGCTCAGCGCAAAGTCGCTGTTTAAAAAGAAGGTGCTCGATGTGTTGCACGGCAACGGCGTCGAAATTGCTTCTCCCACTATTATGAGCCAGCGCCCGATAGACCGCGAAGTGCAGTTTATTCCGGAAGCGGTAGTAGCGAGTCCCCAGCCTGCGGTCGATGCGGAAACCTCGCCAGAGACGGTCATGTTCGACAAGGCCGACGTGGCTGAGGAGCTAGCGCTGCTGACAGAACAGCAAAAACAGTTGGAAGAAAACATAGCAGCGCATAAAAAACAGTCGTCTTCAGCCGAACAAAAGCAACAGTTTGCTCAACTCCAGTCCGAGCTGAATGCGGTATTGCAAAAAATAACGCAGTTGAGCGGCGGCGAAACATAGTTGTTTAAATGCGTTAATTCAATATGCTACGTGCATTATCTTGGAGCATGCGCTGGCACTGACGCATGCTCGCGATGGCAATTTTGTCTTGGTATGGCGCTTGCTTGCTACTAACGGGGTGTTTATTCTACGTATCACGATGTAGGGAGAAACTGATTACCATGAACCGCTTAGTCACAGTAGCAATGATTGCCATCGCGTTGGCGATAATCCCACTGGCCCACGCCAGTGAACAAAAACCGCAGTGCCAATACAGCGATTTGTACTCCGGTGCCTGCGAACAAGACCTGGTCAGATTTCTGCAAAGACTCGATCTAACTGCCGTGCAAAAATCCACTATTGACCAAATTTACAGCGCGCTGAAACAGCAGCGTAAAACTGAATTCGCAAGCTACGATGATGTACGCGATGATGTGCTAAGCCTCGACCCCGCAGACCCTGAATACCATGACCGAGTCGCTCAACTTGCCGCGAAAAAAGCAGCCCATGTCGAGCAGTGCACACTCCGCTCCGCTGCCGTGCAGGCTGAAATTTACGGGCTGTTAACGCCGGTGCAAAAAACGGCGTACGCACAGCTAAGAAATGCTTGGCTGCAAGGGCGTTTTGAACCGCAGCAGCCTCGTCAGCAAACCAGAAAGTCGCGGCCTGCTGCCCGCAATTGGGCGTCGAGTTCAATGACTTTTTGATCTACCGCCGCCGCAGTAGAATCATTCCAAGTCCGAAAGCCTCCTAGGCACGCAACATCTGAATATGAAACGTAGTACCCTCGCCAAGGCGGGATGTAACGGCAATATTACCCTGATGGTGTTCGGTGATAATAAAATAAGACACTGACAGCCCAAGTCCTGTACCCTGGCCACTGTCGAACTCCGTAGTGGTGAAGAAGGGTTCGAAAATTTGTTCCTGCACCGCTTCTGAAATACCGACGCCGTTATCCTCGATTTCAATTTTCAGCATTTCGAACTGTTCGTACACCCGTATCTTAATCGTCGGTTTGTGCCCCTCTCGGTCTACCATCTGCAAGGCATGGCTGGCGTTGCGAAACAGATTGAGAAATACCTGCTGCAGCTCAGCAGCGAAACAAGGAAAATCGGCTAACTCTTCCGGATAGCTGCGTTCGATATGAATGTCTTGGAAGCGCAGGCTAGCTTCAAATGCCAAAACGTCTTCGGCCAGCTCTAGTGTGTTTTCAATAATTTCAATCACGTTCGCCGGCTGCTTTTGCTGGCCACGGCTGCCGGCGAAGTTGAGCAGGTTGTTGACGATAGCTGTAGCGCGCTTGCCAGCGTCACGCGCATCGTCCAGCCGTGGGGTGATGTCTTTTGCGGTCAAGTAACGGCTAAGCTGTTCGAGGTCTGCGCCGACTTCCCGCGCCGTTTTCTGATTGGGTTCAAAGTCCGCCGTCAGATTGCGCTGCACCGTTTGTACCGATTGTAATATGACTCGTAGCGGGTTGTTGATGTCGTGCGCCATACCCGCGGCGAGTTCGCCCAATGACGACATTTTGTCGCGTTGAATCAGCATATGTTCGGCCAGCACGTTTTGACTGACATCATCGATGAGCACCACTACGCCGATCTCAATTTGTTCCCGCAGCGGGTAAATTGTGATGTCGAAGTAGTATTGGCCGCGCTGGCTGTGCTTGATGGTGATGGTTTCGTCGTTTGTTAGCGCTCGCACGATGTGGTCGGGAGTAATGGTAATGGCCGGATATATCTGCCACAGATTATGACCCATCGCATCCTCTGTTTTAACGCCAGTTACCTCTACGGCGCGATGATTCCATTGCGTCACCAGCCCGTCTTTATTCACGCCAATCAATACTAGCGGCATCGATTGAATAATATTTTTTATGTAGGCCTCGGTTGAACTCAGTCTGTCTCCCGTTGCTTTGTGTTGCGCTATCTCTGTTTCCAGCAGTTGGTTGGACTCCTGTAACAGCTGATTGGCGGTTTCCAGATTAGCGGTGCGTTCTTGAACGCGCACTTCCAATTCATCGCGAACTTTGGCTAACGCCTGGCTCGACTGTAGTGCGCGTTTGCGGCTACGTAACAGGCCGACTGCTGCCAGCGATAGCACAATAATCAAGGTGCCGCCGACGGAGTTAGCGACGTATTGCCAGTTGGTGTGGCCGTCTTCGAGTCGAAAGACGTCCAGCAGACTGGCACTGGCGGTGTGGCTACAGGTTAGAATACCGAGAGTAAGCAGAAATTTGCAGGGAATAACCGCGTCTTTAAACTTTTTATTTGTGGTTTGCATCACTATAAATTTCTAATATTTTTTAAGTAGTTTAATCCGTATTTTGCCGCCTTTTCGTAATTTAGACCAGAGCACGGCTGGCACTGAGCTTTCACTGGACGCAGTCGCCGCCCTTCGCTAGTCTCTCGGTGCAGGCTAAAAAACACCAGCAATAGCCATGTCAAAAAACGCGGGAGCAATTAACTGGAACTGGGTTCATAAAATCACTACTCGCTGTGCTCTTTATCAAACATGATTTCCAGCCGTGCAGTGATGACACCCACTGATTGGCGATTGTCCTCCTGCTCAAAACGACGACGCCACAGTATAGCCGGCTGAATTTCTGCAAACAGCCAGCGGCGAAAGAAGTTAACGCGATACAGCATGCCCACACCGTAGGCCTCAGTAAGCCAACCAGGTTTTTCATGGGTAGTGCGAGGGTCACCGGGCTGGCGCTTGGACTCGCGTTCGCTGATAAACTCCGGTTTGGTTTTACCGTTTACACTCACGAAATAAGAGATAGCGTGTTTGTCGTCAAAACGTCGCGAAAGCCCAACAGAGCTGTTCCATTCAATGCCGTCGGTTCTTTGCCCGTAGCGAAACCGGTTAGACCAGCGTAGCAACACGTTTTCGTTAAGCACTTTGTCCAGCTCAAACTTGGTGGAGGCGCGGTAGCCGTCACCATCTTTGAAGATCAATTCCTCCGTAAACCGACCAGACAGTGACTCTGAATAAGGATATTTATAGCGATAGCGAATACGGCTTTTAAATTTGAAGCTGGGCAGGCTAACGCTAAAATCCAGCCGCGAGCGGTCTCTATCAACACCGGTGTACTGCAGCGCCACCTCGTTGTTAGGATTTTCGTCAGCCAATAGTTTATCGACGTCTTCACTAACGGTGGATTGCTCGTCGCCGTCGTCAGAGAATATCAGGCCGAGGCGTTCGTCCGCGCGTGGCAGGCGTACCTTGCCGCGCAGCGCCGGCTTTTTAAAGTCGTGACCGTCTTCCTGGTCCCATTCATACTGCAGCCGCAGGCGGAGATACGAGCGTGCGGTTTCCTCGTCGTTGCGCTGGGTGCCAAAAAAGCCATCCATCCAGCCGGCCAGTGCGTCGGCGTTTGTGGTCACAAAATCATGGCTGTTGTCCATCCAGCCTGCTTTTTCGCCCTGCCCGGCTAGCAGGTCGCAATCGTCAAGATCTTTACAGCCCAGCGTTTCTACGTCGGCTTCACCTCGGCTTTTATAGCTGTAGATGGAATCGCCATATTTAAGATAGGGAACGGTTTGATATTCATCCGCTTTGGCAGGGTGCGCAGCGTAGCAAAGCAGTGCAACGCCTATAGCACCGCAGTGTAAGACGGAGCAGCGCTGCAGTTGGCGCGGCGATAGGTTTGGTAATTGAAACAGCAATTTAGGCGTGTTTAAGAAACATATTGCGAACAGTAGCGGTCGATTATCTTTTAATGATAACAGCTTTACCCACACTCAAGTCCACAGTCCGGAATTATTCGGCAGGTTAATGTTCATGCTGCGCAGTACCGACGCTGTGGTGTTTACTATTTGGTCGGTGGCTTGCACGCTTATTGTGTCGAGTCCGAAGACGCGCCTGGTTTCTATTGGCAGTGAACTACGATATTGTAAATTGTCTGATTTTTGGAATTAATGGCAACGCTATACGGGCGCAGCCTGTAACCTCTGTATACGATGAAAAAACGCTACATCATATACCACAGCCAGAGCGCTCATACCGAGTCGATGGCGCAGGCGGTGTTGCCTGTTGGTGAGTTAAGCGAGCACAGCTTGGAGCTGTGCGAAGAGCTGGGTCTAAGCATCGCGGCAGGTACCGCAATGGGTATTTTCTAACGTGACTTCTACTGATTCTCAGTTGTTTGAACAACTGCTCAACTGGCTGCAGCAAGGCCAGCGCTGTTGGCTTTGCACGGTAATTGATGCCTGGGGTTCGGCACCGCGTCCGGTGGGTTCGTTGATGGCGTTTAACAGTCAGGGCCAAATCGTCGGTTCGTTATCGGGCGGTTGTGTGGAAGACGATTTGTTGCAGAGCGTGTTGGCAAAGACTCCGGCAAGCGCGCCGCAGATCGTCAAATACGGCGTCAGTGTCGAGCAAAACGAGCGCCTCGGCTTGCCCTGTGGCGGTACGCTAGAAATAGTCGTCGAGTCGCTTGCGGCCAACGAGAATTCGATCTCGCATAGCGCTGAACTTTGCCGCGCCTCGCAGCAGCGTCAGTGTGTTAGCCGGCAGCTTGATTTAGCCACTGGCGAATTCAGCCTGCAAGCGAGCGATAAGCATGAAACGCTGCGGGTTAGCAACGGGCGTCTATTCCACACCCTGGGGCCGCGCTATCGATTATTGCTAATCGGCGCTGGCGAACTGTCACGCATGTTGGCGCAAATGGCGCTGACGTTTGACTATCAGATCGTCGTCTGCGACCCACGCCAGCAACTGATCGACGATTGGCCACTCGCGCAAGTGACCGCCGTGCAGGGAATGCCCGACGATATAGTGCGTGACTACGTGCAGGACGCCTTTAATATTGTGCTGGCCTTAACTCACGATCCGCGCATCGACGACATGGGGTTGATGGAAGCGCTTCAGTCGCCGGCGTTTTATGTTGGCGCGCTGGGTTCGCAAAAAACAGCCGCGAAACGCCGCGCCCGGTTGCAGCAAATGAACGTGTCGGCCAGCGCATTGGCGCGATTACATGCACCCGTGGGCTTGTCCATAGGCGCCAAAACCCCGGCTGAAATTGCAGTCGCGATTCTGGCCGATCTTATTCGCGTTAGGGCCGAACAGCGGGCATGACCCAACGTGTGCAAGCGCTTATGTTAGCCGCCGGCAACAGCCAACGCTTCGGCAGCGACAAGCGTCTGCACCAACTGGCAGATGGCACCCCTATGCTTGTGCAAACCCTGCGCAATCTGCAGCGGGCGGTGCCATCGGTGGTGTTAGTGGTGAAGCCCGGCGAAGCGCCGCTGTTTGCCGAACTGCTATTGCGGGAGGCACCGCTAACAATTATTGAAGCTGCCGATGCCCAGGCCGGCATGGGAGCGTCACTGGCTTGCGGTATTCACCATGTCGACAGCGATGCGGTCCTGGTGATGTTAGCTGATATGCCGTTTATTCAGCCGCAGACGATAGCGCAAGTGGCTACGGCTTTGCAGCTGCATCCTGTGGTCGTGCCGGAGTATCGCGGCAGGCTGGGCCATCCAGTAGGCTTTCGCCAGCAATTTTTTGCGCAGCTTGCCGAATTGCGCGCAGAGGAAGGCGGTAAAAAAATTCTGCAGCGCCATGCTGATAGCGTAAAACGTTTGCAAGTGCGCGACCCGGGCGTCATCAAAGATATTGATACGCTAGCTCGTTAGCGCGTGCATAAAAGCCTTGGCCGCATTCGACAACTGCCGGTCCCGATGATATATACAGCCCAATCGACGCTCAAGCGCCTCCACACCGGTGACCTGCAAGCGCAGCAATTTCTCATCCAGCATCGTCTCCGGCAAAATCGACCAGCCTAAACCAATGCTGGCCATCATTTTTATAGTTTCCAGATAGTTAGTCGCCATACTCACGGTAAGTTCGAGGTTTTGTCGAGCAAACAGACTTTTGATAATCAGCCCGGTATACGTCGTCTCACCGGGCAGAATGGCCGGATACTCACTCAACTGCAGCAACTTGAGCGGGCGCTGATGCGCTAACGCATGCTCCGCACCGGCCACAAAACACAGCGGGTCAGGCCAGATCAATTGCGACGCAATTTGCGGCGCATCGGTCGGCGCCAGTGTAATCACTGCCAGTTCGATGTCACCGTGCAGCACCGCCGCATAGGCCGCTTCCGAATCAGTGAAGCGAATATCCAGAGCGACGGCAGGATGCTGCACCGAAAATTGGCGCAGTACCGGCGGTAAGCGGTGCAGGCCAATATGGTGGCTGATAGCCAGTGACAACGGGCCGGATATTGTGTGCGTGGCATTGAGTAATTCCCGCTTCGTATCTTCCACGCTGCGCAAAATATGCCGGGCACGAGGTATAAGCTGTTGCCCATATTCAGTGAGACTGATGTTGCGCGCGACGCGGTCGAATAAGCGCACGCCAAGCTGCTCTTCCAGCAGAGCGATGCGTTTGCTGACGGCAGGTTGGGTCAAATGCAGTGCCTGCGCCGCCACGGAAAATGAGCCGTGCTCGGCGACGCTGAGAAACGTTTTAAGCGCAGGTATGTCCATAGATACATTGTATTACCAATTTTCATCGAAACTATAAATAATATGAATTTGTTTTATTTATAGTGGGCGCATAGAATTCGTAGCGTATAGATGAATGCTCAGAGGAAAAACACATGGCCGGCAAAACCCTGTACGACAAATTGTGGGACGCACACGTTGTCAAACAACGCGACGACGGCACCGCGCTGATTTATATCGACCGGCATCTTATTCACGAGGTAACCTCGCCGCAGGCGTTTGAAGGGTTACGCCTGGCCGACCGCAAACCGTGGCGGCTTGCGGCTAATCTGGCGACGCCCGATCATAACGTCTCCACCGACGCAGCCGAGCGCGCGCAGGGATTGGCCGGCATTGTCGACCCCACGTCGCGCATTCAGGTAGAAACCTTGCACGATAACTGCGCAGCCTTCGGTATTCGTGAGTTCGATATCGATGACGAGCGGCAGGGCATTGTGCATGTGATCGGGCCGGAGCAGGGCGCAACGCTGCCGGGCATGACCGTCGTGTGTGGCGATTCACACACGTCAACCCACGGTGCCCTCGGTGCTTTGGCACACGGCATCGGCACGTCGGAAGTCGAGCATGTGTTGGCGACCCAGTGTTTGTTGCAGCGCAAAATGAAAAACATGCTGGTTCGGGTCGACGGTGAGTTGAGCGCCGGCGTTACCGCCAAGGACGTTGTGCTGGCAGTGATCGGTAAGATAGGCACCGCCGGCGGTACCGGTTACGCGATTGAGTTTGGCGGCTCGGCCATTCGCGCGCTGTCGGTTGAGGGCCGCATGACGGTGTGCAATATGGCGATTGAAGCCGGCGCGCGGGCGGGCATGGTCGCCGTTGACGACACAACTATCGACTACGTAAAAGGCCGCCCGTATGCGCCACGCGGTGAAATGTGGGAGCAGGCGGCAACAGCCTGGCGCGATCTGGTGAGCGATGCCGATGCCAAATTTGATCGAACTGTAGCGCTTGATGCAGCCGCGATTGTGCCCCAGGTCACCTGGGGTAATTCGCCGGAAATGGTCGTAGCAGTGGATGGGCGCGTGCCCGAACCCAAGCAGGCCGTCGATGCCGCGCAGCGCGAAGCCTGGCAGCGCGCACGCGACTATATGGGTTTGCAGCCAGGTCAGGCGATTACCGATATTCAGCTCGACCGGGTATTTATCGGCTCTTGTACCAATTCACGCATTGAAGATCTACGCGCCGCCGCCGCAGTCGCTGAAGGTAAAAAGGTCGCGCCCAGCATCAAGCAAGCCATGGTCGTTGCCGGTTCGGGTTTGGTAAAGAAGCAGGCTGAAAGTGAAGGGCTGGACAAGATCTTTCTCGAAGCCGGCTTCGAATGGCGCGAACCAGGCTGTTCAATGTGTCTGGCCATGAACGCCGACAAGCTCGGTGACGGCGAGCACTGCGCGTCTACTTCGAATCGTAATTTCGAAGGTCGGCAAGGGTTCGGCGGACGCACCCATCTGGTGAGCCCCGCCATGGCCGCTGCTGCCGCGCTGGCCGGTCATTTTGTCGACGTGCGAAGCGTATAAGAGGAGAAAAGCATGCAAGCATTTACCGTACATGAGGGATTGGTGGCGCCGTTGGACCGCCCCAATGTCGATACCGACATGATTATTCCAAAACAGTTTTTGAAGTCCATCAAACGCACCGGCTTCGGGCCAAACCTGTTCGACCAGCTGCGTTATCTCGACGAAGGCTATATCGGTCAGAATGTTAGCAAACGTCCGTTGAATCCTGACTTTGTGTTGAACCAGCCACGTTATCAAGGCGCCAGCATCTTATTGGGTCGGGAGAATTTCGGCTGCGGCTCCAGCCGCGAGCACGCGCCGTGGGCGCTGGTAGACTACGGTTTTCGTTGTGTGATCGCTCCCAGCTTTGCCGATATTTTTTATAATAATTCGTTTAAGAATGGTTTGTTACCTATTGTTTTAGAAGAAAATATTGTGCAAAGTCTATTCGAGAAAACGGCTGCTAACGAAGGCTATAAGCTGCGTGTCGACTTGGCCGCCAAACAGATCACCACAGCTGACGGCGCGGTGTACGATTTTGACGTAGACGGCTATCGTCAATCCTGTTTGCTGGAAGGGTTGGACGATATCGGCATTACGCTGAAAGACGCTGCTGCTATCAAAGATTTCGAAGCGCGCTACAGTCAGCAGTCGCCCTGGTTGTTTGCAGGTGACACACAATGAAAAAAAATCTGCTAATTTTGCCGGGCGACTATATCGGTCCGGAGATTATGGCTGAGGCCGAGAAGGTGCTGGGCTGTGTGGTCGACAAGTTTAAACTTGATATCGCCACCAGCCACGGCTTACTCGGTGGTGCCGCCATCGACGCCACCGGCAAGCCGCTTCCCGAAGACACCTTGGCGCAGGCTAAGCAAGCTGACGCCATACTGCTGGGCGCCGTCGGTGGCCCGCAATGGGACAGCGTCGATATGGCGCTACGCCCGGAAAAAGGCCTGCTAGGCATTCGCTCTGCACTGCAATTGTTCGGCAATTTACGCCCTGCTATTTTATACCCTCAGCTGGCTGAAGCTTCATCGCTAAAAGCCGAACTGGTCGCCGGACTCGACATTCTCATCGTGCGTGAATTAACCGGCGGCATTTATTTCGGCCAGCCGCGCGGCATTCGTCAAACTAAAAACGGCGAACGTGAAGGCTTTAATACCTACGTTTACAACGAATCCGAAATTCGCCGCATTGGTAAACTGGCTTTTGAGCTGGCGCGCAAACGCGACGGCAGAGTGTGCTCGGTCGACAAAGCTAATGTGTTAGAAGTCACCGTACTGTGGCGCGAGGTAATGACCGAACTGGCGGCAGACTATAAAGATGTAGCGCTCAGCCATATGTACGTCGACAACGCCGCTATGCAGCTGATTCGGGCGCCAAAACAATTCGACGTGATGGTCACTGGCAATATGTTTGGCGACATTCTGTCTGATACGGCCGCTATGCTGACCGGCTCAATCGGTATGCTGCCATCGGCATCGCTGGACGCTAAAGGTAAGGGGATGTACGAACCCTGCCACGGTTCCGCACCCGATATAGCCGGGCAGGGCAAGGCCAATCCGCTGGCAACGATATTGTCGCTGGCCATGCTGTTGCGCTATTCGTTTGCCGAACCACAGGCTGCTGAAGCTATCGAGCAAGCGGTCAGCGCCGTGCTGGACCAGGGCTTGCGCACGGCGGATATTTACACTGCAGGCGGCCAGCTTGTCGGCACTACTGAAATGGGCGCTGCCGTATGTGCAGCCTTAAATTAACATATCGTAGGAAGATATTGAAATGGAAAGGGAAATGACGGAAAAAGTAGACGTAGCAGTAGTCGGTGCAACCGGTGCGGTCGGTGAAGCGATGATAGAAATACTCGAGCAGCATAAGTTTCCTGTGGGCACCTTATACCCGTTGGCCAGCGAACGCTCGCTGGGCAAAACGGTGATGTTCAACGGCAAGTCATTGGCGGTAGACAACCTCGCCGATTTTGATTTCTCCAAAGTCCAGATTGGTTTATTTTCAGCCGGCGGCGGTATCTCTGCCGAATACGCACCTAAAGCGGCCGCCGCTGGCTGCGTGGTGATCGATAATACCTCTCACTTTCGTTACGACGATGACATTCCTCTGGTTGTGCCAGAGGTGAACCCGGACGCCATCGCTGGCTATAAAGCACGCGGAATTATTGCCAATCCTAACTGCTCCACGATACAAATGTTAGTGGCCTTGAAACCGATCTACGACGCGGTCGGTATCACTCGTATTAATGTGGCAACTTACCAGGCCGTGTCCGGCACCGGCAAAAATGCGCTGGAAGAGTTGGCCGGCCAGGCTGCCCAGCTACTCAGCGGCAATAAACCCGAGCCAAAAGTTTACCCCAGACAAATTGCCTTCAACGTGCTGCCGCATATTGACGCGTTCGAAGACAACGGCTATACCCGTGAAGAAATGAAAATGGTATGGGAGACACGAAAAATCTTCGGCGATGACAGCATTCAGGTCAACCCTACCTGCGTGCGCGTGCCGGTGTTTTACGGTCACTCGGAAGCTCTTCACATTGAAACCAGAAATAAAATCAGTGCGCAAGAAGCGCGCAGTCTGCTTAAAAATGCGCCAGGTGTAAAAGTGTTAGACCGACATTCGGATGGCGGTTATCCAACCGCTGTCGACCAGGCAGCAGGTAAAGACTCCGTCTACGTTGGTCGCATTCGTGAAGATATTTCGCATCCAAACGGTTTAAATTTGTGGGTTGTTGCAGATAATTTACGAAAAGGTGCGGCGCTTAACAGTGTTCAGATTGCCGAAATCTTGCTAAAACGCTATTTGTAAATAATACTTAGAAGCATAAATAATTATGTCTTCTATAATAGTTTAGTGAAAGTGGC
>RCMY010004828.1_pt1 | contig 11547 bp, 11 predicted proteins | sample 2041341 | NCBI WGS metagenome assembly RCMY01 (sample SAMN09708234, study PRJNA481090) | Marine sediment metagenome, whole genome shotgun sequencing project.
CAAAGATCAGCATCGAAACCATGCTGGTGGCAACCTGCAACATCGTCGCGCCCGGCATTTGCCAAACGGAGTGGATTGCTATGCCCCGAAGTTCCGGAACTTCAACGCGGAAAAAGGAAATACTAGGGGCAACGTTCAGGGTCCTGATGGATCAGGGGCTACCCACCTTGTCATTTGATGCAATTGCTGCGGAATGCAACTTATCACGGCAGGTCGTGCGCTATCATTTTAAAGACAGCGACACGCTGATGATCGCCCTGCTGGACTATCTTGCAGCGCTTTACCGTGACTCGATGGTAGCTAATGTGATGCATGCGAAGGGTGAAAACCGGATCAATCTGTTTATCGATTTTTACTTCAATATGTTGGACGGCATGGAAAAGCCGAAAGACGATCAGGTCTATGATGCGCTCATGGCTTTGGCTGCCGGTTCACCGAAAATCCGGACGACGCTGCGGATGCAATATACCCTGCTGGGACATGTCTTGTCGCACGAGTTTGCGCTTGCTTACCCCAATCTTGGCCCCCGGAAATCGTCGGAACTGTCGTTTCTTTTTGTGAACCTTATGTACGGGCATTGGAAAATGGTTGCGTCACTTGGGTTAAGCGACGCCCACAAACATATTACCCGCCGCGCTATGCACCGGTTGATCGATTCTTATGTTCATGACCGTGTTGAAATGGGTCAAACTGTCCAGATTTGGGCGCAAGATTGAGATCACAGGATTTTCCAAGATGGAAATAATTCGCGGCTAGCCAAGTCCCACTGGCTGGAAAATCAGCCCTTGGGCGATTCAGGAAGCGATTGAAAGGACGTTCAAATGCCAAGGTAGCAAGCAAAAACCGGGCACGAGGATCACGATATTCTCCAGATGGATATCACTTCCAAACTGGAAAACATCATATTCAATATTTGACACAAGCCAAGGTTCTCATCTCAAATGCTTAAGTAGGATGCACTTGCCGTCCATCTCTGGGGGGAGCAACTTTGATGACCGCTTTCAACGCAGGTACTCTGTTTGGCGCGGCACTGCTTTGTGCGACGTTTGCAATAGGTTCGGCTGAGGCGCAAGCGCGTTCGTCTGGGTCGGTGAACGGGATCAACTATGTTGTTCAGGGTGGCAGCAACCAAAGCATCACCTCCTTTGGTGACGGGCTTGAGGTCGTAACCGATGGCGTCAATATCCGCATTCTGCCTGATACGATCAGCGTGGATGGCGTCGACTACCCAGTCGAAAGTTTTCAGGAAGTCACTGTCGATCAATCCGGTGACGGTCTGCGCATCAGCGTAGATGATCGCGATGTCATGTCAATCAGCCCCGCCGTTGCCTTGGCGGCGCGCGCCGATGAAGGTGACACCGATGCCATGAACTCTTTGGCGATCCTGCTGTTTGACGGTGATGGCGTCCCCGCTGATCCGGTCCGCGCAGAACAGTTGATCCGTGCCGCCGCTGAGGCCGGCAACCCCCATGCGCAAAGCAATCTCGCCAATCGTCTCGCCTTCGGGCTCGGCATGCCCGAAAATCATGAGGAAGCGTTTGTCTGGGCGGTCCGGTCTGCGGATCAGGGGCAGGCCTATGGGCAATACACAGCCGGTCGGATGTTGATTTACGGAATCGGAACCCCCGTGGACCCGGATCGCGCCATTGCCTATCTGGAATCCGCCGCAGCAGACGGTAATGGCAAGGCGGCGTCCGAACTGGGCTACATCTTTGGTCAGCCGATCGAGGTGCCCGTCGATTACGAACGCGCGGCGGAATACTATCTCAGGGGCATTGAACTGGCGGATGCGCGGTCGGCTTTCAACTATGCCGCTCTTGCCCTGGAAACCCAAGGCAGCGTTGTGTCCGCTCAGGACGGGCTTGCGGCTTTGGACACTGCAGCTTCACTGGGATGGCAGGATGATACGTCAGCACTCCGCGCACGTCTGACAGAACTTCAGGACTTGCCCGCAGCCCGGTTCTTTTATGCCGATGGCACCACACCCGTTGGTCCGATTACCTTGGATCAACTGCGCAAGCTGGTCAGAAATGAAACGGTCACGGCGCAAACTCTCGCTTGGGAAGGCGGAACGGAAAGCTGGATTACCATCGAAGAATTATTCGCATTGCACAACTGAACCATCACTTTGTTTTCAAGGGAACACATTATGTCAGACTTTACGCTTCGATCGGTACTACCTGCCGCCTTGTTGGCCATAATGTCGGTTTTTGCATCTGGCACCCACAGTGACGCGCAGACCACGTTGAACCCGCCGCCGGTTCCCGAAGGCGAGACAGTGGCGGAAACTACGCCAAAACCTCCTGCAGCCGACACCGAAGTGACGCCACCGCCGCCGCCGCAGGACGATGTCGTTGTGCCCCCACCACCACCCCCTCCGCCGCCAGCCGAAAAGTTCTTTGTCAGCACAGACGGGAGCACGGAAGGACCGTTCGCGTTGAGCGAACTGAAAGCGCGCGTAGCCGCTGGCACGTTCTCGGCCACCACATATGTCTGGCAAGACGGAATGGACGGGTGGAAGCGCGCCGAAGAAGTTGAGGTGCTAAGCGAGGTGCTTAAAGGGGTGACAGATAATCCCGGCACGACGGTCGGGGATATCAATACGTTTTTGACAGGTATCTGGGAGGACAAGAATGCGTCGTTTGTGCCCGGCCTTGGGCAAGTGCAACTCGATTTGCTAATCGAATACTATCCAAACGGCACCATGGATGGAATCGGAACATTCACAACGTTGAACGCTGGCAACAGATCAGTCTATGACGTCTATCTGGAAGGCACATGGCGTGCGCAAAACAGCACTGGCAACATGTTCGATTTGACGACAAATGCCGTCGTGTCGATCGGATTGGTTGAATCGCCTGTCTATACCGGCTCTTTCCAGATCGATGAAACGGTAACCCACGAGCGGACCGGTCCGAATTCGTTCCGCGATGTGGCAGACAACCTTACCTACACACGGCATTAAATTTGTAACAAGGGTGGTGCCGCCGCGCCATGTTGCGACAACGTGAATAGGGTCTGATCAGCGGTGGCATCAGGGGAGGGTCAGAATACGGCACGATCCCCTATCAAGGTTCCGGTGCGCGGTGGTTCTCAGAGAAAAGCGCCGCGCGCGGACTGTTCAGGGCAAGTTACTTTAAGGAGATTTAGAATGCTTGCACGATATGCACTTTGCCTGACCTTCGCCGGATTCACTTCGGCCGCGTCAGCACAAAACTACGAAGTTCGAAACGATTTCCAGCTCTGGGGCGCGATCGAGCAGATGTCTTCAGGCTTGGGGACCGGGTGCCAGCTGGGGGATCAGAATGGCTGCCAGAGTTACCAGTATGTACAGGATCTGGCCGGCTATCTGATCGCGACCAATGATGGCTGCAACTATCAGGGGGATCAGCAGGCCTGCCAGTACTTCCAGCAAGCCTATAACCAGCTCGACATTGATTTCGGTCAGTACCTGCAATTCTATGCGCCTCAAGTTCAGGCGATGATGGGTGGTGGTGGCCAGATGTATAACCCTATGGGCTCCACGCACGAAGAACGGATGACCAATATCAACAACTGGGGCCAGCAGATGCTTGAAAATGGCAGAGCGAGCCAAGCTATCTTGGATCAGTCCCACTCCGGCTTTATGGAAACGCTAAGGAATTAACCATGAGGCGCGCATTTATGTGACCGGGGCAATTGGCTTGGTTTACCCGATTCTGACACGCGTCACTGAATATATATTGGTGCAGCGCCGATTCAGGGCCGCCCAGTTACAATTCAGCCGCCAACCGTGTCCCTTGATCAATCGCGCGCTTTGCATCCAGTTCGGCAGCAACGTCGGCCCCGCCAATCACATGCGGCGCGCGTCCCGCGGCAATCAACGCATCCGCCAACGACCGTTCCGGCACCTGACCGGCACATAGCACAACAGTATCCGCCGCGATCAGTGTCGGATTTTCGCGGGCTTCACCATAACTGATATGCAGACCATCAGCGTCAATCCGTTCGTAGTTCACGCCGCCAATCATCTTGACGTCCTTCATCTGGAGCGTGGCGCGGTGAATCCAGCCTGTCGTCTTGCCAAGGTTCTTGCCTAATTTCTGCGCCTTGCGCTGCAGCATTGTCACTTCGCGCGCAGGTTTATCCGGCTGCGGGCCTTCGGGCCGCAGTCCTGCCCGGTGATCTGCCGGGTCGGCCACGCCCCATTCTTCCAGCCATGCTTGCAGATCTTCGGTCGTGCTGCTTTCCGTCACGAGGAATTCGGCCACGTCGAAACCGATTCCGCCTGCGCCAATAATCGCGACACGCCTGCCAACCGGGGCTTTGCGGCGCAATACATCTATATACGATAGCACGTTCTCGCCGTCTTGACCGGGGATTGCGGGGTCGCGCGGGGCAACACCGGTCGCGATGATAATCTCGTTGAAATCCGACAAGGTGGCAACCGTTGGCGCCTCGCCCAGTCGCAAAGTGATCCCTGCATCCGCCACCGCAGTGACGTAATAGTCGACCAGCCCCCAGAACTCTTCCTTGCCCGGCACCTGTTTGGCCATATTCAACTGCCCGCCCAACACATCGGCTTTGTCGAATATCGTAACGGCGTGGCCCCGCGCAGCAGCGGTCAGGGCCGCAGACAGCCCCGCAGGACCGGCGCCGACGACAGCCACAGTTTTCAGAATATCCGCTTTCTCAACAACCAGTACAGTTTCATGGCATGCCTGCGGATTAACAAGACAGGACGACAGCTTACCGCTGAATGTATGATCCAGACAGGCCTGATTGCAGGCAATGCACGGTGCAATCCGGCTGGCCTGCCCCGCCGCGGCTTTGGCCACGAAATCCGGATCGGCAAGGAACGGACGCGCCATGCTGACCATATCTGCGCAACCGTCTGCCAGCACGTCTTCGGCCACTTGTGGGGTGTTGATCCGGTTTGACGTTATGACAGGGATGGACACTTCGCCCATCAGTTTCTTGGTGACCCATGTAAAAGCACGGCGCGGGACGGATGTTGCAATCGTCGGAATGCGTGCCTCGTGCCAGCCGATGCCGGTGTTCAGGATCGTAGCGCCCGCCGCTTCAATGGCTTTGGCCAGCGTTACGACTTCTTCCCAGGTGGATCCGCTCGGCACCAGATCAATCATGCTGAGACGGTAAATCACGATGAAATCCGGCCCGACCGCTTCGCGGACCCGTCTGACCACCTCAACCGGCAGGCGCATGCGGTTCTCGTATGATCCGCCCCAGTCGTCGGTGCGTTTGTTGGTATGCGTGACCAGAAACTGGTTCAGGAAATAACCCTCAGAGCCCATCACCTCTACGCCGTCATAGCCCGCCTGCTGTGCGCGAACGGCAGCCGTGACCATATCAGCGATCTGTTCTTCGATTCCGGCGGCATCCAGCTCCTTTGGCGGGAATGGCGATATCGGGGATTTCAGCGCTGAAGGTGCGACGCAGTCGGGTGAATAGGCGTAACGTCCTGCGTGCAGGATCTGCATCGCAATTTTGCCGCCCGCCTCATGGACGCGGTCGGTGACAATCTTTTGATTCGCGATGTCCTGATCAGTGAATAATCCGGACGCACCGGGGAACACGCCGCCAGCGCTGTTTGGTGCCATTCCACCTGTCACCATCAGACCGACACCGCCGCGCGCGCGGGCCGCATAGAATTCGGCGACACGGTTCCAGTCTTGGGTTTCTTCAAGACCGGTGTGCATCGACCCCATCAGAACGCGGTTCTTGAGCGTCGTAAACCCCAGATCAAGCGGGGCCAGCAGGTGTGGGTAATTGGACATAATTGCGGTCTCCGAAAACTGGTTCGCCTTAGAGTGACTAAACTTGAAGCGCCCGTCACCTTCAACGCAGCGTCATCTTGCGCAAAGACGCGCTGCAATCACTATGCCGTTTCGACGCAATGCCGCCGGAAGGCCCGTTTCAGCATATCCAATTCGGCCCGCAGCAAGTCCATTTCGGCGCGGATATCTTCGGCCAGACCTTCGCCAGCCAACAATGCAAAGCTCGACAATGTCTCGCCGGTTGCTTCGTCAAGAATCACAAATGTCTGAATGCCGTCCGATATCTGATTGGCAGGCACCGGCACGTGCACGAACCAACTACCTTTGTCGGGACCTTGAGTCAGCGTGATTCCCAAAACCGGCAGATCATGATGGCTTACGGTCAGCGCAGGCGTTCTTGTACCTGCACCTGTCAGCACGCCTTCCCAAACACCTGCGGTCAGGCGGGTTTTGGTTAGCTTCAATGCTGTCGCGGCTTTCTTCTGCTTTGCAGTCACAATTCGGCCCTCGGGTAGCGGCAAAAGGTCAAATCACGCAGGCTTACTTGATTCATGGCAGGACCTTCAAAAATCAGATCAAGCCAAAGCCGCTCGACCCGTCGTTCGTTGATATCGGCATAGGCCAGATCAAATTCGACCATCACGTCATCACTTTCCAGCGGCAGTTCTGCCACGATCTGTTCGGTATTTGGGCCGTGTTTGATATTGAGGCGGGCGAATACCTCAATGCGCTTTTCAAGCATCATAATCGCGTTCATGCGAATTACATGCCGCCGCGACACGCCCGCGGCGGCATCAAGCGGCAGGTCCATGACCAACGACAAGAACCCACCGTCAAAATTCAACACATCCATTTGCAGGCCAAATGGCGCCAGATCCTCTTCGCGGGTATTGCGCAACTGGCGCAGTGTGATCTCGCTTTGTTTGCAATCGTGAAAGATCGACACCTCTTCGCCCAGCTTTGCCTTGTTCAGAACCCCGGCGATACCTTGCTGGCTTAATGGACCGCGCCAGAGGTTTGGACGCCAGCTCCACTGTGTGCCGGGCGGGCGGGGAAAGGCGTTGGACCCGATCCGTGGCAAGGCCAGCCGACTGTCAGCCACATGCATCACCTCGTCGAGCTTGCCGCGCAGCTGACGTGCGCGCTGACGGTTCAGGCGCAGCGTTTCAAGTTCGGCCGACGGTGCTTGTAGTGCTGCCCTGCTCCAACGGGCAAGCGCACGGCTGTGGAACAACCTGTCTACCAATCCTGAGCTTTGTCTGGCCACCTTGTGCCTCTGTCGTCTTTCAGTTCTCCGGCATCAGCTACCGGACAACTCCTACCTGCCAAACTGTTTACAAAAAGGAAACAACTATCCCGCGTGCCAGCTGTCGTTACTGCTGCGATGCTGCATTCACAGCACGCAAGGCAGCAACAGCCTGATCAAGTAGCGTACGTCCCCTTTGATCCGAAAGCGGATCACGGGCTAGACCACGCACTGTCAACGTGACAAGCCTGTCGCCGACATCCACGAAACCGCGCCATTCGCGCTGTTGAAAGCCACGCACGGGCACCGGAGAGAGATCGTCAAAGACTGCCGTGATCTGCCCCTGCCGGCTATCTATTGCGCCGATTTTCACGGTTTCTGCCTTGCCGGAACGACTTAGCAGGACACGCCCCGCATCGGACGCCAGAAAGGCCTGAAACATGGGTTCCGACCCGACGACCGATGCACTGGCTGCGTCTCCTACCTGCATCGTAATCAGCGCATTGATGTTCGGCCGGCCCATGCGGCCTGCAATCGCATCACAGGAAACAAGAAGCGCAAACCCGTTGTATGCGTTACTGGCTGCGGGTGCCACACAATAGCCATCCGGCCCTGCTGCCATCACCGCGCCACCACGCAGGGCAAGCGCGGGCAAGGGCGTGCCGCCCAACCCCGCGAGCGAAAAGCTGCCAGCGCAGCCTGCCATCGCCAGCAAAGCCAGCGCTGAGAGGCGATGTCGCCAAAAACCCACTAAAGGTCCATGTAAATGTGGCGTTCTTCCTTCGCGCCGGGGTGTGTGACGGCCCCAAGACGTGTTGAACCCACCAGTTGCGCATATTTCCACAAAGCACCCGATGCATAGATCGTCGGCTTCATGCCTTTCCACTCGGCTTTGCGGGCGGCCAGTTCGTCATCGGTCAGGTTTACAGAGATCGAGCCGTTGACAGCGTCCAGTGTGATCACGTCACCATTTCGGATCAGTGCGATCGGCCCGCCATGCGCCGCTTCCGGCCCCACGTGACCGACGCAGAATCCCCGCGTCGCCCCCGAAAACCGGCCGTCAGTGATCAGCGCGACCTTCTTGCCCATACCCTGACCGGACAGTGCCGCGGTTGTGGCCAGCATTTCACGCATGCCGGGCCCGCCAGCCGGGCCTTCGTTACGGATGACGATCACTTCGCCTTCTTCGTATTCACGCGCCTTTACCGCAGCAAAAGCATCTTCCTCGCATTCAAATACCCGCGCGGGCCCTTGGAAATACTGTTCCTGTGTGGCCATGCCGGCGACTTTCACAATCGCACCCTCTGGCGCAAGGTTACCCTTCAGCCCGACAACACCACCGGTTTTCGTCAGCGGGCTGTCGATGTGATAGATCACGCGATCGTCCGCCTCGCCTTTGATCATATCAAGCTCTTCGCCCATCGTCCGACCTGATGCTGTCATGCAATCCTCGTGGATCAGACCGGCCTTGCGAAGTTCCTTCATCACGACAGGCACGCCGCCTGCTTCGTAAAGGTCTTTGGCCACATACTGCCCACCCGGTTTCAAATCGACAAAATAAGGCGTGTCGCGGAAAATCTCGCAGACGTCGGACAGGTCGAAATCAATTCCAGCCTCGTGTGCAATCGCGGGCAGATGCAGACCGGCATTGGTCGAACCACCGGTGCAGGCTACCACGCGCGCCGCATTCTCCAGCGACTTGCGGGTTACGACATCGCGGGCGCGGATATTCTTGGCGATCAGGTTCATCACCGCCTCGCCCGAAGCCACACCATACTGGTCACGGGATTCGTAAGGCGCGGGCGCACCGGACGAATTGATCAGCGCAAGGCCAATCGCCTCGCTCACGCAGGCCATTGTGTTGGCGGTAAACTGACCCCCACAAGCACCAGCCGAGGGACAGGCCACGCGCTCCAGAATCTCAAGCTCTGCATCGGTCATGTTGCCTGCCTGATGCTGGCCTACGGCCTCGAACACATCCTGCACGGTCACGTCTTTGCCGTTCAACCGGCCGGGCAGGATTGACCCGCCATAAATGAATACCGACGGCGTGTTCAGCCGCACCATCGCCATCATCATACCGGGGAGCGATTTGTCGCACCCTGCCAGACCCACAATCGCGTCATAGCAGTGACCGCGCATGGTCAATTCAACCGTATCCGCAATCGCCTCGCGCGATGCCAAAGACGACCGCATCCCCTCGTGGCCCATCGCGATCCCGTCTGTTACGGTGATCGTGGTAAATTCACGCGGCGTGCCAAGCCCCTTTTTCACGCCCAGCTTCACGGCTTGCGCCTGTCGGTTCAGTGAAATGTTGCAAGGCGCAGCTTCGTTCCAGCATGTCGCCACGCCAACCCAGGGCTGCGCAATCGCCTCCTCGTCCAGCCCCATCGCATAGAAATACGACCGGTGCGGCGCGCGACTTGGCCCTTCGGTCACATGGCGGCTGGGTAGCTTGGATTTGTCGATCTTGGTCATGGGGTAGTCCTTCCCGGAAAGCTGTTGATCTGGGTCTAAATAAGCCGCCGCCTCGTGACAAGCGGTTTGGCAGGGAACTCTTTGCACGCGCCGCGCGTTTAAACCGGAATCAGGCGACCGGTTGGGTCGGCTGCAAACGAACTGGAGATACTCATGACGACCCCGGAAAAGAACCCCAATACACATACGCGCGAAACAACGGTTGTGACCAACGGTGGCGGAGGCGGTGCAAGCTGGCTGCTGATCGGCATCCTTTTAGTGCTGGTCGTTGGCGGTTTGTATGCGTTTTCAACGGGTATGATCGGTGGCGGCGAAAGTGGGTCAATCGACGTCGATGTCGAACTGCCCGCGGTCACAGAACAGGCAGCGCCCGCTGCAGAATAAAGACCTGTTACCAAATACCACGCGTATCCGCCCATTCCTGTAAAGGGATGGGCGTTTCGTCGCTCAACTGTGCAAGTTTGTCGCAGCAGCAGGCGAGAGCCGATTGGCTATTTGGTATGGGGCGAATGAAAAAGGTCGGTCTGAACTTTCGCGGGAACCCGCACAGACACGACAGAACCGCCGCGCGGTCCATCATCCCTATCACCGTTGTCGGCCATCAACATGACAGCGACGGCGAATTGGACACCGGCAAAAACGATGCCGTTCAGCACCCAAAAGACGATGATCGCCATCACGCCGATGTCTGAACCACTGATCAGATGCCACAGGTTTGCGACATTGAACCACATAATCAGACCGGTAAAAACGGCGGCAGCAGCAAAGCCGATGACACAGTGCATGATGTAGAAACGGGCGATTCTGGGCATGATATGCTCCTTCTTGCTGATTATAACGATAACCCATCGTCGGGCGCATTCAAGTCGCATGTAACTTTCGGCCGGAAGTGGCCACCAGTCCCCACTCGCCCAACGCTGATATCCTGCTGCCTCACATTGCGATTTTGCTCTTGATCGCTTCCCAAGCCTGTTTTCCGGATATAGCTGCACACCCGCACTTTCATCCGACATTTGCATTTGCCCGCGCCCGCGCATATCTCTGCATCAACAGCGCAAGGGCCCGCCATATGAACTGGATTACCAATTACGTCCGTCCGACGATCAACTCGCTTTTTTCGCGCCGCGAAGTGCCGGAAAACCTGTGGAGCAAATGTGACGATTGCGGCACGATGTTGTTTCACCGCGAACTTAGCGACAATCTCAATGTTTGCACCAATTGCAACCACCATATGCCCATCGGTGCGCGCGAACGGCTGAAAGCGCTGTTTGATGCCGGCATCTTTGTCGAAGTAAAGGTGCCCGAACCGGTTACCGACCCCCTGCATTTCCGCGACCAGAAGAAATACACGGACCGCCTGAAGGACGCCCGCAAGAAGACCGGCGAGAAAGACGCGATGCTGGTCGCCGAAGGTGACGTTGGCCGGACCCCGATGGTTGTCGCCGTTCAGGACTTTTCGTTCATGGGCGGGTCGATGTCGATGTATGTCGGTAATGCGATCATTGCCGCTGCCGAACGCGCGATTGAAACCAGACGTCCGCTGGTTCTTTTTTCGGCCGCCGGTGGTGCGCGGATGCAGGAAGGTATTCTTGGCCTGATGCAAATGCCGCGCACAACGATTGCGGTGCAGATGCTGAAGGAAGCGGGGCTGCCCTATATCGTCGTGCTGACCCACCCGACCACCGGCGGAGTTACCGCGTCTTATGCGATGCTGGGTGATGTGCAGATTGCCGAACCCAATGCGTTGATCGGTTTTGCCGGTGCGCGGGTGATCGAACAGACCATCGGTGAGAAACTGCCCGAAGGGTTCCAACGTGCGGAATACCTGCTGGATCACGGCATGCTGGACCGGGTTACGCCGCGCAACGAACTCAAAGACGAGTTGGTGACAATTGTGCGGATGCTGATGGGGTTGGCGCCGCCAGTAAAGGGCGAACTGCCCCCACCCGAGCCAGCAACGGCGTCGGACCCGGCGACTTTTAAACCGACCGACAAAAAGGCGGAAAACGTCCCATCCGCAACGTGACCGTGCCTAAGCCGGACCTT
>RCMY010004829.1_pt1 | contig 11545 bp, 8 predicted proteins | sample 2041341 | NCBI WGS metagenome assembly RCMY01 (sample SAMN09708234, study PRJNA481090) | Marine sediment metagenome, whole genome shotgun sequencing project.
GCCATCTCGGCGATCAGTCGTCCCCACAAGCCTGCGCAAACCACAACGTAGTCCGCTGCAATATAACCACGCGTTGTTTCGACGCCAACAATTCTGCCGTCCTTGATATCGAGCCCGGTGGCGGAGGTATTGGCGAAAGTCTGCAGTTTGCCGGTTTTCTCGGCCTGCTCGACCAGTTCTCCGGCAACGACCTGCGAGCGGGGCACCACGAGGCCTGCATCCGGATCCCACAGTGCACCCTGAATGGCACTTTCCTCAAGCAGTGGGAATTTCGCTTTCGCCTCCGCTGCGGTGATCATGTGCACACGGTTGCCAAAGGCCTTGCCGACAGAGACACGGCGCTTGAGCTCGTCCATGCGTGCGTCGTCATCCACACGGGCGACTTCGATCCCTCCTACCTTGGAGTATCGACCCATTTTTTCAAAGAAGTCGATACTGTAAGTAGTGGTAAAGACGGTCATGTGGTCCAGTGCCGTCGTGAAACAGAAGTCCGATGCATGCGCCGTGGAACCGATATCGGTTGGAATGGCAGACTTGTCGATGCCGACGATATCGGTCCAGCCACGCTCTATCAGGTGGTGGACGACAGAGGCGCCGACAATGCCTCCCTGTCCGATAATGACTACTTTCGCACTTGCAGGAAAACGTGCCATTTCTTGAGTAACCAGGTTTGGGAGCAGCGCTTGCTCAGCGCGATGTTCGGGAAGTATCTATTGCTTGCAAGTATCCCTGTTGTGTTGCCTGACGCAATCCTGAGTACGGTGCCTGCTTGCTCGACGGCGACAGAATACCGACCCCAGTGGTTGAGGCCGATCCGTGGCGCGGATTACGCTTGTGTCGTTGACGTGCCGAGAGGCAGACGCATTTCGTCTCGTCTGAAGAACACGTAGTACAGCACAGGTGCTGCAATGAGTGTGAGCACAGAACCAAAGGCCAGCCCCGCCATGATGGTTACTGCCATCGAGACGAAAAATGCGTCTCCGAGCAATGGAACCATTCCCAGAATGGTCGTAGCCGCAGCCAGGACTACTGGCCTGAACCTCGAAGTGGAGGCCGTTATGACAGCCTCTTTCAACGCCATGCCTTCACGCCTGACAATATCGATTTCCTCGACCAGAACGATGCCGTTCTTGATCAGCATGCCGGACAGACTCAACAGTCCCAGCAAGGCTGTGAAGCTGAACGGCAAGCCTGTACTCAGCAGACCGATAACCACGCCGGTGACCGCCATCGGGACCAGCAACCAGATAATCAACGGTTGACGCAGAGCGTTGAACAGCAAAATCGAGATGAGGATCATGATAAGCAGCGCAATCGGTAATTGCTGCGCGAGTGAACGCTGCGCCTTGCCAGAATCCTCGTATTCGCCGCCCCATGTCATCCAGTAACCGGACGGTAGCTCCATGGCCTCCACCGCTTGTTGAATGGAGGCGTGCACAGCCGCAGGAGTCGTATCCAGTGCAATGTCGGCAGACACCGTCAGCGTTGGAACACGGCCACGGCGATGGTACAAGGTGTCCTGAATCTCGTAATCGAACCCATCGATGACCTGGCCAAGAGGGATCAGCTCGCCTGCAGACTGAGACCCTGTCATGTGGTCAATCAATCCGTATTCGGTATCCTTCGGCGCCCGCACGATGATGGGTATCAGGCGTTCATCATCACGGTAGATTCCGGCGGCAACACCGTCGGTGGCAAAGCGCAGCGTGCGGGCAATGTCCTCACGTGTGACGCCTGCAGTCTGGGCTCGATCGGTGGCGTAATCCGGCTTGATCACCAGTTCCTGTTCGCGCCAGTCGGTTCGCATTCCGGTAAATTCATCGGAATTTGCCTGCATGACAGTGGCCGCCTCTGCTCCCAGTTCGCGCAGCACTCTGGGATCCGGACCAGATAGGCGCAGTTGAATGGGATCTCCACCGCCAGGTCCAAACACCAGTCTTTTCGTACGGAATTCACCGTCGATCAACTGCGATGTGCCGAATTCCTCCAGCGCCACTTGCAACGCCGGGATGTCATCAATGGTACGGGTACGAACAATGAGATGACCATAACTGGGGTTAGGTCGCTGGATGGGGTAAGTCAGCATGAAGCGGGACGCGCCATCACCCACAAAGGCTGTTACCGATACCACATCCTCGCGCTTCGACAACCACTGCTCCACAAGCTGTAAATCTGCAGATGTCCTGGTGATGTCGGCCCCCTGAGGCAGTTTGTAGTGAACAAAGAACAAGGGCGTATTCGAATCGGGAAAGAACTGCTGTTTGACCTGCTTGAACCCGGCAAAGGAGGCGACGGTGATCAGCACCAGTGTCGGGATGACAATCCAGCGCGCGGCAAGAGAGGCTTTGAGTACGCCCGCATAGGCACGAAATACCGAACCACTGTAAGCGTCGTCGTTGCCGTTCTCTTCATGCTTGAAGAAATAGTGACCGAACAAGGGCGTGACTGTCACGGCCAGTACCCAGGACAGTAACAAGGACGTTCCTATCACCGCGAACAGGGAAAACAGGAACTCGCCGGTAGCATTGGAGCTGAGCCCGATTGCCGCAAAAGACATGATGCCGATGACGGTGGCGCCCAGCAGAGGGATCTGCGTTTTCGATGCGGCTTCATCCGCAGCGTCCAAGGCGATCCGGCCGCGTCTCATGGCTGTCTGCATACCTTCGGCGACTACGATGGCGTTATCCACCAGCATACCCATGGCGATGATCAGCGCACCCAGCGATATTCGTTCCATCTCTATTGAGAAGAATTTCATGACCAGTAGCGTACCCAGCACAGTCAGGAACAAAGTGCTGCCTACCACAACGGCTGCACGCCAACCCATGAACAGCGCCAGTACGATGACTACAATAGCCACGGACATGGCCAGGTTGACGAGGAAGGCGTTTGAGGCATCTTCCACCACCAGGTGTTGCTGGTAGATGGATTCGATATCCACGCCATAGGGAAGATCTGCCCACAGCTCACTCAATCGCTGGTCGACACGTTTGCCGACTTCAACAATATTCTCGGTCTGCAATCCCGCTACACCGATGGTGAATGCTTCCTTGCCATTGAAGCGGATCATGCTCGACGGATCATCGACCCGGGTGCGGCTGACCGTCGCCAGATCGGTCAGGCCGATGACACGCCCACTGACACCGATCGAAAGGCTGGCGATTTCGCTGACACTGTCCGAGCCCTCTGGCGCCTGAATAAGAACGTCCCCGATTTCGCCAGCAGGTACCACCGAATTGGCTTCGGCGATGGCACTGATGATTGCAGATGGCGGAATGTTCTGGTTAGCGGACAATGCCAGGTAGGGCTCGACGTATATCGCTTCTTCTGGCAGACCAGCCAGGGTAACGTCGGCCACACCGGGAACTGCCAGCAATTCACGCCGTAGAAAGGTGGCCAATTCGTGTAATTCGCGATCATCAAAGCCTTGCCCCATCACGGCATAATACAAGCCGAACACATCACCGAAGCTGTCGTTGACAAACGGGGTGGATACGCCTTCTGGCAGACCGAGAGTGGCATCGGAGATCTTGGCGCGCAGGCGCGTCCAGACACGCTTCAGTTCGTCGCCTTTGATGGCGGGCTTCATTTCAACCTCGATCAGTGACTGACCGGGTGTGTTGATTGACACGATCTCATCCACCTCTGCCAGTTTCTGGATAGCACTTTCCAGAGGCTCGGACACTTCACGGGCAACCTGTTCTGCTGAGGCGCCCGGATACTGTGTGACGATGGCAGCCGTTTTGATGGTGAACGCAGGATCTTCCAGACGACCCAATGAGAAAAAACTCCAGATACCGCCAATCAGGCAGATCAGGATAAGCAGCCAGGTATAGATCGGCTTGCTGATACTCGTTCTTGCAATATTCATTGTCCGGGTACTCGCTTCAGAATGATGTGAAGCGGCGAACGGACATTCCATCGGACAGGGCATCGACCCCTGTCATGACGATCTCGGCACCGGTTTCAATACCGCTCATGATCTGAATCTGGCCACGAGCACTGACACCAAGCTCAACAGGGGTCTTGATGATGCGCAGGTCCTCTTCAGTGCCATCAATACGCATGACGGCCGTGCGGCCATCGGTTTCCTTGTAAATGGCCGTCGCAGGAACAGTAATACCGCCAGGTACGTTCAGGATCCTGCCTATGACAGTGACCGAGGCCCCGGGGAATAGCAGCAGTCCCTCAGGTGGTGTCAATCCCAGTGATACGCGAAAGGTCTGTCCAACCAGAGAGGCTTCTGCATCCACCTCGCGGTATTCGACGGGGAAGAGGGTGTCGCTGGCAGGAAACCGAGCCGCGAATTCCAGGTTCGGGTCATTGCCGACAAGCTGGAAAAGAACCTCTGGCACATCGATTTCGATTCGCAGCTCGGACAGATCATGCAGGCGGACAACGGGCGTACCGGCGTTGATGGTGGAGAAATTCGCAACGGAGCGTGTCGCGACGACAGCATCAAAGGGCGCACTGAGTGTGGCATGTTCCAGTGCGTATTCGGCATCCCGGACGGCGACCGCGGCAATGGTCGTTGCGGTTCGCGCATCATCGATCGACGCCTGTGTTGCCCCGTTGCCCTGTAGTTGTTGCAGACGGTTCAGGGTACGTTCTGCCTGAGCCATGGATGCCTTGGCGCGATCCAGTGCCAGCGTAAAAGGTTCCTGATCCAGTTTGGCTACCAGCGAACCCTTGGAAATGCGAGCCCCTTCCACGGCGGGGAAGTCGAAAAGCTGCCCAGGCACCTGAAAGGCGAGATCAACCGACTGTTTCGCCGAGACCCGCCCGAAAAAGGTGCGCTCCACATTCATGTCCTGGCTGGCCAGAGTCATGATCTTGACAGGCTTTACAGCGGTATCTGCGCTGTAGGCCAATGGCGTCATGGAACCGATGATGATGACAACGATGAACAGGGTCGCGTTGCGTGTTGAACGAGTCAACTGCCCAGATACTGCGAGGAAACCTGAAGATGCTGAGCTTGTGACTGAAATCATGGAGTCTCGATTGTTCTTGATAAAACTGTTGTGAGTAGCATGACTCTGAGAGGCTTTGACTGAGAGAAGGAGTTTTTGTGTGTATGGGCCATGTTTTAGCGACCATCACCTGCGGTTGAAAAACCAGTGGACGAGCTTCGAAGCACGCAACCGCGTTGGATGTCATATGATATCAGAGGGCAACGCAGCGGAGCGAGAAGCCTCGGCGACCGAAAATGAAAAATAATAACGGCGCGAGCCCTCAATCGGACTGCCAATAATGAATGCCACACCCGACCTGTTATTTTGCCCCGTTGAAAATGATCAGCCCATGGCGCTGAGTCCTGAGCAAATACGCGACTACAATCAATGCGGTTTTATCAGTCCGCTGACAGTATTCACGGGTAACGGCGTTGTACATAACAGGCGGTATTTTGATTCACTGTTGAATCAGGTGCCAGAGACAGGCGCCTACTCGATAAACTGTTACCAGGCCAGATGTACCGGTATCTGGGATTTGTGCTCGAATGCAGTATTGCTTGATCTGGTTGAGGACATCATCGGGCCAAATATTGTCTGCTGGGCATCCCATTTTTTCTGCAAACTTCCGGGAGATACGAAAACTGTCCCATGGCACCAGGATGCATCGTATTGGAAATTGAGCCCCGCTCGAACTGTCACTGCCTGGCTTGCCATCGACGATGTAGATGAAACCAATTCAGCCATGCGTTTTCTGCCAGAAAGTCATAACCTGGGTCATCTGGAATTCAGGGAGGTAACAGGTGATTCTGCTTTACGACTTGAAACTGTTGGTGTCGAACAACTGGGACAACCCTATTCGAACAATTTGAAAGCCGGGCAGGTGTCATTGCACGCTGACATGCTAGTACATGGCTCGCTGCCGAACATGTCGAATAGACGACGATGCGGACTCACTATTCGATACTGCCCGCCAGAGGTCATTTTCACCGACAGCCAATGGGCATCCAAAGTGGAGGCCATAGTCTGTCGTGGCCGTGATCCATACGACCGATGGACGCACAATAGACGTCCGGTTGGCAACGATGTTTCTCTCGCGAACAGCCCGCATAGTGTTGGTGGTAACTGAACACCGAATTTTTATAAAATGCAGATCGTTCAGTCGGATTATCTGGCGTCGCGGCAAACAGTAGAAACTTTCGAGGACCATTAGTGTGTTTCAGGCCATTGTTGCAGCTCACCACCGATGCGTGTCTGAGGCATGTACTTGGTGAAGGTATCGGAACGCAACCGGATGTCCCCTGCAATTTTTGCCAGCGCACATACTTACCTGGATTATATGCGCATGAAACTTGCACATATGTTACGCTCGTTTGCGAAAATCAAGTTTTTCTGGAAAGCATCAAGGCATGGACAAACCATCAAGAAAACCGGTTAATTTATCCATAAGTAGCAGGTTGTTGGCTGAAGCCAAGGCGCTGAACATCAATTTGTCACGTGCAGCAGAGAACGGCGTCGAATCAGCTGTGCTAGAGGCAAAGGAGAATCAGTGGAAAGAAGAAAACAAGGCTGCCATCGAAAGTTCAAATGCGCATGTAGAAAAATACGGCCTGCCTCTGGATAATTTTCGGCCGTTCTGATGTCAAGATATGATGTCTACAAGGCTGCAGCCGGTAGAGGGTTTCTACTTGATATTCAAAGCGACTTGCTTGAAGCGCTCAATACTAGAGTCGTAGTGCCAATGTTGCCGTTGAAAATTGCGCCAAAGCCAGCGGACAGACTGAATCCCGTCTTTCTCATTAACCAGAAAGATCACGTAATGGTTACACAGTTCCTATCTGCAGTGCCTATAGCCATGCTCGGGCCACCAATTGTCAATATTGCACAATTCCATGGCCAAATAACTTCAGCCATCGACATGCTCACTCTGGGCTTCTGAATGCGATTTGGCCGCACACTCCATCAACCACGACAGGAACAAAGGTAGAATCCGTTTCGAACTTATCGAACCATCGCCGCCAGATCGTGGTTCCAAGGTCATGTATCACTGGTAGCATGCCTGTATCCAACGTGTTCAATACGGAATTGGGCGGCGGCCGCTGCAAGCGCCATCTGCGGGCGGTGATCATGCGTGTTTCGATGTTCGCAATTCGAGCGTCGCCGGGCTTGACGGACTCGCCACCACCACTGTCGAGCAGCGCTCGCACGGCGTCCGGCAGTTCCACCCGATAACACTCTACAATCGACAGTGCATCGGCGCAGGTGGTCGGGTCCGGCACCGTCGGTCCAGAGGCGATATCGACGGGATCGTCTCCGGGCACGTCGGAAATCAACAATGTCAAGACGCGTGCCGGGTGGCAGGCCGCGGCGAGCCGCCCGCACTTGAGCGCCGACAGGTGACGACGCACGCAGTTCATTTCCGAAATCGTGGCGCCGGACTTCAGCAACGCAGTGTTGACTGTCTGCTTGTCGGCCAGCGTCAGGCCAGGTCCTGGGGCCACCCGCAGTGACGAGCCGCCGAATGAGTGCGTTTCAACAGAGTCGATGGCCTGACGCTCAAACCGGCTACCGTGCAGGTGATGAAAAATTCACGGTTCATCGACAAAGGCATTTGCTCTACTCCTCGTCTCTTGGTTGTATTGCGGTCATGAATACACCACAGTCACCCCAGTTTAATTCAGCGGATTTCCTGCGTCAGCATATCCAGTCGATTCTGAGATTTTATCAGCCGCGCGTGATTGCTGCCGATGGAGGCTTCCACCAGTGTTTCATGGACGATGGCACCGTCTACGATCCGGATATGCGTCATCTGGTCAGTTCGACGCGCTTTGTCTTCAACTATGCCACGGCCTATCGTTTCCACGGTAATGACAAGCACCGGCAATGGGCTGTGGCGGGCTTCCAATACCTTCGCACAGTTCATCGCCAGCCCGAAGGTCACTATGCCTGGGTCATCGAGAAAGGTCAGGTGACAGACGGACGGGCCACGGCCTATGGGCACGCCTTCGTCATGCTGGCCGCCGCCAGCTGTGTACAGGCCGGCATCAGCAAAGCTGCGGATACCATCGATGAAATCTGGGACTTCATGGAAGCGCACTTCTGGGACGTCGCAGGACGCGCCTATGCTGACGAGCTGGATAGTCGTCTGGAAGTGCTGGACCCTTACGGTGGCCAGAATGCCAACATGCACAGCTGCGAAGCCCTGCTCGCCGCGTACCAGGCAACGGGACAGAAGCGCTATCTGGAACGCGCTGAGCTGCTGGCTCAGCGGTCTGCCGTGGAACTCGCTGCCGCCAACGATGGACTCATCTGGGAGCACTACGACACGAACTGGCAACTCGACATGCAATACAACATCGACAAACCGGATGATCTGTTCAAACCCTGGGGCTTTCAGCCCGGCCATCAGGTGGAATGGACCAAACTCCTGCTGACACTGAATCAGGAAAGCCCCAATCCACTCTGGGTGCAACGCGCCAGAGAATTGTATGACGCCGCCATGAGCCGAGGTTGGGACGAAGCATTCGGCGGCCTGGTCTACGGTTTTGCGCCGGTCGGCTCATTCAGTGATGCTTACAAATATTTCTGGGTGCATGCAGAGGCCTTTGCCGCTGCCTGGCGCCTCTACCGGCAGACCGGAGAATCGAATTATCTGGATGACTACACTCGTTTGTGGGACTACAGCTGGCAGCATCTCATCGATCCTGAACACGGGGCCTGGTTTCGCATCCGCACCCGCGAAGGTGCCGCTGTTGACAAGCTGAAATCGCCACCGGGCAAGACGGACTATCACACGATGGGTGCTTGCTGGGATGTCTTGACCCAGCAATAGCAGATAATCTTGATGGGCGTTATGGCCGTGTGGCCCTGCGCGCACAGCCCAGCCTGTGAGAGCTATCTCGACATTGGTTATTTCAATCAATTGGGAATACTGAAATAAAATCATGAATGATGCTTGCGTGGAATAATTATTGTGATAGGATTTATCCGAAACGTTTCGGGTAACAGTTTGGTCGAACCATTGGTGGCGATATCCAGACACAGCCAAAGCGAAATGTCAGATTTAACCGGAGTCATATGGCAGCTGGTGATGACAAGAAGGGCTCGTTGAAGCAGTTGGCTACAGAGTTGAATCTGTCTGTTACGACTGTGTCGCGAGCGCTGGGTGGCTATTCGGATGTGTCGCCGGCGACCCGTCAACGCGTGCTGGACGCAGCTGCCCGGGCGGATTATATACCCAATGCCGCTGCCAGAATTCTGGTCACTGGTCGTACTGATTTTGTCGCCTTGATATTCCCACTGCGAGAGCGCGCTCGTATCGATCCATTTCTGGGTGAATACATCACCGGGCTGGGTGAGGGTTTGGCCGCACGCGGTCGAGATCTGTTGCTGGCCACAGTCGCTTCAAACCAGACAGAGATGACTGTCTTGCAGCATGTTGTAGAGTCGGGCAAGGCTGATGGTGTTGTATTGCCTCGCATAGCCGAGCACGATGAGCGCGTAGACTATCTGGTAAGACGCGGTTTTCCATTCGTGACACATGGGCGAACACTGGCGGAGAACGTCGAGTACAGCTGGGTCGATACCGACGGACGGCAGGCCTTTTCTGATGCGTTCAGATTGCTGTATGAGCTTGGTCATCGGCGCTTCGGCCTTTTGTCAATCACTGAGGCCATGACCTTTCGCAGACATCGTGAGGGAGGATTGCAACAGGCGATTGCAGAACAGGATGACCCGGATGTCAGTGTCGTCATCCAGCGCGTACCGCATTTCGACATCGATGCCCGCGAATTCTCAGCGAACCAGCTGCTCAATGACAGGCATCGTCCCACCGCTATTCTGGCGCTCACCGACGAGCTGGCTTTATGTGTTCTGGCGCAGGCTGCACAGATGGGCATCAGTGTGCCCGATCAGCTAAGCGTCATCGGCTTTGACAACATTCCAGAATCCGCTTATGCCACGCCAGGGTTGACAACCTTTGATCAATCCACGCGTGACACGGCCCGTCAAATTGCAACATTGCTGGTTGATTCCGTGGACAGGAAAGTAGGGTTCACCCAGAAATTGATCGAACCAGTATTGATCAAGCGTGGCAGTCATGCAGCAGCACCTGCCAATTCTTGAAATGTTCACGGAACTGACTCCGCGGCACGCAACAACTACTACCTCTAGAGGAAAATCACCAATGAAAGCTAAACATACTCTCTTGTCACTAGCCATGGCCACCGGCTTGTCGGCGGCAGCCATGGGCGCGGCTCACGCCGAAGTGCTGTTCTGGTCGACGCAGGCCAACCCACCGGAGGAGGCGCAACTCATGCGCGAAAAAGTCCTGGCGGGCTTTGCAGGCGGCGCTGATTTTCAGCCCAGTGAAGGCGGTCCCTGGTTGACTCGCATCCAGGCAGAACTACAGGCCGGTGAGGGCAAGATCGGCGTTCTCGGGTCGTTGCATGGCGATCTGATCGAGTTGAGCGAAGGACTTGCAGATTTGTCCGACCTGGACACATCGGGTGTCAACGAAACGTTTCTGGAGCTGGGCAAACTCGGCACCGACGAACAGAAATATATCCCATGGATGCAGGCCACCTACATCATGGCCGCCAACAAGAAGGCACTGGAATTTCTGCCTGAAGGCGCGGACATCAATGCCCTGAGCTACGACCAGCTGATTGCCTGGTCCAAGACCCTGGCTGAAGAAACAGGTTCTCCCAAGTTCGGTTTTCCGGCGGGTCCGAAAGGCCTCAAGCACCGTTTTTTCCAAGGATATCTGTATCCGTCATACACCAACTCCATGGTTACGAAGTTTCGCTCTGCCGAAGCGGAACTTGCCTGGAACAAGTTCAAGGAACTGTGGAGCTACACCAACCGGAGTTCCACCAACTTCTCGTTCATGCAGGAACAGCTGCTGACCGATGAAGTCTGGGTGGTGTTCGATCATACCGCGCGACTGGCAGATGCCTTCAACCAGCGCCCTGATGACTTCATCGCCTTTCCAGCTCCTGCGGGTCCTACCGGTCGTGGTTTCATGCCGGTAGTCGTCGGTATTGCCGTTCCTACTTCAGCGCCTGACATGGATGCAGCCAAAAAGTTGATTACTTACATGAGCCAACCTGAAGTACAGATAGAAACGCTGCGTGCAACCAACTTCTTCCCGGTGGTTGATGTTGAGCTACCCGATGATATGCCTGCCTCTGTGAAGGCTGCAGGTACTGCTGTAGCGGCAATGACCAGCTCTGCCGATGCCAACCCGGGACTGTTGCCGGTAGGTCTGGGTGATCTGGATGGCAAGTTCAACGCCATTTATGTGGACACCTTCGAGCGCATTATCCTGGCGGGTCAGGATGTCAGAGAGGTACTTGACGATCAGGCCGAGTCATTGCGCAAGATCATGGATGAAGCAGGCGCTCCTTGCTGGGCACCTGACGCACCTGTCGAAGGCACTTGCCCGGTCGACTAGTTCTGCCCTTGGTAGCCCGTCCGGCCATGCGCCGGGCGGGTGAATCGACGACTTTGTCATTTTCCGGTTTTTCTCGAAAAGGTATCCCATGTATTCGAAAAGCCTTCCCTATATGTTGCTGTTACCAGCCACATTATTCCTG
>RCMY010004830.1_pt1 | contig 11541 bp, 8 predicted proteins | sample 2041341 | NCBI WGS metagenome assembly RCMY01 (sample SAMN09708234, study PRJNA481090) | Marine sediment metagenome, whole genome shotgun sequencing project.
GGTCCCGAGTGTCACACACGCAAGCTCGACCTCGCCGCGAACCATCTCGATCGCCTGATCAAGACTCTCGGTGTCATACAGCGCGAACAGCTCCGCCCGATTGGCAAACAGCACGTCGACTGGACCGGCAACGAGCTCACGGAACTCGCCGTGATGGCGGTGGACGCAGAAGGCGTCAGAAAGGGCGAGAGCGGCACGACCACCGGCAGCATGGGCCACATCCATGGCCTTGCGGATCGACTGCTTGGCCGAATCGACGTCCCACAAGTAGCCCTCGCACAACAACAGCGAGGCCCGCTCAACGGTTGCCGGAACCACATCGTCTGGCTCGAGCAACGACGAGACACCAAGGTAGGTGTTCATCGTTCGCTGGGCATCGGGCGTCACGAGGATCAAGCAGCGGGCCGTCGACGGCCCGTCAGTGGCTGGCGGGACATCGAAGTCGACACCGACGGCGCGCATGTCATGGGCAAAGACCTCACCCAACTGATCGTTGGCGATCTTGCCGATGTAGGCGGCCGAGCCGCCGAAGCTCGCGATGCCGGCCATGGTGTTTGCACAGGAACCACCCGAGGCCTCGATGCCAGGGCCCATGCGGCCGTAGAGCGCTCGCGCTCGGTCGGCATCGATGAGCGACATCGAGTTTTTCACCAGACTCTCGGATTCGAGGAACGCATCATCAGCGTGGCTGATGACGTCGACAATCGCGTTCCCGACGCCAACGACGTCAACTCGTGGTTGGTGTTCCGTGGTCACGTCGGTGATCTCCGTCATGTGAGTCGCTCCCTGCCCGTTGTTCGCGGGCCGCTGTGAAGCTAGCGCCACTCCGCCCGTCATGGTCACATCATCGGCGAGCAGCCAACGCACAGCGCTAGCCTTTCGCAAGTGAACGATCAGTACCGGCTCCCGTCCAACGTCACCCCGCGCCATTACGCGCTTCGCATCGCGCCAGACCTCGAAAGCGAGACCTTCAGCGGGTCCGTGGCCATCGAGGTCGAGATCGGCGAACGGTCCAGCGAGATCGTCATGAACAGCGAAGCGCTGGTCATCAGCGATGTCACGGTCGCCGTTCCCGGCGCCGATCCCGTCGCTGCGGAGTTCACTCTCGACCAAGAACTCCAACGGCTCACCGTCAAGGGCGACTTTGCGGCGGGCGAGGCCATCGTGTCGTGTTCGTTCAGCGGAGCGTTCGACGAGAACCTCGTCGGCTTCTACCTCAGCCGCTTCACCGCCGACGACGGCACGGCCCGCAAGATCGCCACAACACAGTTCGAAGCCACGCACGCCCGCAAGGCGTTCCCGTGCTGGGACGAACCCATCTGGAAGGCGACGTTCGACATCCAACTGGTCATCGATGCCGCTCATGAGGGCATCGCCAACAGCGCCGAGACCAGCCGGACCCCGCTCGACGATGGAAAGCACCTCGTCTCGTTCGCAACCACGATGAAGATGAGCACGTATCTCGTGGCTTTCGTGGTCGGTCCATTGCAGGCAACCGACCCCGTCGACGTCGATGGCGTTCCGCTCCGAGTCATCTCCGTCGCCGGCTCGGATCCGAGCCTGAGCGAGTTCGCGCTCGACTGTGGCGCCTTCGCCCTCCGCTACTTCGCGGAGTACTTCGACATCAATTACCCGGGCGACAAGGTCGACCTCGTCGCCATCCCCGACTTCGCCTTCGGCGCAATGGAGAACCTCGGATGCATCACCTTCCGCGAGACGCTCCTGCTGATCGATCCCAACACGGCCACGCAGCCAGAACTCCAACGGGCCGCCGACGTCATCAACCATGAGCTCGCTCACATGTGGTTTGGCGACCTCGTCACAATGAAGTGGTGGAACGGACTCTGGCTGAACGAGGCGTTTGCAACGTTCATGGAGATGCGTTGCACCGATGCATACAAGCCAGAGTGGCACCGGTGGGTCGACTTCGGGGTTGGCCGTTCGGCCGCATTCGACACCGACGCCACGGCGGCGACCCGACCGATCGAGTTCGAGGTCGTGAGCCCCGAAGATGCCGAGGGCATGTTCGACATTCTCACCTACGAGAAGGGCGCCGCAGTCGTGCGGATGCTCGAGCAGCATCTTGGCGAGGGACCCTTCCGATCTGGCATTCGCCGCTACATGCGTGAGCACGCCTACGGCAATGCCGAAACCACCGACCTCTGGGATGCCATCGAAGCCGAGATGGCAGCGACACCGAATGCCGTACCGGCCCGTCAGATCATGGATTCGTGGATCTTCCAGGGCGGATTCCCGCTCGTATCAGTCGAACTCGCTCCGAACGGAACGACCCTCACCATCAGCCAGGAACGCTTCGCCAATGCTGGAGGCGACGATGCCCCCGAGCAGCAATGGATGGTGCCGCTGCGCTATCGCTGGAAGCCTGCCGCTGGCGACGCAGTCACCGAGAAACTCCTGCTCGACAGCGAGACGGTCGAGATCGAACTCCCTCAGGCAGCCGAGTGGGTTGTGGCCAATGCCGAGGGCGCAAGCTTCGTCCGGGTCTCCTACCCGCCAGAAGCCCTCGACCGGCTTGCCGAGGTGGCGCTCGTTGACCTCACCGCAGTCGAGCGATACGCGCTCGTCGACGATGCGTGGGCATCAGTTCTCGCCGATGCCATGTCGGCCTCGAGCTTCCTGAATCTGCTCGAGATGCTGACTGCTGAACCAGACCGCTCGGTGTGGGGACGCATCATCAGCGGCTTTGCTTCGCTCAACCGACTGCTCGACGATGAGTCTCGCGTTGCCTTCCACGCCGTGGTCCACGATGCGTTGGTTCCCGCTCTCGCCGGGCTCACCCTTTCGCCGCAGCCAGAAGACACTGACCTCGCCCGCCAGTTGCGGGGCGATCTGATCCGGGCGATGGGCACCCTGGCCAACGATCACGAGATCCAAGAGGAAGCCAAGCGCGCTCTGGCCGAAGCCATGCGAGATCCGGAGCTGGTCGAGGCATCCATCGTGGATGCCGCGACCGACGTCGTTGCGTCGATCGGCGATGAAGCCGACTTCGCCGACTTCGTCCAAGCGTCGGAAGCCGCCACCACGCCGCAGGAAGAACTCCGCTACCTCTATGCCACCGCGGATTTCCCGGAGCCAAGCCTGCACGAGCAAATGTATGCCCGGGTGCTCGACGGCCGCATCCGCGGGCAGAACGTCCACTTCTGGCTCCGCCGCTCGATGGCCAACCGCTCAACCACTCGCCAGACATGGTCGTTCATTCAAGAAAACTGGGATGCTCTGGTCGAGCTGTTGGCGAGCTCAGCGATCGTTCGCATGGTCGAGGCTGTTTCGAGGATGACCGAGCCTGGCGACGTCGAGGCGGTCCAAGCCTTCTTTGCTACCCACCCTGTCCCACAGGGCGAGAAGACGCTGGCTCAGATTCTCGAGCGCCAGCGCGTCAACACTGCGTTGCACGACCGAGAAGCGCTGCGCTTCCGGTCCATCATCGCTGGTTGATTTCAACGTGCCTCGACCTCGCATCCCGTTCCCCGCGTCGCCACTCATGGTGTGGGCGGTCGAGGACACGTCCATGCAACTGGCCTGGGGGTCACTTCCCGCTGGCGTGCTGACCGCATCGGCGATCGGAGGACTTCGACCGCTCAGCACTTCGATGCAACACAGCGGAGGCCCCGGAGCACTTGACCTCGAAGGCCTTCAGCCAGACACCACATACGAGATCACTCTCGAGGTGGCCGGCACGCGACGAACGTGTTCGGCCAGAACCATCTCGCCGCCTCCCGGACCGGAGCTGTATCGCTTCGCCACGATCTCCGACATGCACCTCGGGTCCGACTACTTCGGTGCGTCAAAGCGCATGGCCGACCGAGCGAAGCATCCGGAACCCTTCGCAATCCGCTCCGCCAGCGATGCCATCGGAGCCGCCGCCACTTGGGGAGCCCAGCACCTTGTCATCAAGGGCGACGCTGCACACCACGGGCGCCCCTCCGACTTCGAACTTCTCGGCATCGTGGTCGATCGGCATGCGAACGTGCCGATGTCACTGCTGCCTGGCAACCACGACACCGATGAGCGCGACATGTCGCTGCCGGCAACGGTCGGGAAACGAGCGCTCCGCTACGAAACCCACGTCAGCCATCTCGATGTGCCTGGCATGCGCATCGTCCTCGGCAACACCACGATCACGGGAAGAGGCCCAGGGACACTTCGTGACGTCGGTGATGATTTGCTCACCGCAGCCGCGGAGAGTCCGACCAGCGGCGTCATGCTCGCCATCCATCAGCAGTTACAGAAGACTGATCCGAACCGCTACTGGCCTCCTGGCATCCCGAACAGTGAGAGCGACTCGTTCCTCGATCGACTCGACCGGGCCCGTCCCGGAGCTCTCGTCACTTCTGGGCACACCCACCGGAACCGCAGCCGACACCATCGAAGCCTGCTCATCACCGAGGTTGCTGCCACTCATCACTGGCCCGGGGTGTGGGCTGGGTACGTCGTGTACGAAGGCGGCATGCGTCAGGTGGTTCGCCGCATCGTCGGCCCAGACATCATCGAATGGCACGAGTACTCGAAGAATGCCGTCGGCTCGCTGTGGGGTCGCTACGCGCCCGGAACGCTCGCCCAACGTTGCCTCGTTCACAACTGGGTCAACTGAAGCCGGCCATCGGCCACCTTCGTCGCTAGTCCGCCACCGACTCCCACGCCTCAGCAAGTCGACGGATGCCCTCGCGAAGCTGTGATTCGGGTCGATCGAAACAGAGCCTGATGTAGCGAGCACCGTCGCCGTCGACCACGGCTGAGGAACCGGTTGCCACCGTCACTCCGTGGCGGACCGCCTGTTGACTCAGCGCCTCAGCCGAGGGCGTTGGCAGCTCGATCCAGAGTGACAGCCCGCCCTCCGGCCGTTCTGGCCGCCATGACGGCAGAGCCTCTGCGATCAAACTCTGGGCCAGAGTGGCTCGCGACAGCAGGGTCGGCTGACGCGAGGCGACAACGTCATCGAACTTCGTGAGCACGCCAGCGGCGATCACCTGGGACGGGACGGAGCTGCCGAGGTCATCGGTGAGGCGGGCCCGCAACAGCCGCTCGATCAGGTCATGAGGGGCTCGCAACCACCCGATACGCAGACCACCCCAGCCGAGCTTCGAGATACTTCCGATCACTAGCACCAAAGCCTTCGAGACCCGGGCCGCCAAAGGCTGCGTGCTCTGGCCATCGAATCGGAGATCGGCCAACACCAAGTCCTCGAGCACGGTCAGGCCAAGTTCGTCACAGGCCACCGCGAGATCATTCAGCTCCCAGTCTTGGGCTGCGAATCCGGTCGGGTTGTGCACGCCTGTCTGCAAGTAGGCGATGGAGACGTCATGCGTGGCCACCAACCGGCGCAGGCCGGTCACGTCGATGCGGCCTGCCGTTCTCGGTAGGGGCAGAGGCGTGAGCCGACGGCTCGCCAACAAATCGATCATTCCGGGATAGGTGGGGTCGTCCACGATCACCGAGTCGCCGGGCCGAGCAAGCAGCGTGAGAGCAAGTGCAAGGGCATGCTGTGCTCCGTTGGTGATGACGATCTCGTCGAGGGCCGATGGCAGGCCCTGCACGGTGAATCGTTCGGCGACGGCATGACGGAGCGCTGGCAGCCCTTCGGGGCTGTAGCCGTGACGGGGACCTGAGCGCAACAGAGCTTCGAGGTCGACGTCGACAACGGGGAGCGCACGAGCGTCGGCAGGCGTGGAGGCTGCGAGATCGATCCCTCGACGGGCACCGAGAATGCCAGGCAGCACGGTGGCCCCTGGCGCAGTTGACGGGGGCGGACCAACAACAACCGTGCCACTCCCCTGCCTCGCCTCGAGTGCCCCTTCCGCTTTGAGCACCGACAACGCTGCCGTCACGGTCGAGCGGCTGACGGCAAGATCTCTGGCCAACGAGCGCTCGGCTGGCAAGACCGAACCTCCAGGTAGCACGCCCGTCTCGATGGTCTGGCGCAACGAGTCGGCCAAGCGCACCTGGAGCGATGCTCCCGGCCCTGCGGTCCAATCGCCGAGCATCGTCAGCAGCGCGTGCGATCCAATGCGAGTACTTGCCACCGGTGCAGCATCGCACAAGTGGCCCGGCCTGGGCATGCCACTTCAGTCGAAGTGGCCCGTGACCGCTGCTCGGCCAAGGCCGATGGTGGTGGCATGCCGCACCCAGCCTGGACTCCTTCCATCAAGGCAGACCCTCGCTGGACGAGTTCAGCCATCCGGGATCTCCTCGAATATGCGCAGCGGCCCGAGATCATCTCGCTGGCCGGAGGGCTCCCCGCTGACGAGGCACTGCCGACCGAGCGACTGGCAGCGTGTTCCGCCACGATGTTCGAGCGAGCCGGCTCGACCAGTCTGCAATACGGCACGACAGCCGGTGAACCGGCGCTGCGTGAGCTCCTGGCCTCGTTCGAGGCCGTCCACCCCGACGATCTCGTCATAACGACCGGGTCCCAACAGGCGCTCGATCTCGTCGCCCGAACCCTCGCCTGGCCAGGCGACGCCGTCGTCCTCGACGCTCCTGGCTATGTCGGCGCAATCCAAGCGTTGCGGGGCAACGGCCTGGTCATGCACGGGTGCCCCGTCGATGCCAACGGCTTGGACACCAGCACGCTCGAGACGATGCTGAACAACGGTCTCCGTCCCCGCATCGTCTACACCAACCCGCTCCACCAAAACCCCACCGGCGGCTGTCTCAGTTCTGACCGGGCCAACCACCTGGTGGCGCTCGCCGATCGATTCGATTTTTGGGTGGTCGCTGATGACCCCTATCGGGAGATCACGTTCGACGGCGCTGTGCCATCATCGGAGGAGGGCCTGCACCCAAGCACAAGTGAACGAGTGATCTTGCTCGGGTCGCTGTCGAAGACACTCTCGCCTGGACTCCGGATCGGCTGGTGCAGCGGCCCGACAGCAGCGATGCGAAAGATCGTCATCGCCAAGCAGGCCGCCGATCTCCACACCGCCACGCTCAACCAACTCATCGCTGCGTCGATGCTCAGCGACCACCGCTGGTGGGTCCAGCATCTGCAAGCCCTCCGAACGCTGTACAGGACTCGCCATGACGCACTGAGCGGGGCCGTGGCCGACCATCTGCCGCACGCCAACACGTCGCCGACCACCGGCGGCTTCTTCTCGTGGGTTGACCTGCCTGGCGTCGACACCACCGAACTGCTGCCTGTTGCCCTCGAAGCCGGGGTTGCGTTCGTCCCCGGTTCCGCTTTCACAATTGATGGCGGCCCGTCGAGCGCGTTACGACTCGCGCACTCCTTCGCCGACATCGGCTCGTTCGACGAGGGGATTCGCCGCCTTGCTGCTGCAGTCGGGCAGTCAGCGGATCGGCAGCTCGAAACTCACTCGACCGCCAGGACCGGGATGCACAGCAACTGATCCACCGTGCGCTGCGATGAGGGTGTGGGCGATCGCGAGTCCCAGCCCGGCCCCTCCTTGTCGCGATCGTGCGGAGTCCGCCTGAGTGAATCGTTCGAGTGCCCGCGGCACAAAGTCCGGATCGAACCCAGATCCTTCGTCGAGCACTTCGACCAACACCTTGTGTTCGCCTCGGTCACAGGCCGCAGCGACTCGAACCGTCGAACCGTCAGGCGAGTGACGGACCGCGTTGTCGAGCAGGTTGCGAAGCACCCGACCGAGAGCCTGATCGTCACCATCGACAGGGATTGCCTCGTGCAGATCTCCAGCAAGCGAGATCCTGCGCTCTGCTGCGGCAGGGGCCACCGCTTCCAGTGCTTCATCGATGAGTTCAGCGAGATCGAGCGGCTCGGTCTGCAGTGCGAGGCTTCCGCTGTCGGCCCGAGCAAGAAGGAAGAGGTCCTCGACCATTCGTTCCAGCGCCAATACGTTGTGCCGCATCGACCGGATGTGTGTGGGACCGTCGGCCACACCGTCCTCGAGAGCCTCAACCGACGCAAGAAGCGACGCCAAGGGCGTTCGCAGGTCGTGGGACAACGCACTCACCACCGCACCTCGCTCGTCGTCGGCGGCGGCCCGTTCGGCCTCTGCCAATTCGAGCGAGTCGCCGAGTCTGTCCACGCGGGCGGCCAACTCGCCAACCTCGTCACCTCGTTCGATACCGGTTCGAGCGGATCGGTCGCCAGTGGCGATCGAAGCAACCGTCTCAGAAATCACGTCGAGGTCGCGAGCCAACGGACGAGACAGGCGCCAGCCGACGATGATCGCTGCGATACCGGTGATCGAAGCGACGAGCACGACGTACCCAATGTCGTTGCCAGACAACGTGATGACACCACTGCCGACCAAACTCCCGATGACCACCAAGACCGGGCCGATCACGGCGAGCCCAGGGATGGCCAAACGAATCGGCAGCCGTTGGAAAACGAGCGGAAGGAACGATGCAGCGGCTAGCCCGATCCCAACGGTGAGCAGGATGAAGAGCGCGATCGATGCGGGCTCGTCCATCATTTCGGCCGCGAGCACGGCCCGAGGAACAGCGTTGGCGAAGATCACGCGTCGAACCGATACCCAACGCCGTAGACGGTGACGAAGTGGGTCGGAGCGCCAGGGTCGGTCTCGAACTTGCGACGCAGTCGACGCACGTGAACGGTGACCGTTCCAGGATCTTGCCAATCGGGGTTGGAGCCCCACACATCTCGCAACAGATCGGCTCGGCTATGCACCTCGCCTGGTGTTGAGGCCATGCGCACGAGAAGGTCGAACTCTTTCGGAGGCAGCTCGACCTCCTCGCCGTCACGCTCCACTCGTCGGCCAACCACGTCGATCTCGAGCCCGGCGATCGTGATCTGTTCTGGCCCGCTTGCACCGGTCCGCCGAAGCACCGCCCTGACACGAGCCAAGACCTCTCTTGGCGATGCAGGCTTCGAGACATAGTCGTCGGCACCGAGTTCCAGACCGACGACGCGCTCAGATTCCTGACCCTTTGCGCTCAACACGATCACTGGGACGGTGTCACCGCTCGCTCGCAGGCGACGCAACACGGTGAGCCCGTCGACCTCAGGCAGCATCAAATCGAGAACGATCAGGTCAGGGCGCTTCTTTGCGATCTCGGCCAACGCCTGGGTGCCGTCGGCCGCCGTGCGAACCGTGAAGCCTTCGTTCTCCAGGTAGCTGGCCACCACTTGGCGGACCTGGGGTTCGTCGTCGACGACCAAGATGTCAGGGGCAGCGGCCATGGTGGCGATCGTACGCGCATCAGCGGCGGAGGTGGTCATGGCTGCACCAACGCCCCGTGCCGCCATACACGTCCCGTTGGTCACCGTGTTCAGGAGTTCTTCACAAGTGTGGCGACGTTGCCCCCTACGAGTGTTCCAAAGGAGTAGGGGATTCCCCGTCGTCGGTTCCTGAGTCGAGATGGAGAATGAGGTCATGACCACGTCGATCGCAACCGCAGTCCTCGCCCGCATCGCCGATGTGGCTCCGGCAGCTTCCGAACGACGACACGCCTGAACACCTCGCTGGTGGGTGCTGTCCGCTGAGTTGGCAACTCGATGATCAGGGTTCGATTCCCTGTCGGCGGTCAGGTCCTCCCAGCGAAAGGACGAGGCCCTGCTTCGGCGGGGCCTCCTTCGCGTTCTGGGAAGCCGATCAGCGACGAAGGAGCCGGTCGATCACCCCGTCGGCGGTGAGCAGCGGCAGCACTGCTTTTCGGCTGTCGTGACAGACCGATCGATCGGCCAACCACGTGTCGAGTGTTCCGAGATCGACCTCGTTGATCTCGACCACCTCACCGTCGACTGCCTCGACCGGGTCATCGCTGACAACAACGTAGGCCTGTCCGATGACGCGACCATCGGCTGCGTCGTAGCGGATGGGGCCGAGATCGTGGAGCAGCTGCGCAGTCAGCCCCGATTCTTCGGCCAACTCGCGTTCCGCAGCTGCCAACCACGGTTCTCCAACGCCACAGATGCCGCCGAAACAGACATCCCACCAGCCGGGGTAGATGGACTTCCACTCGGCTCGACGGTGAACGACGAGCCGTCCGTTGGGTCGGAGCACGAATACATAGGTGCAGCGATGACGCAGGGTGTCGGCCCTGATCTGAGCCCGTGGCACGATCTCGATGACAGCACCGGCTGCGTCGACGTGCTCGACAAGCTCATCCAGTGGTTCTGTGGTCATTTCAGGACCAGCTCACTTCGGAACCAGCTCACTCCGGAGGTGGTGCGAGAGTTTCCCTCACCTCGTCGAGCGTCGCTCCCCGAGTGATGAGCTGGCGAGACTGGATGGCCTGACGAGGACGGTTCCAGGTCAACGCGCCGACGAAGGCGTCGTTGTCATCGAGGAAGATCTGAACGAATCGCTGCTCGTCGAACGAGCCCTGCACGAGTTCAGATCGCGATGTTGGTACGCCGGCTAGCTGGATCTTGCGGTCGTACTGGTCACTCCAGAACCACGGCACTGGTGTGTATGGTTCGATGTCCTCGCCGGCGGCCCACGCCACCAGGCGCCGAGCCACATACCCGCCCTGTTCCACGGCGTTGTCCCATTGCTCGACTCTGGTGAGCTCGGGGCCAAACCGCTCATTGGGCCAGCGGGCGACATCACCAGCCACCACGATTCCCGGTGCTGCCATGCATGTCGAGTCGCAAACGACACCGTTGTCGATCGTGAGGCCTGAGCCTTCGAGCCAATCGGTTGCTGGCACGACACCGATGCCGATCACGACGACATCAGCATCGATCGTCGTGCCGTTGTCGAGCTCAACCCCGGTGGCTTTCCCAGCCACACCAACGATCGTGGCGCCGGTGCCGAGATGAACCTCGACGCCATGGGCTCGGTGCAAGGCCGTGATCTGTTGGCCAGCCTCGGTCGGAAGGACGCGAGACAGCGGCGTATCCGCTGCTTCGACCATCGAGACCTCGAGGCCACGCTCACGTGCGGTCGCGGCAACTTCGGCGCCGATGAACCCGGCGCCGATCACGACCACGCGACGAGGATTGGCATCGAAGGCGGACCGAAGGCCGATGGCATCGTCGAGCGTTCGCAGCACGTGCACGCCCTCGAGTTCGCTCCCTGGCAGGTGTCGCGGCGATGCTCCTGTCGCGATCACGAGGCCGTCGAACGCAATCTGCTCGTCTCCGTCAGCGTCGGCCGAGCGAACCGTGATGGTTCGGGCATCGAGGTCGAGCGCTGTCGCACGCGTACTGAGCTTCCATTCGAGGCCGAGAGCGTCTGGATCGGCGGCGCCGCGAAGCCGAAGCTTGTCCTCTTCCCAGCTTCCCGCCAAGTAGTGCTTTGACAGAGGTGGGCGGTCGTACGGCAGGTGCGGCTCGGCGCCCACCATCGTGATCCGCATCGATTCGTCACCACGGCGCAGGGTTTGCGCTGCTTGGAGACCGGCCAGGGACGCGCCAACGACGACGACGTGGTCCATCAGTTGTGTCGCGGTCTACTCGTCGGCGAGCGTGATGGCTTGTTTGGGGCAACGGTCAGCGGCTTCCCTGACCTTTTCCCACAGCTCGCTCGGTGGCGACTCGTTGAGCACATACAGGAAGTCGTCATCACGAACTTCGAACACCGTCGGGGCGATGTCCATGCAGATGGCGTTGCTTTCACAGAGGTCGAAATC
>RCMY010004831.1_pt1 | contig 11541 bp, 9 predicted proteins | sample 2041341 | NCBI WGS metagenome assembly RCMY01 (sample SAMN09708234, study PRJNA481090) | Marine sediment metagenome, whole genome shotgun sequencing project.
CCGGAAAGTCGGAAACACCCCACCTCGTCGACATGGGCGAGGTCGCCGGTGTGGAGCCAGCCATCCGACAGTGTCTCGGCGGTCGCGTCGGGGGCGTTCCAATACGACGACATGATGGCGGGGGAGCGAAGCCACAGCTCGCCGACCTGTCCGTCGGGTACCGGTTGACCCTCTTCATCGCGCACGCTCGCCTCGACGCCCGGACGTGGTCGACCGACGGTCTCCAGCGCTTCGGTATCGTCGGCATCGAGCGCCGTGCCCAGGCCGACACCGCCGCTCTCGGTCGAGGAGTATCTGATCGAATAGGGAGCGCCGAAGACCTCTCGTGCCTGGCGAACCAATGCCGGCGGACTTGCACTGCCACCGACGACGATGGCCTTCACGCAGTCGAAGTCGCACTGGTCGATGTTGTCCGCACGGAGCAGCAGGGCAATCTGGGGAGCGACGCCGGTGACTGCGGGAATTCGGTACGTGTCGATGAGTTCGAGGACTCGCGACGCCTTCCACTTGTGCTGCAGGTGGGTGGTCGACCCCGCCCGCAGCAACCAGGGCAGCTTGGTCATGATACCGACGTGGGCAAACTCGGTGGGGGCGATGGCATGACCGCCACCACCCCAGGCGCCCCCGGTGTCGAGGTCGGCGATGGCGGCGAGCTGTCGGTTGGCGAACAACGCCCCCTTGGGATCGCCGGTGCTTCCGGAGGTGAAACAAATGGTGACCGGGCGGTCGGGATTCGGCGGCAACGTCGGTGGCGTCGCGTCGGGCAGGCGGAACGAGGACAGAACGCCGTCGGCATGATCGGCGATGGGGACAAGCGCAACATTCGTGTCGCCGGGGATGCCATCGACGAGGTCGTCGGTTGCCAGCACCAACGCCGGCTGGGCGCAGTCGATGACGGCCCGTCGCTCCGGCGGCCGCAGCCGTGGATTGCAGCCCGCGGTGATCGCCCCGAGCTTGGCTGCAGCCAGGTACGCAACGACGTACTCGATGGTCGACGGAAGGCAGAGCGCCACGACGTCGCCCTCGTTCACGCCGCGGTTCGCGAGGGCGGACGCGGCTTCGTCCGAATATCGATCGAGCTGCCGGTAGCTCACCGGCCAGCCATCGGCGGCGATGTAGGCGGGCTGGTCACCGAACCGGGCGGCGAGCTCAGGGGGGACGCGGTCGAGCACGGGTGCACGATAGGCGGATGGACGGGGTTTGCTCCAGCTCGTGAACCGGTTCGACTCCGTAATCTGACGGGTCGTCAGATACGGTCGGGGCGTGGATTTCTCACTCACCTCCGCCGAGTTGGCTTTCGCCGACGAAGTTCGAACCTGGCTCGAAGAACGCCTGTCGGGGCCCTATGCGCACCTGCGAGGGCGCGGTGGTATGGGTCAAGAGGACATCCCGGTCGACGAACTGATCGCCTGGGAGACCGAAATGGCGAGCGGCGGCTGGGTCGGTCTCGGGTATCCCGAAGCGCTCGGCGGCCGTCCCGTCACGCTGATGGAACACGTGCTGTTCTATTCGACCTACGTCGAGGCTCGGGCGCCGGGGCGGTTCCCGAACGTGGGCGCAACGCTGCTGGGTCCGACGGTCGTGGCGTTCGGCACCGACGATCAGCAGAAGCGGTTCGTGCCGCCCATCCTGCGCAACGAAGAGCTCTGGTGCCAGGGCTACTCCGAGCCCAACGCCGGGTCCGATTTGTCGAACGTTTCGACCAAGGCCGAGCTCGATGGCGACGATTGGGTCATCAATGGCCAGAAGGTGTGGACATCCCTCGCTACCGAGTCGCACTGGTGTTTTGTCGTCGCACGGAGCGAAGCCGGCAGCCAACGCCACGCCGGCCTGTCCTATCTGCTCGTCCCGATGGATCAGCCAGGCATCGAGGTTCGTCCGATCGTGCAGATCACCGGAGGCCGCGAGTTCAATGAGGTGTTCTTCAGCGATGCCCGCACGCCCGCCGCCAACGTCGTCGGCGGCGTCGGCAACGGATGGAAGGTCGCCATGGGCACGCTCGGCTTCGAACGCGGTGCGTCGACCCTCGGGCAACAGATGACGTTCCGGCGCGAGTTCGACGATGCGGTCGAGTTGGCCAAGGCCAACGGTTGCATCGACGATCCGGTCATCCGCCAAGAACTCAGCCAGGCCTACGCCACGCTCGAGATACTTCGATTCAACCAACTTCGAATGCTGTCGGTCGAGGCCTCGGGCGGCGTACCGGGTGCCGAGATGTCGATCGGCAAGTTGTATTGGGCCAGTTGGCACCGTGATTTCGGCGCCCTGCTCATGAAGATCCGGGGCGCCTCGGGAATGGTTGCCGGCGGTGGCGTCGGCGCGCTCGAGGCCATTGGCGACGACTATCTGCTCGACAACGAGCAGCGCACATTCCTGTACAGCCGGGCGCACACGATTTACGGCGGCTCGAATCAGGTGCAACGCAATGTGTTGGGTGAACGGGTCCTCGGCTTACCGCGTGAGCCGCGGCCCTAGTTTGGGCCCGAGTTTGGGCGGTGGCCCGTCGGCTCAGGAACCGAGTTCAACCCAGCAGGTCTCGGAGTAGGCGCAGCGTTCGTCGGCGGTCAACTGCACCAGTCCAACCTCGTTGGTCAGCCAATGCTGGTTCGGTTTGAATTGTCCGGACTCGCCAAGAGCCACGGGGATGGTGGGGATCTGGACGAGTGCGTCGGCGATCGCCTCGGACGAGCCGACGCCATCGGTCACCTCGAGCGCTGCACCGAGTGCCCCCACGATGGTGCACTCGTGATAGCCGACATCGCCGCTCGGCTCTACCTGGTCGACGGGTGCCCCGCGATTGCTCGCCGGACGCTGCGAAGATCGAGCGTCCCAGTTCCCCACGGCCCGGGCATCGGCTTCGCCGCGAATGAACTGGCGGAAGCGGCTCTGGCATTGTGCCTCGAACTCCGAGGCGGGTGACGAGGTAGGCCGCAAGGCCGTGGCGGCGACGGTGTTCACCCACAACGGACCGAGTCGGCGGGCGGCGTCGAGCGTCGTGATGCCGTCGATATCGATGAAGAACACCGGCACGCCGAGCTGTCGCAGATGCGGCGCGAGCTCGTTCGCAACCGTTGCGTTCGAGGCGAAGACGATCGCTTCGGCCCCGGCGTCACCGATGCGCTGTGCGATCCCCGAGGCGTCTCTTCGGATCTCGACGATGCCCAGGGCTGTTTGCACCTGCTCGGAGTGCACGGCGTAGCCCAGCGTCTCGAGTGTGCCGACGGCTGCATCAGCGCCTTGGCGGTCGCCCTCTTGCGTGTTGCCGATGAGCGCGACCGAGGTGGGGAGTAGGCCGCGACGATCCAACGCCTCGATCGTTTGTACGGCGAGGGTTTCGCGAGACGGTAAGACGCTGAAAACCAGACCACCGAAGCGGGTGAGCCGCAGTCGAGTGACAGGGCCGACGGTGATGACGACAAGCCCCGCATCCGAAAAGCACCGATAGCCCGATTCGGGAAAGTTCGCCGTGGTGGCGACGACGGTTGCACCCAGGTCGAGTACCTCTCGACACGCTTGCTGTGTACTTTCGGGGGTGAGTGGATCCCACGACACGACGTCGAGGTCGACCGGCGGAAACCCTGGGTGTCCGGCGTTGTATGCCGTGAGTTCGGCCCGCCAGAAGTCTCCGTATTGTGCAACGCTGAGCGTCGGCACCAGCCCGGTCGTCGACAGATTCTCGAAGTCGGGGACGAGCACGGCGAGGCGCGCCGGCTCGAGCACATCGCCGAGGACCGTCGCGGTCGGAGAGGTGCTCCCCGACTCCGTTCCGGCAGTCGCCGATTTTCCGTTCGCCTCCGGAACGGCGGTACTCGAGCAGGCCGCTGCGAGGAGTGCGATCAGCACGGTGACGGCGACGATTGCAGAAGGGAAACGGAGATCGGGCATGGCGTCGCAAACCTAGCCGTCCGGTCCCGGCGGTATCGTGCAAGGAGAATCAGTTTCTCGAGGAGTACCCATGGCCGAGGCCTACATCGTCGACGCAGTTCGAACCCCCACCGGCAAGCGCGGAGGAGGGTTGTCGGACCTACATCCCGCCGACCTCGGCGCAGCATCGATCAAGGCGTTGATCGAACGAACCGGCATCGATCCCGGCGCCGTCGACGACGTCGTGTTCGGCAATGTCGACTCCGTCGGTGGGCAAGCAGGCGACATCGCCCGCACCTGCTGGCTCGCCGCCGGTCTGCCCGAGCACGTGCCCGGCACAACTGTCGATCGCCAATGCGGTTCCGGCCAGCAGGCGATCAGCTTTGCCGCGATGGGTGTCATGGCCGGGGTGCAAGACCTCGTCGTCGCCGGCGGCGTGCAGCAGATGTCGCAGATTCCCATCAGCTCGGCGATGACCCTCGCCGCGCCGCTGGGCTTCGACGATCCGTTCAGCGGCTCGACGGGGTGGGTCGAACGGTATGGCACCCAAGAGGTATCGCAGTTCCGCGGGGCCGAGATGATCGCCGAGAAGTGGGACATCAGCCGCGAGAGCATGGAGGCCTTCGCCTTCGAGTCGCACGAACGGGCGATCCGCGCGATCGACGAAGGTCGCTTCGACCCCGAAATTGTGGCGGTCGGCGACTGCACCATGGACGAGGGTCCTCGTCGAGGTGGCTCCATCGAGAAGATGGCAGCGCTCAATGTTTTGGTCGAGGGCGGCCGCCACACCGCTGCGCTCGCCAGCCAGATCAGTGACGCGTCCGCCTCCCTGCTCATCGCGTCCGAACAGGCTCTGAAAGATCACAACCTCACTCCGCGGGCCCGTATCCACCACATGAGCGTGCGCGGCGCCGACCCGATCTACATGCTCTCCGGTCCCATCCCGGCCACCAGCTACGCCTTGGAGAAGACCGGTATGAGCATCTCCGATATCGACCTCTTCGAATGTAACGAGGCGTTCGCGTGCGTGCCCCTGGCGTGGATGCAGGTGCACGACATTCCCCACGAAAAGGTCAACGTCAACGGCGGCGCCATTGCGTTGGGTCACCCGTTGGGGTGCACCGGAGCCAAGCTCATGACCACGCTGTTGCACGAACTCGATCGCACCGGTGGGCGCTTCGGCTTCCAGACGATGTGCGAGGGTGGCGGGCAAGCCAACGTCACGATCATCGAACGCCTGTAGCCAGTTCCGCAAACAACCAGCCCGGCCTTGCAGCAGCACGGCCTCGACCAGAGCAGCTCCACGAGAAAAGGACCACACCTGTGGGACGAATACGCAACACCATCGACTTGGCCAAGGCCAGTTGGGGAATCCTGAAACAAGACCGCGAACTCATTTGGCTGCCCGTCATGGGTTTCGTGCTGTCGGTGATCGCAGCGGCGGTGGTGCTCGTGCCGGTTGCGATGACCACCGACTTCGATACGACGCAGTCAGGCGAGACCGCACTCGGGCCCATGACGTACGTACTGCTCGTCGTCTTGTCCTTGGCCCTCACTGCGATCGGTGTGTTCTTCAAGGGTGCATTGGTGTCGGGGGCCAACGAACGAATGACCGGTGGCGACCCGACCGTGTCGAGCGCCATCAGCGGCGCGACGGCCAAGCTGCATCGCCTGCTGCCGTGGGCACTGCTCACCGGCACGGTCGGCTTGGTGCTGCAGGCCTTGCGCGAGCGGTCGGGGATGCTCGGCCGGATCGTGGTCGGCTTCATCGGCGGTGCCTGGGAGGTCCTGACGTTCCTGGTGGTGCCGGTGATCATTCTCGAGGACACGGGTCCGATCGACAGCGTGAAGCGGTCGGGTGAGCTGTTCAAGCGCACGTGGGGCGAGAACCTCGCCTCGCAGGTGGGGTTCGGCCTTTTGGGCTTCGTCGCCATGATCCCGATGATCTTGCTGATCGTCGTCGGCGTTGCCCTCGCCAACATCATCGGCTTCGTTCTCATCGCCGCCGGCGTGGTCGGCGTTGCCGCGGTGGCCATGGTGATAAGCGCGTTGAGCGCAATCTTCCAAACGGCGCTCTACCACTATGCAGTTGGCGCCTCGGCCCCGGGTGCCAGCGTGCCGGGAAGCGCTCCGACCGCAGCCGGAAGCCCGGTGGCCGCATCGTTCGACACCAACGTCCTCCGCAACTCCTTCGCCCACAAATAGGCCCCATCGGGAGCTCGCAACGAGTGTTCAGATGACCTCGTCGACGAGTCCGAGAGCGAGTGCCTCGGTCGCGTCGATGGTTCGGCCCGTGAGGGCCAATTCGGTGGTGGCGTGGCGACCGATGCGGCCCGGAATCGACACGGTGCCACCGGCACCGGGTATGAGTCCCATCCGCACTTCCGGCAGCGTGATCGTGGTGTTCGCCGCTGCGGTGAGGTGCCCAGCGAACGCCGCGAGTTCGATACCGGCGCCGACACACGCACCGTGCAGGTCCACCTGACAGCGGTCGGCGATGGCGGCGATGGCCGGGGCCACGTTGGCGACCATGCGGATGCGATGTGACAGCGCGGTGTCGTCGGTCGTGCCGAATTCGGCCAGGTCGCCGCCGATACTAAACGCCGGACCCGCACCATCGACGATGACCGCGACCTCGGGTCGGAGGGCCAGCGGGGTGAGTGCTTCGACCCAAGCGTCGCGCAACTGTGCGCTGAGCGCGTTTCGAAGCCGCGGTCGATTGAGCGTGAGCCGAACCGTGTCGCCGGTGTCGTCGACGAGCACTGCGGGTTCGTCGAACGCCGGCCGCACCTTGCGGCCCTGCCGGCTCAGCCACAAGCGGAACTCCGCACCGTGCTGCAATGTTGCGTACGCCAAGGATTCGGCCACCAAGCCGTCGGCGAGGGAAAGCTGTTCCGCAAGCCGAAGCTGCTGCACGAGCACGAGCGCAGCGGAGGGGTTGGCTTCGACGGCGGCGGTGAGTTGGGCGGTTGCGTCGGCATCGGCGACCACCACATCGGCCCACGCCGGGTTGTGCAGCGAAACCGCCACGACGACCGCGGGGATGTCGCGCAGCGCGGTCAGGTCGGTCGAACCGTCGTCGGCAACGACGAGGTAGGGCTGCTCGAATGGCAGCTTCGTGAGCCCGACGCTGTCGAAGGCCGCTGCTGCCTCAACCGCAGTCATGGGCCTCATGGTGCTACGAGGAACCGTCGCCGAGATGGGCCATGTCGTCGCGCAACACCCGCCGTAAGAGCTTGCCGGTCTCGTTGTAGGGCAACGTGTCCCGGAAGGAAATGTAGGCGGGTACCTTCGAAGATCGCAGCTCGGCGCGCACCAGATCGCGCAGATCGTCCTCGGAAATTTCCGTGCCGGGTGCAGACACGATGACCGCGGCGATGACCTCGCCCCAGTCCTCGTCCGCGACGCCGACGCACGCTGCCTCGGCGACCGCCGGATGGTTCAGCAGAACCTCTTCGATCTCACCGGGCGAGATGTTCTCGCCACCGCGGATGATGACGTCGTCGATGCGGCCACTGACGAAAAGGAAACCGTCCCGGTCGAGCCAGCCGCCGTCGCGAGTCTGGAACCAGCCGTCGGCGTTGAGCCGCGAACCAATGCCGACGTATTCGCCCGACACCTGTTCGCCGCGCACCCAGATCTCGCCCGGTTCGTCGGGGCCGACCTCGGCGCCATCGTCATCTCGGATCGTCAGCTCGATCGATGGAAGGGGTCGTCCGGCTGACGTGAGGCGGTGGCGAATCGCCGGATCGGTACTGGCGAACGCTTCACGATGGTCGTCCGGCCCCAGCAGCGCGATGGTCGAACTGGTCTCGGTGAGGCCGTAGGCGTTGACGAAGTTGGTGTTGGGCAACAGGTCGAGCGCCCGTTCGATGACCGGCTGGGGCATCTTGCCGCCACCGTACGACAACGCCCGAAGCGTCGGGATCGAGGTGTTGCGCTCGGCCAAACGGTCGGCGATGCGAGCGAGCATGGTCGGCACGACCATCGCGTGTGTGATCCCGTTCTCGATGGCGGTGTCGATCCAGCCGTCGGCGTCGAACTGAGGGAGCTGCACAATGCGCCGGCCCGCATAGATCGAACTGAGGATCGCGGCAATTCCGGCGATGTGGTACGGCGGCACCGAGATCAGGGTGGCTTCGTCCTCGGCCGCACCCATGAACTCGACGGAACCGAAGATGTACGACACCAAGTGCTTCTGGCGCAGCATGGCTGCCTTGGGGACGCCGGTCGTGCCGCTGGTGAAGAGCAAGATGGCGGGATCTTCGCCGTCGAATCCCCATTCGTCGGTGGCGATGTCGACGTCGTCGAGCCCGGAGAGAAATCCGAGACGTCCGATGGTGGAGACATCGTCGACCTGGTCGACGATCGCTATCGGGGTCTCGTCGCAGATCGCATACGCCGGCGCGATGCGGGCGGCGAGTTGCTTCAGCGTGTCTTCGTCGAGCCGAAAGTTCATCGGCACAAAGGGCTTGCCGGCCCAGGACGCGCCGAAAAGCGCGACCGGCAGGGCGACGCTGCTGATGTCGACCATGGCGATGTGGTCGCATTCCGTCGCGCGGAACTGGGTCGCGGCGCGTCCGGCGGCATCATAGAGCTCTTGATAGGTAAGCCCGTCGTCCGCAGTGCCGATGGCCGTGCGCTCGCCGAAACCGCTGCTGGCCATTTCCAGCAGCATCATGATGTTCATGTGGTGGTATCCGTCGTGTCAGTCGGAGGCGGGGAGGGCTTTGGCCTCTTTGAGGGTGAGCAAGGTGTCGCCGACGCCGAGTGATCCGTCGCCTGCCTTCGTGACCAGCAGTTCGAGCGATTCGTCCTCGTTCACGTAGCGTTTGCCGAGCTGCGAACCATCGGACGCGCCGTCGGCGGGTGTCCCGCTGGCATCGGCCCCAGGCTCACCCATCGGCGAGCCGCCGCAGCAGAGCTCGACGTCTGTATCGGGTGCTTTCACCACGATGACCTCGGTGTTGCATACGGTGCTCTTCATGCGACCACCGGGCTTCAGTTGTGCCACGCTCTTCTCCTCTGCTGCGTTGACCGTGGCTATGTTGCCCGCCCTGGCTCGCAACTGCCAAACGGTGGAGACGACATGGGCATGCTGAGCGGCCACAGCGTGCTGCTTTTCGGCTCGGGTTCGCTGGTCGCCCCGGTGGACGAACTCGTTGGGCTGCTCGGCGCCGAGGTATTGCACATCGACGATCAGCGAGCGCTGCGTCGACTGGCCCGGGCCGAGGTGCTGGGGGCGGTCGATTTCGATGGCGGCCTCGAGGGTGCGGGCTATCCGATCGTCAGGGGTCGCGAACCGTCGCCGGAAGCGCTCGTGCGGGAGCAGCGTCTCGTCGCTGCGGAACTCGTGGCGAAGCTGCTCTCTGCCCAGCGGGGCGTTGCGCTCGAGCTCGACGCGGTTGCGCTTCTCACCGAGCGAATGGCACATACCAACTTCGAACCCAATGACACGACGTCGGTCGGTGGCTCGGCGACCATGATCTCGGCGGCCAACGGGTGGATGGCGTTGAACCTCGCTCGGCCCGAGGACATCGAGTTGTTGCCGGCGCTTCTCGGCCAGCGGGTTGACGCGGCCGATTGGCCGTCGGTGCGTCGGGCGTTTGCCGAACGAACCACCGCCGAGCTCGAGAACCAAGCCGCACTCTTGGGCCTTCCGCTGGCGACGGTCGGAGGAGCGGCGAGCGACGAGCAGGCGATTGCTCGGCGTCAGCAACGGGCGACGTCGCCCTGGCTGATCGACGGCCGCGTTCCGGGGCCGCGACGGTTGCGTCCGAGCCGTTACCTCGAACGAGACACCAACAGTCTGAAGGTTCTGGAGCTGGCCTCGCTGTGGGCCGGACCGTTGTGTGGACGCATTCTGCGCGACGCAGGATGCGCGGTGATCAAGGCGGAATCGACGGTTCGCCCCGATGGAGCGCGTCGAGGGTCTCCGACGTTCTTCGCCGCGCTGAACGACGGCAAAGAACCGTTTCGATTCGACCACACCGATCCTGCCGGCCTCGATCGGTTGCGGCAGCGCATCGCCGACGCCGATGTTGTGATCGATGGGTCGCGGCCTCGGGTGATGGACCAGTGGGGTGTGGAGCGGGAGGCGTTCGTCCGCGGCGGCGGTCAGTGGGTGTCGATCACCGGATATGGCGCCACGGGTCCCTGGGCGAATCGGGTGGCCTTCGGCGACGATGCTGCGGCATCGGCCGGCCTCGTCACGCCGGCCGGCGCCTCGACCGGTGAGCCGCCACGCTTCTATGCCGATGCCGCTGCGGACCCGATGACGGGTCTGTACGCAGCCATCGCAACGCTGGCCGGCATGGCGAGCGGCTCGGGTCATCACCTCGACTTGGCCCTGCGCGAAGTCGCCGGATTCGTCAATCGACCGGGGTCCTGATGCGAGCCAAGACTCCGTTCGCCGGCGCGAAAACCGTACAGTTGTCGTGATGGTTACAGCAGCGGACGAGAGCGACGAACCCCGGGCGGCCGACGGCCGTGTACCCGGCCGACGTGGTCTCGCCACCCGCCAGCGGCTGCTCGATGTGACCCGGCAGATGGTGGAAACGTCGTCGTATCGCGATCTCAAGGTGGTCGACATCGCTCGCTCGGCCGACGCCTCGCCGGCGACGTTCTACCAATATTTCTCGGACGTCGAATCGGCCGTGCTGGTATTGGCAGCGGAGATGGCCGAGACCGGTGCGACCGAACTGCACGACCTGATCGCCTCGCGCTCGTGGGACCCCGACGATGTCGACGAAACGGCGGCGACGGTGGCTGACGGGTTCATCGACTTCTGGCATGAGCACGCATCGCTCATTCGGGTGATGGATCTCGCCGCGCTCGAAGGCGACGAGCGGTTCCGCGACTTGCGTACCTGGCTGCTCGGTGGTCCGAACAACGCGTTGCAGAAGGTCGTGGTCCCCGAACTCGAGCCCGGTACGTGCTTCCGACTGGGCGACTCGAACTTCTACCTCGCCGACCCAGCCGACTGTGCCGACGCCGATGCCCTGATGTTCGTCGGGAACTTCGATCTCGACGACGGCGAGTACCCCGGCGAGGACGCGATTCGCGAGATCAGGTCCGTCGAATGTGCTCGGGTGTTCGCTGAGTCCGGTGTCGCAGCCGACCCCACGTCGGTGTCGGGAACGTTCCCGGGGGAGCGAGATTGGCGCAACATGGGTCAACGCACCGTCGCCTGCGACGCCACGCCGCTCTAGCGACCGCTGAACAGCCGCGAGAGGAGCGGGTGTTCAGCCGTTGCCGTACTTGGCGGCACGGTTGAACGCCGTCTCGATCTCTCGATCCGCATCGCGCTCGGCCATGTTCTGACGCTTGTCGCCCTTGGTGCGCCCTTTGGCGAGCCCGAGTTCCATCTTGGCCCGCCCGCCCTTCCAATAGAGCCGCAGCGGCACGATCGTGAGCCCGCCCTGCGCCGTGCGTGCGTCGAGCTTGTCGATCTCGGCCCGATTGAGCAGCAGCTTGCGCTCGCGGTCCGGATCGTGCGCACCGAACCCGATGGCGTTGGTGTACGGAGGGATGTGGATGCCGTCGATCCACATCTCGCCGCGACGGACGCGGGCGTACCCCTCGGCGATCTGGGCGTTGCCCTCGCGCAGGCTCTTCCCCTCGCTGCCGGTAAAGCCCATGCCGGCCTCGTGGGTGTCGAGGATGTCGTAGTCGCGG
>RCMY010004833.1_pt1 | contig 11540 bp, 6 predicted proteins | sample 2041341 | NCBI WGS metagenome assembly RCMY01 (sample SAMN09708234, study PRJNA481090) | Marine sediment metagenome, whole genome shotgun sequencing project.
ACAGCTGTAATAGTTCTCTTGCGGACACCACGATAATCCAACTAATATTTCTATTCATGAGTAGTTTTTTTGTGCTTCCTATCAGAGGTATAAAAATGTGAACGCGTTCATGATTCCCAGAGTTTGATTTTCCTGATAATCGGTAGGGTTACGGCAAGAATAAAGAGACACCGTTAGCGGCCATTGCTAGTAATAACCGTTCGAACCAGGAAATTATGTGATTCACCTAAGTGATCAGATAACTCTAATTGCAGCTAAACCAAAAATTGGTTGAACACCGATAATAATTATCGTTGTCTTGAATGAGCAAATCAACGATGGTGGGGTGAATACGCGAGGTCTGTAGTGATGGTTGATGACATAACAGACCGTTACGCCTTCATGACAATAAAGTGGACCCACGATAGTGTTGACCACGAATTGTGAGAACTACGGGCCTGAAATCTTTACCAGTTATACAGACAAATGACACACATCAATTTAAACTTTCTCGGTGCGTATCGTAGTCAGGCAGTCGCTAAACAGCACATGCGGAATATATGTGAAACTAATCAAATTAATTATCAAGAATCCACATGGATTTGATGTCAAGGACCAACCTGTGGCGAAGGGTATACCGTTACCAGCAGGCACTCTATGGAGAGCGGAAGATCTGACTGTCGTTAACAATAGAAACCAAACAGTCCCACACGCAGCGCGTATCTTGACATATTGGGCAGATGGCAGCGCTCGTTGGGTGCTTATCGAGATCATGGTCTGTGTCGATTCCGGGCATTTGCTCACTCTAGATATTCAATTATCGAACAACTCACGTGGCCACCACGATAGCGCGCAAATCGAGCGAGATTTGGCATCGGATAGTTTTTCGCATTTGCACTTGCCATTTCAGATTGAATCAGCTGGCATCAGCTTCAGCCTTGACCCTGAAGAAGAGCAGGTACTAGCTACTCCTGGAACTGGTCGAGCGAGCAAGTGTAGCGAGATGAGGTCAAGTCTGGAAATGGTCGACGTTGATGGTCGTAAACCCGAACTGGACTTGATTTCACAGCGCTGGGTTCGCTGGCAACCCGATTACAGTTGTGTACTCGAGACCGTAGGAGAAATCCGCTGGAAGTCAGGTGTCCGAGCAATGAGAGTGACTATCGAACAAACGATATTCACGAGATCAGCGTTGTCGCGAGTAGAAATTACATTGCACAACCCAAGCAAGTCCTCGCATCCCGGAGGCATCTGGGACCTTGGTGACTCTGGATCAACGCGGTTCAGGGGGTGTTCACTAGTCTTGGAAGTACCGACTGAATCGAGCGTCATGTGGAAATTGAATCGCACCGAACAGTGGCAGGCAGTCGAATCCGAACAGCTTTCTATCGTCCAGACGAGCAGTGGTGGCGAGAATTGGGACAGTCCTGTGCATGTCGACGACCGCGGCAGGCCAACGGCAATTTATCCTGGCTATCGAGTAAGGGAGCAATCGCGCGAGTTGGCTGCCGGAAATCGCTGTGAGCCCGCGCTACTGGTGGATTCAGGCGCCTTTCAAATGACGATTTGCCCGGAGCGATTCTGGCAATGCTTTCCCAAGGCGATGAGTGTTATTGGAAATGTATTGCGCATGGAAATGTTTCCAGCAATGGAAAATGTTGAGCATGAATTGCAGGGCGGTGAGTCGAGCACGTCGGTGTTTTATCTCAGCTTCGGCGAGAATTGCGATACCTTGGATTGGGTAAATCATCAGCTTCAAGTAAGCTTGGAACGAGCGCCCGTTTTTCTAAGCCGAGCTCTCTCGAGCTGGCATGTTGAGCAGAGTGATGAGAAATACTTGGCGTTACTGGATAGGGGGTTATGTGGTGAACAGTCTTTCTTTAAAAAAAGAGAGACGGTTGACGAGTATGGATGGCGTCATTTTGGCGAGCTCTACGCAGACCATGAAACATGGAATCAATCCCCTGCAGGAATCTTTGTTTCGCACTACAACAATCAGTACGATCCGGTGTTTGGATTTGGGCGACAGTACCTGCAAACAGGCGATCAACGATGGTTCGACTTGATGAGTGACTTGGCCCGACATGTGCTCGATATAGATCTATATAGAACAGAGGAGGATCGGCCCGAATACAATCAAGGTCTTTTTTGGCATACCGATCACTATGTTCAGGCTTATACGGCTACGCATCGATCCTATTCGCGACATCAGCAATCTGATCAGCACGAGTTGACCGGAGGCGGGCCAGGAGGACAGCATTGTTACACTTCGGGTTTACGTCTGTATTATCAATTGACAGGCAATGCTCGTGCACGGCAGGCGGTGTTCGATATGACGCGCTGGATGGGCTTCGTATATGAAGGCACTGACTCAATTTTGGAGCGGGCAAGGGTGAGTCTGAGTGTTGATTTACCCGTGTTCCTGAAGTTGCTCAGGAAAGAGAAAGTAATGCGCTATCGATACACACTTGATCGCGGTGTGGGTAACTATATGCAGGCTTTGCTGGATTGCTACGAACTCGATGGTGAAAGACATTACCTTGATCGAATAGGCTTGATCATCAGGGATACGGTCGGACCAGTTGATAATATCGAGGAACGCGACCTTGGCGATATAGAGCGCACCTGGCACTACACGGTGTTCTTTCAGGCAGTGGTAGCCTATCTTGATACCAAGAGAACAAACGAAGAATTCGATGCGGATTTTCATTACGCGCGCAACTCGCTGCTTCATTACGCACAATGGATGCTAATTCACGAAGCTCCCTATCTTCACTCTGCAGAAAAGCTGGAATATGCAAACGACACCTGGGTTGCACAGGACACTCGCAAGGCCGCTGTCCTGTACGCTGCTTATCGTTATTCGTTCGATGACAGAGAGGCTTTTTTTGCAAGGGCGAAGTTCTTCAAAGACTATGTTATCAGCACCCTCTATGACTCTGACACATTGCACTACACTCGTATACAGGCAATTCTCTTGCAGAGTCACGGCCCCGTTGGCGAGAAGTGGGAAGTAAGTACTCCTTACTCTTTCGAACCAGTAACCGAGTACGACACCCAGCATGCGCACACGGATTTTCCGTCGTATGCCAGACGTTTTGCGACGGCCTGGTTGCGCTGCCTTCGCACGTTCTCGATTGCTCGTGAGATGGCGTGGGTGAGGCATCGTGTACCCCGTACCAGACTTAGTGGACGTGTGTCGTGAGCACGGTTTTTGTGATACCTCACAAGGGTCGAAGCGAGTACCTTCGACAGACCCTGCAGTCCATAGCTGAGCAAGTGTCGTACTCAGGCAGCATCGAGGTGGTTATAGTGACCAAGGAGCTATCTCTGGATATTGATCCAACCATTGACAATGCGAACGAAAATGGGATTCCTGTTAGTGTGTTGAATGTTGGGCCCGATCTAACCATATCCTCCCAGCGTAATCTTGGAGTTGCAAGCAGTAGTAGTGACCATCTGGCCTTTGTGGATGCAGATATTTCGCTTGCGCCCAACTGGTTGGCCACAATGCAGCAGTTGCTATACGCGACCGCTGGACGTGTCATTGTCAGTGCAGTACAGCATTGCTCAGAAACGTCCACAGCACTGGAAGTCATTCGAACAGATCAGGTGAATGTGCAAATCGATACCGATCTTAAACATATGCACGGAAGGAACCTGTTCATGCGACGGGCCCATTTCGAGGCGATTGTTGGATTCCCCGAGCATCTGATGACATGCGAGGACTACTATTTTACCGGGCAAGCCGCTACCCTCGGATCGCTTTATAACAGTTCTCAATCGAGCTATGTGCATCTTGGTGAGGATAAACTCTTGATGCCGATGTTCTTCAAGGAAATCTGGCGCGGTGCGTCTAACCTGCAGTCCATTGAAGGCCGTGCAATAGGATTTCACGAATTACCCAGTTTTCTCGTTCCCATCTGGATGGTGCTTTTTTTTCTTGCGACTCTACTTTCCCTGTTCAAGGGTACTTTTGCCGTACTGGCGATCTCAGTTTTTTGCTTTCTAGTTCCACCGACTATGTATTCGTTCCGGCTCAAACATTTAACTCATAGTTCCGCAGGTATGCTCGACATGATCATCTTCTACGGTGTCTACTTCACTTCGCGCGGTATAGGAATGTTCATCGGTCTTCCGAAGGCTCTCAGCGGTGTGGGCAGAAGCCTGAGTAAAGGCGGAAAATGAGTCAAAAAAAGAGGTTTTCGAGTGTAGTGGACCCGATTGATCGTTCTGCTGAAGACGATTTCGCGAAACGGGATAGCGAATCGTTAAACATACTGCAGTTTATTTGTTCAACCGGTTTCTATGGCGCAGAAGGATGGATACTCGCGCTTGCCAACAACAGTAATCGAACCATCGTAAGGCATCATCTTGCGGTGACTCGTGAGTGGGAAACACACGAACTGGAATTGTCTCGTCGTTTCAGAAAGCTTGACTTACCGGTGCATGAACTTAAGCTGGCGGGGAGGTTTGATGTTCGCGTCATTTCGCAGCTTATCGCGCTTATTCGTGAACACGGCATCGACGTCGTTCACACCCATGGATACAAATCGGATCTGCTTGGTATCGTGGCGGCCAGGTTGGCCGGCATAGCCGCTGTCTGCACACCCCACGGGTTTGAGAACACGCGCGATTGGAAACTTCGTGCCTACATTCGGCTTGGCTGTGCCTCTTTCCGGTACTTTGACAAGGTGGTGCCACTCTCTACCGAGCTACTCGACGATATCAGAGGCCTTAAGGTAGGAGAAAGTCAAATTGAGTACATCGCCAATGGTGTTGACTTGAAACCGGTAGCGACAATTCGTCAACAACGTGATTCGATGCGTCAGTCTACGTTGAATACACCTTCGGTCATGGGTTATATCGGTCAGCTGATCGATAGAAAGAATGTGAAAGAACTCATCGAGTGCTACACGCACCTTGCTGCTACGATGCCGCAGCTGAAGCTGGTCATTGTGGGTGATGGAGAATGTCGAGCTTCGCTCGAGGCCCACGTGGCGGGGTTGTCATGCCACGACCGTATAGAATTCAGGGGCTTCGTTCCGGATCCACTGGAACATCTGAAGGAGTTTGATTTATTTGCAATGTGTTCATCGCTTGAAGGCATCCCGAGGTGTCTAATGGAATCGATGGCAATGGGTGTGCCTGTCGTTGCCTACGATATTCCAGGAGTCGATCAATTGATTGAGCATGAGATCACCGGATTGCTCGCGCCGTACGGGGATGTGCCTGAATTAGCGCAACAGTGTGAAAGGTTGCTGACAGATACGGAATTGTCTCGCTCGATCAGTGCAGCCGCTTCTTCAAGGGTCAGCGAGGAATTTTCCGCAAAACGTATGGCCGATGTCTATCAGTCGTTGTATCGCAAGGTTCTGACGGAGCGGTTGGCACGACATGCTAAATAGGCAATCAGAACTATGCGTATCGAAAGAAATAACCTTGTTTAACTTGCATCCGGTCGAGGTCTGAAGTGCGACTTCTTATACTTGCTCATCGTGTGCCCTATCCACCCAACAAGGGTGAAAAAATACGCACATACCATCAAATCAAGTATTTGCGTGCCTGCGGGCATCAGATTGTAGTGTTCGCTGTAGTGCATGAGGAAGAGGATCGCTTGCACGCGTCCGCTCTGGCAGAAAATCTAGGTATTGAAGTCTTTGTGGAGACTGCGCGCTTTAGATTGCTACGGCTTCTCGTGGGGTTGTTCACTTCACATACGCTTAGCGTCTGTAACTTTCGACTGAAGCGCCTTCAGAGACGCTTTAATGACTATATTCATGAGAACAGACCTGACGCCGTGCTGTGCACGGGTTCCGCCATGGCATCGTATGTCTTCGGAAATGCTTTTCTGAGTCAAAAGGCTACCAGTAAGCCGGTGCTGATCATGGATTTCATGGATCTTGATTCAGACAAGTGGAACCAATACAGTAAACATAGTCATTTCCCAATGTCGTTACTATATAGTCGCGAAGCATGGCTGCTTTCAAAATACGAGAAAAATATTAATGAGCACTTTTCTAGCTGTCTGTTCGTCTCGCAGAATGAGGTAGATCTCTTTTTGAAGCAAGGTCTGAGTAAACCCAACAACGTTCTTGTAGTAGGCAATGGCGTCGATATGGAATCATTCTATCCCGCTAATATCATACATTGCCCCGGCAAAGTATCGAATCTGAACCAAGGTTTTCCCGATATGGTTTTTACCGGCGTTATGGACTACTTGCCGAACGAAGATGCGGTCATCTGGTTCATGGAAAACGTTTGGGCACGGATACGTGAATGCTGGCCAGAGGCTCGATTCACCATTGCTGGCATGTCGCCGAGTGAGCGAGTGAATCGACAGGGGTTGCTTCAGGGTGTCGAGGTTACTGGCAAGGTGAACAGCATCCTGCCATATTTTCATCGCGCGAATATCTTCGTTGCGCCCTTTCGATTAGCCAGAGGTATTCAGAACAAGATTCTGCAAGCATTTGCCTCAGGAGTGCCTGTCGTAACATCTGTATCGGGGGCGGAAGGAATCCAGTGTGTAGATGGCATACATCTGCTTATCGCTGAAACTCCTGACGAGTATCTACAGGCTGTATCCAGATTGATGAATGAACCGGCCTTGCATAGATCAATTCGAGATAATGCGCTAACACTGGTTCGTGAGCGTTACTCTTGGCAGGGCCAGAATAAAGCACTGCTCGACTGTCTTATCAAGGATGCGGTTGAGGAGCGACGATTACCATGAAGTCGACCTTGAAGCAAGTTTTTCAAGGAATCGCGACGCTAATCGTTTCGCCATTTCTACTTGTGTATATTTTGTTGTGTCTGGTCAGCGACCGCGATGCCTGTTTTGCCGGTTTTTCTCAGTGCCTGAGCCTGATTCCCGGAAAGAGCGGTAGTTATCTGCGTGCGGCATTTTATCATTACAGTATGGATCGATGCTCCCGGGATGCCGTGATCTCTTTTGGCACCTTGTTCTCGCAACCAAACACTCAGATCGGCTCTGGCGTCTATATAGGCCCTCAGTGCAATATCGGGAGTTCGAAAATAGGAATCGATTGTCTGATTGGTAGCGGTGTCCACATCCTCAGCGGGAAGAATCAACACAAGTTGGATCGATTGGATATACCGGTTCGTGAACAGGGTGGCGTTATCACGACGATCACTCTCGGTGAAGACACCTGGATTGGCAATGGTGCAATCATCATGGCGACTGTAGGAAATCACTGCGTGGTGGGAGCAGGAGCCGTGGTTGCGCATCCAGTTAAAGACAACGAGATCGTCAGTGGAAACCCTGCATCGGTGATTCGCAGGCGCGGTTGAGCGTTAGCAGGTGCCCAAGGCAGGGAAGAGCAGATTAGCGGATTCAATGCGTGAAATCAGTAGAGGCTTACATAATGAATGCTACGTGTGTTTCCTGTGAGGTTTCTGCGATGTGTGACGTTACTTTGGCGATTGCCGTAGGTTCTCATACAACGATGCTGGCAGAATAGGGCTCTCAGAAACTCGATTTTCCTAGTTGGATTGATCATTCGAAAAAGAGATCTTTTTGATTGTGTCAAACACTTCGATACTGAGACTTGAGAAACTCATGAGGTAGTTGTGTGACTCCATTACAAGTTTTCCGTACCTAGTTCGATGATCAGCGATCATTTGACACTCAGATAGATTGCTGGATCAAAATGTCCGATTCTTGACATGTTTTAATATCTTTAGGCGAACATTTCGGTCTAAAGGTTGTTGCCTGAAAAGTACGAGAAACAAAAAAGTAGCGAGCTGCAATACCAGCCGAACCGTAGTGGAGTACTCGTAGAAAGTTTGATCGTTATGCTGTAAACCTGCGGGCAAGCAGTATAGACTCAGCCCGGTGCCTGAGGTAATTTAAAAATCGGTAACAGTCGAGCGCTCAGGAATTGAAAAGGAATCTGCTGCTTGAGTAGCTGGGCTCCTTTAATAATAGTAAATACAGGGGTCTCGATTCACATACCATTTCTGAGCTGAAAATTTAGATGCGTGATACTCCAATTAAGCTCTGTTGTTTAGTTGGTCACATCAGAGCCGTCCTGATTGGCGTAATGTCTGAGCAATACATCGGCGTACAACCAGTTTACGTATCTCAGAAAAAGGTTCCACCGTTTCCACACCAAAGTTGCTATCCAGACTAAAGGAAGATTGCCCCCAATCCAGAACAACGCTGCCAGCCTGATTTGTGGCCGTTAGAAACAATGAGTGACTCAGCATTTTCTTTTGGAGTTCGAACCTTTGCCCAAGCTGTCCAGATGTTACCCAAGATAGTATCCATAAGTTGTAGCAGAAGGAGGATTTCCTTGACCTGAATCTGTCAACAGAGCCGGCGGCAAGTGGCAATTCAATGTAGTATCTCAAGACTGTGTATAATCGGAGTATTTTTGCCGCGCCACTGACGCTGGTCCGCTAATGACTGTAGGTAAGCACGATCTGTCAATGCGACAGAATCATTGTGCAAGTGGAATGCTGCTCATCGACTACAGCCGTTCAAACTACATCAATAGTTGACTGACTAACGCATCAGGAAGCAAAATGCAGAGCAAATATACATGGCCGTGCTTGCAGCTTCCAATTATTCGACTACTGAACCTAATGCGCCACTACCTCTATTGGACTGGATCCGTGAATGAACTACATCTAATAAGTCCAGGCATCAAACCGACAAGCGTGTAACTGAAGGTTGGCGGGGGGGTTGCAGGAGTCCATGTGGGAATTGCTCCTGCGCCGCAAATATTGGACTCTACGGGTCACTTCCTGTTTACAAAATTTCACCATCCTCTGCGCCAACTTTAAGTTGATGGTTCATCCACCTGAGGTGTTCCCAGTGAAAAATCAGATCTTGTAAACTCAGTTCGACATCAGATATCTCCAGTGCTTCAACAAATGGCATCCAATCGTCGCCGGAAATGGGTCGTACAAGCATGTTATCTAAATCTAATATAATCTGTTTCCCGCCTAAATAGCGGAGAGAGATTTTTTTTGGTCTGTCTAGGGTGCCAATAAATTGAAAAACTGACTTGTTATCCAAATTTTTGGGTTCAGTCGTGTGTTTGTTATCTTGTAGGGCATATTGCAGTATGTATTCTTTCATATCTGAGTGACCGATTGGTTCTTGTACGAAAAAATCCTTTTTGTTAGTTACAAGTGGAATTCTAGTTTGTACATCGCTCGTTAGAAAGCCATGTCCCAAATGACCATCGTCAAACAACTCTTCGCCATGATCCGCAGTAATTATAAGTAAGGTGTCGTCCCACAAATTTTTCGCCTTAAGCTCATCTATAATTTTGCCAATATAAATGTCAACAAAGTGGACAGCATTCCAGTAAGTTTTTTGGAGCCATTCTCTATTTTTCTCGCTGATTTTGTGTCGTGGAATTCCAGTATCAACGAACTTTTTGACCATATTTTCATGGTAGTAGGGGAAGTGACCCGCCTGCATATTAAAATAAATAAAGTGGGGTATATTCCAGTTTGTTCCATCCGAATATTTTTTAAATTCCCGCCAGGTTGTTGCTTCGCTAATCTGGATGCTACCAGGCAATTTTGAGGAAAATACGCGCTCTGAAATCCCGATTTGGGCGTCAAAGAACCGATCGGCGTATTCACTAATTCCAAGCATTACGTCATTTTCACCAAAATTCTCGTCCTGGCCAGAAAATACTGCTATTTCGTAACCGAGATTCTTCAAAATCGGAAAGATTGAGTCATTTTTGGCAAATTTACCGAGTGTGCCAGTGAAAAATGAACCTAGAGAGGTCGTTGTAAAGCCTGTATGGCTATATGCGTCATGGAATGATCTTCCCTCAAATTCCAGTTTATTTACATTTGGCGATACCTGACTACCTTCAATCTCTAATCCGACAACCTCAGCTCTGGTGCTTTCCATGAAAATTACCACAATATTTTTGGGTTTCGCTGGTAATGAATATTTGGTTTCACCCACTGAGTTGTTGCTGATAGCATTGGTGGTGAAATCGCCGAAAAATCCGTCTTCATCAATCCCATTGTCTGGTATGTCTAGTGCGCCAGGATATATTGTTGCGTTGAAATTCTCTGGATCGGTTGGGTAGGAGAAAATTCCGTACCCATCTCGGTCAATATCACTGCCTGCGTTTAGTGCTGAGGTCATAATGGTGTATGAATTAATCCGGCGTAGATTAAAACGCAGTGTTTCATCGGAGTTGACTACAAGAATAAGTGGAATTGAAGCAAAGATAAAAGAAGATAATTGAAAAAACGTTCTGCCGAAAGTATTGGAATCGTAAGAAATTTCTTCTAATGCGCTGTTATTCAAGTAATATTTACGAAAAAGCTTATGAAAAAAATAGTAGACGACAAGTAACAAACTAACCCCAGCAAAAAAAAGTATTAACTCGTCCAAAACGAAAAGCAGAGCATCTCTGATGCTTCCGCCGGCAATATTTTTCAACAGCTTTGCGTCCATCGCATCGGCGAAATAGGTATGCAGCTGGAATTGAACTACCAGTGCAGTTGCAGTTGCAATTCCAAAAAACATGAAAAAGCTAAATGCTATCAAATCCTTGTTAACTTTAAATTTTTGTAATGCTATATTCCAAATCAAAAATGCGATTCTGTACATAATTATATTAAATACAAAAACAACTACTACAAAAGCTATTCTATGATAAGTAAAAATCAATTGATGAGCTTGCAGGAACCCACCTCTAAACGGTTGAAATTTTATCTCAACTAACAATAGCTCTGCTGTCGAACAAACTAAAACAGTCAGCAGAAATAGTATTAATGAGAAGTTATTTCTGAGTGAATATGTCATGATGATTTAATTTAATTTGAGAAGTCAGTGAGAATTTTCCGGTTCTGGCAGATTCCCCAAGGTTTTGTTTGGCACGATTTTAATATTTTTCGACGACCTTAAATGTTCAGTAATTTTCATACATAGTTTCAAGTTGATATTTATTTCGAAAGTGCCTCAATTGCAAACTTCCTATTCCAACCATCTCAAGATCGGTGGTTTGTGCTTGCGGATTTATGTTCTTGTTTAATTTGTCGGCTCAGTAGTTGAGTACAACAGCTTTTTTACAGGTAAGATTCAGAAACTGCCCCAAGTAGTTCACAAAATCAAACTTTTATCCTACTGAATTTCTCATTTCAATAATAGCGTCTCAACGCTTCAGCGTGTTCGGTACCATTTTGAAGCATATCTCTTTGCTCGCTATTCCTAGCGAGTTTAATAACTCAGTCAAATCAAAAGGTTAACGGACGATTAAGGATTAAGTTGAGTAGTTTCCCAATTACGCGTGGGTGCAGCGCACGTTCATACCTGACCCAGCAATTCCCGTAAAACCCCCATCGTGACATTACTGCGAACAGCATATTTTCATGTGCGAGCTCAGGTGTAGCCGTTAATAGCCGATTTTTCAATCTGTGATCTGTTTGGCGAGAAGTGTAAAAAACATTGAAAATATCTGACTCTACGTAAGCGTCCTTAAATCAGCGTTATTGACTGGCCGCCTCACGCGCGCGAACCTGTGTGCACCATCAGACAGAGGCAGAACCTCATGCGC
>RCMY010004834.1_pt1 | contig 11536 bp, 10 predicted proteins | sample 2041341 | NCBI WGS metagenome assembly RCMY01 (sample SAMN09708234, study PRJNA481090) | Marine sediment metagenome, whole genome shotgun sequencing project.
GTCTTGTCCCGCACCACCAGGGTCTCGGCCACCAGGTCGCCGATCCGCTGGCTGCGACGAGTGAACAGCGTGACCACCAGAGCAACCGCACCTCCGGGGACTATGAGGAACTCGAAGAACCCGATCAGGCTTCGGACCGCACCGTGGCGAAAGCGGATTGGGCCTCCATCCGCGGTGATGACTCGGAGCGAAAGCGCCCGCTTCCCCAGCGTCTGACCATTGGTAAATGCTTCAGAAGCCGGGTAGGCGAAGAGGACGAGGAAGATTCCCACGGCGCCGATAATGAATCCGGCACTGCCAGTCATCACGCCGGACACGATCGCAACGACGATCAGCATTACCAGCTGTACCGCGAGGTCGATCAGTTTCGCAAGAACCCGGGAGCCCAGGCCTGCGGTGCGGAACTCTAGCAGCACGGCCTGGGGGGTGACCACGGATGTGAAGGTGCTCGAGCGCTCCAATTCGACAGTGGCAACAGTGAGACCTCGCACTGAATTATCGTAATAGACGTGACCGGCGGCCTCTGTTCCATCTCCCCAACCAGAATCTCGTGCTGGTAGATGGACCTCGACCGCTATCTCACGACCCATCGCCCCGAATGGGATCGCCTTCGTTCTCTTACCTCACGGGTCAACGGTTCGTCGTCGAAAATGACGCGCAGTGAACTCGACGAATTCGTGGCGCTCCACCACCGGGTGTCAGCCCAGCTCAGTTTCGTGCGGGGCTTCTACGGCGATCCCGGCCTGGTTACGGAGCTAAACGGCCTCGTGGCGGGGTCGAATGCCGTTCTCTACCGCCGCACCAGTTCGACTCGGAGCGCCCTGCGCCGGTTCTTCTCGATTAGCTTCCCGGCCGCTGTCTGGCATATCCGCCGGGCGGTTCTGGTGTCGTTCCTGGCCCTTGCCATTCCGTGGGGAGTGACTGCCGCCTGGCTAGGGAACAGTTCTGAGGCGTTGGATCTGGCCGTGGATGCCGAAACCCGCAATGCGCTGGTTGAGCGAGATTTCGAGGAGTACTACTCCTCCTCTGCGGCCGAGGAGTTTGCCGTGAAGGTGCTGGTCAACAACATCCAGGTGTCATTCCTCGCCTACGCGTTGGGAGTTACGTTTGGCCTGGGGACGCTCTTCATCCTTGCGTTCAACGGATTTAACGTGGGTGCCAGCCACGGCGTCTTTATCGCTGCCGGGGCGCAGGGCACGTTCTTCGGCCTCATCACTCCACATGGACTGTTGGAAATCTCTGCCGTGATTATCGCCGGCGCCGCCGGGCTCTCAATGGGCTGGGCGCTCGTCCATCCCGGTGATCGAACACGGGCGCGCGCATTCGGTGCAGAGGGACGGCGGTCGATTGCCGTGATCATCGGGCTGATTCTCGCCTTCGTGGTAGCGGGCTTCATAGAGGGGTTCGTCACGCCCGGACTGCCACTGTGGCCCCGCATTGGTGTTGGGGCCAGTATCTGGGCGGCATTCGTTACTTACATCGTGGTCTTCGGCAAGCGGGCCGCCTTCGCTGGCTTCACCGGCCTCATCACCGAAACCGAAGAACGCGCCGCCGCCACAGTGTCCTAACATTAGGGGATGGTTCACTACCTCGATCATGCGGCCAGCACGCCGGTGCAACCCTGCGCTGTCGCGGCGATGACCGATGTGCTCACAAACTGCCACGGCAACCCGTCCGGCTCGCATCGCGTGGCCCGGGAGGCAAACTTGCGCCTCGACGCGGCTCGGGCCACGATCGCGGAGAGCTTCGGCTTGAAGCCCGGCAACTTGGTCTTCACCAGCGGAGGAACTGAAGCCGACGCCCTGGCCATACACGGTGCGCTACTACGCGGTGGCCCGGATTCGGTCGTGGTTTGTTCCGCGATTGAGCACCATGCAGTCCTGGACCCGACCCATCGGACGGGTGGCCGGACCGTGGCCGTGACCACCGACGGCGTGCTGGATCTCGATGACCTTCGACGAATCCTCATGGAGCTGAGCGACGCTGGCACGCCTGTGGCCCTTGTCTCGATCATGTCGGCGAACAACGAATCCGGCGTGATGCAGCCCGTTGCCGAGGCGGCTGACATCATCCGGGAGTTGGCGCCCGATGCACTGGTCCACTCCGATGCCGTCCAGTGTCCGGCCTGGCATGATATGGCCCCGTTGGTCGAAGTGGTTGACATGTTGTCTGTGAGTGCCCACAAGTTCGGCGGTCCAAAGGGCACGGGCTTCCTGGCCGTGAAGAACCATGTGACCCTGCCGCCACTTCAGTTGGGTGGCGGTCAGGAGCGTGGTCGCCGCGGCGGGACGCAGAACGTGCCGGGCATCGTGGCAATGGCGGCTGCAGCCGAGTTCGTGGCAGGGGAGCGCATTGCCCAGGCCCGCCGAGTAGCGGCGCTTCGGGATCGAATGGTCGACCAGATCTGCATCGCCCTCCCTGATGCCGTCCTCACCGGAGCGAAGGCTGATCGCCTCCCCAACATCGCCCACATGTGTTTCCACGGGATCGAGTCCGAAGCGATGCTCTTCCTCCTGGAGAAGGACGACGTTATGGCGTCTGCGGCTTCGTCGTGTTCCAGTGGCGCCCAGCAGGCCAGCCATGTCTTGGAGGCAATGGATGTGCCGAACAACGTAGCTAGGGGGGCCGTCCGGCTGAGCCTCGGCTACACCTCCACCCCAGAGGATGCGGATGCCGCTGCTCAAGCCGTTGTTTCCGCCGTGCGAAAGTCTCGCGATCGTGGCTGATGTATTAGTTGCGATGTCCGGCGGCGTGGACAGCTCCGTCGCCGCGGCCCTGCTGGTAGAGGCTGGCCACAACGTCACTGGCGTAACGCTGAAACTGTGGGGCGGCGAGAGCGACTCTGGCTGCTGTTCAGTCAGTGATGTCGACGACGCCCGCTGGGTTGCCACCATGCTCGGCATCGACCACCACGTCTTCAACCTCGGCGACGATTTTCAAACCCACGTGGTGGATCGCTACGTCGCCGATTACGCCGCTGGCCTAAATCCCAACCCGTGTATCGAATGCAACCGGCACATCAAATTCGCCAAGCTGCTAGATCGGGCCGACCTCCTGGGTTTCGATCAGATCGCGACCGGCCACCATGCGGGCATCACCGAACGCAACGGTGCCCTCTACCTGACCCGGGGTGCAGACCCCGCCAAGGACCAGAGCTATGTGCTCCACATGCTGGGCCAGCACCAGCTCCGCCGACTTCAGCTCCCCGTGGGGGCCATGACCAAGGACGACGTGCGGGCCATCGCAGAGAACCGGGGGCTGGTGACCGCCGGTAAGCCCGACTCGCAGGATGTGTGCTTCATCCACTCCAAGGGCGGTCGCGAGCAGTTCCTCGGAGACCGGATCCCGCTCACCCCGGCCAGTGTGGTCAACACTGCCGGGTCCGAGGTGGGAAGAGTAACGGCGGTAGAGCTGGTGACGGTGGGCCAGCGGCGGGGCATAGACGTTGGCGGAAATCCGGGCCGACAGTACGTGACCGAGATTGACCGTCAGACTAACACCGTCACTATGGGCGACCTCCCTGACGCCCATCGATCCTCGGTGCACCTGCGGAATCTGGTCTGGGCCTCGGCTCCCGTGGTCGGCGCGATCACGGCCCAGTTCTCCGCCCATGGACACACTGCCACCGGACTGCTGGACGATGATGGCGTGGTGATCTGGGACGAGCCGCAGTTGGCCGTGGCGCCGGGACAGTCCGTCGTTTTCTACGACGGGGACCGCACGCTCGGCGGCGGCATCGCCCGCTAGATCCCGGATCTGCAAAAATGGGAACGACACCGCTGGTTGGCGACATGGACGGAATTGCCTCGGCTGCCAGCATTCTTCGGGCCGGCGGCTTGGTGGCGATCCCGACCGAGACGGTCTACGGTCTGGCAGCCGATGCCGAGAACGCTGTGGCAGTAGCCGGTATATACGCGGCGAAGGGGCGTCCGGCTGGCCAACCATTGATTATTCATGTGTTGCCGGAGAAGGCCGAACGCTACGCACTCGCCTGGTCTGGCCGAGCCGCCTTGCTCGCCGACGCGTTCTGGCCGGGGCCATTGACGATTGTGGTTCCGAAGTCGACTCACGCGTCACTGGAGGTGACCGGCGGACTCGATTCGGTTGGCCTCCGGAGTCCCGCCCACCCAGTGGCTGCGTCCCTGCTTCGAGCCTTCGGAGGCGGCTTGGCAGCGCCATCGGCCAACCGCTACGGCCACGTGAGCCCCACCACCGCCGAGCATGTCCTGGCCGATCTTGGAGGTCGCATTGACGCGGTCCTAGATGCTGGGCCGTGCAGGGTGGGAGTGGAGAGCACGATCGTCGAATTGCGGCCCGGGCAGCCCGCAACGTTGCTGCGGCGCGGGGGACTAGGCGTAGATGTGATCGCCGCAAGCCTCGGCGAAGAGGTCCGGGATGGCGTCGACGGCGTGGTTCGGGCGCCGGGGATGGTCGAGAGCCACTACGCACCTGCAGCCCCGGTTGAGGTCGTCTCCCAGGGTGAGTTGGATGCTCGCATCGACGCTGGACTGCCAGACAATGTGCTGGTGATATCTCCTGACCCGGTAGACCACGAAAACTCGGTGGCCCTGGGCGACGATCGCTCCTATGCAGCAGGTCTCTACGCCGCCCTTCGCCGGGGCGATGAGCCCGCTGTTCGAGCGGTGCTGGTGGTCCCACCCGCAGACGGGCAGCTTCGATCAGCGATCCTCGATCGGCTGACCCGGGCCTCCCATCCCCGCTGATGCAAGGCGAAGCAGCCGTGGACTGCTTGCGCTCCAGCGCTTGCGTTGCAACTTCTGATGGCTGTTCCTCAATAGTCGGCTAGCTTCGACCGATGGTCGCAGCCTCGCGGAGTTCCCTGTCGGTCCTCGACAGTGGCGCTGCCGTTGGCGCCGTTCTCTCCATCGCTTCGGCGGCTGTCCTCGTGCAGGTCGCGGAGGCGCCGGCATTGGCACTGGCCTTCTGGCGATGCCTCGGCGGAGCGTTGGTGCTTGCCCCGGCCGCGCTTCGGTCCCGGGAACTACGGACCGCGTTGCGAGTCTCGGGTTCTGCCCTGATCCTCCCGGGCCTTGCGCTGGGGATCCATTTCGCAACCTGGCTGGAATCGCTGGAACGTACTTCGACTGCCGCCTCGGTGACGTTGGTGACGACGGCGCCGATTTTCGTAGCGCTGGGCAACTGGTCGCTCGGTCGGCGCCCGGCGAATCGGCTGCTGGTGGGTATAGCGGTTGCCCTCATGGGTTCGGCCTTTATTACCGGCGGTGATCTCCTCGCCAATCGCGGCTCGGTCGACGGGGATCTTTTGGCCCTGGCCGGCGCGATCGCTATGGCTGTCTACCTCCTGGCTGGTGATCGGCTGCGGTCCCAACTCCCTACCGCTGCCTACGCTGCACCGGTGTACGCCATCGCTGCCCTGGCGACGGGCTTTGCCGCACTCCTAGGCGGGCTGCCGTTGGTGGGCTTCGACGGGCGAACATGGCTTGCTATTGGAGGCATGATCCTGGGTCCACAACTGGGCGGGCACACCGTCCTGAACTACCTGCTGGGCCAGATCGGGAGCACGTTGGTGAGCATGATCCTGCTCGCCGAACCTGTGGTCGCCAGCCTGCTGACATGGCTGTTCCTTGCGGAGATGCCGCCGTTGGCGGCGTGGTTGGGAGCGCCGGTCGTTCTCGTTGGGATGGCCATAGCGGTTCACGCGACGAGCACGCCCATCTCGCCCGATTTGTGACCAGACTTGCCCGCGTCCGCGCGTACGATGGAACAGTGAGCTCAGAGACAACAGGCGGACCGCAACTTCTGATCATGGCGGCTGGCCTCGGAAGCCGTTTCGGTGGTGTAAAGCAGCTGGCCCGGGTCGGTGCCAACGGTGAGGCCTTCCTCGATTTCAGCATCAAGCAGGCGCTGGCAGCCGGTTTTGGTTCCGTCGTGCTGATTGTGCGCTCGGAGATCAAGGACGATGTGTATGAACACATCGCCGAACAACACCCCCATCTCGACGTTACCTACGTCTGCCAGGACGACCTCGGGCCGGAGAGGGCCAAGCCCTGGGGGACCACCCATGCGGTCCTCAGCGCCCAGTCGGCGGTTCACTCACCCTTCGCCGTCATCAATGCCGACGACTACTACGGTCCGACCACTTTCGCTGTGGCGGCAGAAGAACTTGCGCAATCTGAAGCTGGGCGCGGTGCCAACGTTGCCTTCGAGTTGGGTCGGACAGTGCCACCCCGGGGTTCGGTTACGCGGGCCGTAGTGCAGATCGAAGGTGAGTATTTCTCCGGTCTCGTAGAGACCGACGGCTGCGAACGCCTTGAGGATGGCACGTTGGTTGCCGGTGCAGAAACCGTGCCCGAAGACACGCCCGTGTCGATGAACTTCTGGTGTTTCGATCCCACGGTGCTCGCCCAGTTCGGGGCCGAATGGAGGGCGTTTCTTGCCGCCCACGGGGACGAACCCAAATCCGAATGCGGCCTTCCCACCACAGTGAACGACCTCATCGGGCGAGGCGAACTGAAGCTGGCGGTAGCCCGATCCAGCGAAAACTGGATCGGTATCACCAACCCCGAGGACCTCGAACTGGCTCGCAAGGCTCTTCAGTAACCTGCCTAGCGCACTATTCGATCCCGCCCATGCCTCAGAGAGATCCCGAAGTCATTTCTGTTGCAAACGCGACGTTCTGCGCAACACTGGTAGATCAATGGATCGTCAACGGTCTAGATGCTGCATTCGTCGCTCCGGGGTCCCGGTCGACACCACTGGCCTTGGCTTTGGCCGAGCGATCCGAGATCAGACTCGAGATCTTCCACGACGAACGATCCGCCAGTTTCGCAGCGCTGGGGTATGGCACTGCGACCATGAAACCCGCGGTCATCCTATGCACATCAGGAACGGCCGCTACCCACTTCCACGGCGCAGTAGCCGAAGCAGGCACCACCTGCCTACCGATGCTGGTGTGCACGGCGAACCGTCCCCCGGAATTGTGGGGCATCGGTGCCCCCCAGACGATCAACCAAACCAATCTCTACGCGGCGTCCGTGCGGGCGTTCCACCAGCCAGGACCGCCCGAGGAGTCTGAACCCGATGGTTGGCGAGCGCTGGCAAACCGTTCCTGGCTGGAGGCAATGGGCCAGGCCGAGCCGGGGCCGGTCCAATTGGATCTCAGTTTCCGGGAACCCCTAGTCGGGACGGCGGAGCAGCTACCCCCGGACCTAGCGGCAGTGGAACTTCGCCCACCGCACGGGGAAAACTCGCGCCAAATCGATTGGGTCATCGAAGACCTCATCGACTCCGGGATAGTTCGACCCGGAGTGATCGTGGCCGGGCGGGGCGTCACTGAACCGGGGGCCGTTGATGCCCTGGCTCGGCGGCTCGGCTGGCCTGTAATCGCCGATCATCGCAGTGGTCTCCGAGACGGTCGGGCATTGCATGCGGCAGACACGTTCTTACGCGGTTCATCCGATTTGAAGTCGCAGACGCAACGCATCCTCCGCTTTGGGGAGCCACTGTCCAGCAAGGTTCTAACACAGTGGATACGGTCTGTCGGCCAGTCCGAACACGGCGGTGTCTATCAGTTCGCACCGTGGGGCCGAGTCATCGATCCCGAGCAGGTAGCCCACCAGTTGCACGAGCACAGAGCGGCCGAACAGCTCTTGGCCGCAATCAGCAGCCGTGCGCCATCGGTGGATCCGGAATGGCGGAGCCGGTGGACTGCGCGAACCGAGATCGTGGCAGCCTTGGTTTCGGAGTTCCTCGCGGATCCCTCCGGACCGAATGAACCGAGCGTTGCCGCCGCAGCCCTCCAAGCCGTGCCGGATGGTGGAGCTCTAGTCGTCTCCTCCTCAATGCCGGTGCGTGACGTTGAGTGGTTCGGTCCAGACCGACACGGGATACGGGTGTTCAGCAATCGCGGCGCCAACGGCATCGACGGCGTGCTTGCCACGGCGATCGGCGTCGCTACGACGGGCGCCGCGGTCGTGTGCCTCCTGGGCGACATCGCCTTCCTCCACGACGCTTCTTCGCTCACCGCGTTGAGTCGGCGTGACGTCGATCTCTCGATCGTGGTGGTAGACAACGACGGGGGTGGGATCTTCTCCGCCCTTCCCCAACGCGCACTACTCAGCCAGGAGCGATACGAGCAGCTCTTCGGCACGCCCCACGGAACCGACCTGGCAGGTCTTTGCGCTGCTCACGGGATCGCGGCCCGGCCGTTCCCGTCCGATCCCTCCGAGATGGCACCTCACGGCATTCGGGTCTTCCTCGCCCAGACGGACCGAAACCAGAGCCGTGCGCTCCGAGATCGAATCGCTGCTCTGGGGTCCTAGGGGCTGCAGCAGCTCGGCTGCTTGGTCCCATCGTCAGCGACGTCAAGAAGAAGTTACGGTGGGTCGGTGATTGCGACCTCGCTCTGGATGGACTCCCTGCCTGATCTTGTGGCGCTCGGGGCTCGGACCGGATTGCTTTGGAGTCGGAACGGCTTCCACCTTGCCGGGCTTGGTAAAGCCACGCAGTTCGATCTCGACGGCTTCGACGACCTGCAGGACACGATGTCTTCGCTTGCAGCAATCGAAACCGACGCAGCATCCACAGCGACTGGCTACGGAACGGGCGCGATTGCTTTCGGGGCACTGCCGTTCGATCGGCACCGGCCTGCCTCAATGGTTGTGCCGGAGATCGTCCTCGGCCGCGCCCCCGATGGGCGGCGGTGGATGACGGTTGTCGCCGAGGATGATTCGCCCGTCGATACAGCGGCGGCCTATGAACGGATCTCGGCCATCGGCGATCGTCCGGTTCCCGAGGGTCCCGAGCCGACCAGCTACCACCTGAGCTCGACGCTGTCACCGGAGATCTGGCGCGACGAGGTGGTGGAGTTTGCACGGTCCCGTATCGCTGCCGGCGAGCTGGATAAGGCGGTGCTTGCCCGTGAGCTGGTGCTGCGCACCGACCACCCGATCGACCCGGCGCAGGCCATCGATCGCCTGCGCCGCAGCTACCAAACCGCGATTTTATTCTGTATGGACGGCTTCATCGGCGCCTCACCAGAACTCCTGGTCTCTCGTATCCACCAAACCGTCCGGGCCCATCCGCTGGCGGGCACTGCACCGCGTTCCTCTGATCCGGCTGAAGATCAACGTATGACCCAGGGTCTTCTCAGCAGCACTAAGGATCGGTGGGAGCATCGCATCACAATCGATTGGCTGCTGGACACACTTTTGCCGTTCTGTTCCTTTGTCGATGCAGAACCGGACCCGACGATCGTGAGCCTGGCCAATGTCCATCACTTAGGCACCCGAGTGGAGGGGCGCCTGAGTCAGCCGGGGGCGGGGGTCCTCGAGCTGGTCGCAGCCCTCCACCCGACGCCGGCGGTCGGTGGCCAACCCCAGGACAGAGCGCTGGAGCTGATCCAAGCCCTGGAGCGCATGGATCGTGATCGCTACGCCGGACCGACTGGCTGGGTGGATTCGGCCGGGAACGGAGAGTTCGCCGTGGCGGTCCGCAGTGCCCAACTGTCAGGAAACCAAGCGCGTATCTGGGCCGGCGTCGGCGTCGTAGAGGAGTCCGACCCTGTCGCCGAGCTGGCCGAGACCCGGAGCAAATTTCAGGCGATGCTGAGCGCTTTGGTTCGACCCTGACCTTGTCCGATCCGTGAACGGATCGACGCTCCGAAGGTGCCTACCGCAGGCCTGCTGCGGCACACTAGGGATGTGGACCAGACATTCCGTGCGACGGTGCCAGCAGAACTGGCCGCCGTTCAGGCGACCCTCCGGGACCTCAACAGCTACCAACATTGGCTCAACCTTGTCGACGAGGTCGGCGGGGCCGAACGGCTAATCGACGACCCTGGCGAAGCGTTCTTCGTGACGCTCATCGCGAGGATTGGCCCCTTCGCCCGACGTAAGCGACTCCGGATGGTTTGCACCGAAATGACCGAAGAGGGTGCCACGTTCGAGCGTCGGGAGGTTGATGAGCGGGAACACTCGTCCTGGGTGCTCGGGGCCAGGGCGAGCGGCGGCCAACCCACCAAGGTCGCGATGCGGTTGGCCTATGGCGGAACCCTATGGACCGATGCTCTCCGGAGCGTGCTGGAATCCCAGATCAACGGGGCGGTCGATGGCCTTGCGGAGTACGCAACACACCATCACGGGCAGACGACCACCGACCATCCCGACGCCCCGTGACCGACCTCACCGCCCTGGCCCTTCCCGCCGGTCCGGCGTTCGTTGCGGCCCTACAGGGCGAATGGGATCGGGGCGCTGCTGTAGCGCCCATCGACCTGCGACTGCCCCCTACCGAGCGGGCGACGGTGCTCGGCGAACTGGCTCCAACCCACATCATCGAAGCTGACGGCGAGCGTCGCTCACTCGGTGGAGGTACACCGGCGGAGTCTGGCGATGCTGTGGTGATCGCCACCAGCGGATCGACCGGCCTGCCCAAGGGCGTTGTGCTCAGCCACGAGGCCGTCGCAGCGTCGGCCCGGATCACCACGGCGGCGCTGGGGATCGACGCTGATCAGGACCGCTGGCTCTGCTGCCTGCCGGTAGCCCACATCGGCGGGTTGTCCGTGATCATGCGGGCGCTCCTCACCCGGACCCCATTGACCGTCCATGCGGGCTTTGACCCGGCCGAGGTTATGCATGCGGTAGCGGAGGACAAGGTCACTCGGACCTCGCTGGTCACCCGGGCGCTGGGACAGATCGATCCTGCGTTGTTCACAACCATCCTTCTTGGTGGAGCCGCACCGCCCTCGGACCGGCCCGAAAATGTGATCGCCACTTACGGCAGTACCGAGACCGGCTCGGGCGTTGTCTATGAGCGGACCGCACTCCAAGGGGTCGAGCTGCGCACCGATGCGGATGGCCAACTCTGGGTGCGGGCGCCAACATTGCTGCGGTGCTACCGCAACGGTCCCGATCCCAAGGGCACGGACCCGAAGGACAGCGACGGTTGGTACCCGACCGGTGACGCCGGGGTGGTCGACGGCGACGGCGTGCTCAGCGTGTCGGGACGGATGGCCGACGTAATAGTGACCGGGGGAGAAAAAGTGTGGCCGGCCCGTGTTGAGCCGCTGATCGCGGCACTTACCGGGGTGGCCGGCGTAGCGGTCGTGGGTCGTGCTCATCCGGAGTGGGGTCACGAGGTAGTTGCCGTTATCGAACCCATCAATCCCGCCGCCCCACCCTCAATCGAAGCTGTGCGGGACGCTGTGCGAGCCACACTTCCAAGCTGGTGGGCACCGAAGCGAATCGAACTAGTCACCCAACTACCGCGCACCCCTATGGGGAAAATTCGCCGCAACGTTCTGTAGAAACACAACCAGGCCCAGTTGATGCTGCGGCAATAGAGTGAACGTATGGTGTCTGAGATCTTTGATGCGTCGGCGTGGGACGAAGTGGCAGGTTTCGGATTCACCGACATCACCTATCACCGAGCAAAGTCGGTCGGCGCGGTGCGGATCGCCTTCAACCGGCCCGAAGTGCGCAATGCGTTCCGCCCGCACACGGTCGATGAGCTCTACAAAGCGCTTGACCACGCCCGAATGAGTAGCGACGTCGGCTGC
>RCMY010005070.1_pt1 | contig 11535 bp, 13 predicted proteins | sample 2041341 | NCBI WGS metagenome assembly RCMY01 (sample SAMN09708234, study PRJNA481090) | Marine sediment metagenome, whole genome shotgun sequencing project.
TGGACAAGGCCGAATTGCTCGGCGCTCTCATGGGATTGGCCAAAGTGCCCGCCGAGGATCCTCGGCGCAACGAATGGCAGCGCGCAGGCTCCGACAAACTTCAGCAACTGCAGAACGCCAAACCGGAAACAGCACCAGCATAGTGGACACATCGCTGAACACTGACAGAGACGTGGCCGCTCTGCACCAACGCATCGAAGCGCCATTGGCAGCAATTGACTGGCCAACGGATATCGATCCACTGACTCGAAGCAGCATCGCGATCGCCGAATTGTCCGGAACCCGCATGAGTGACTATGCGAAGAAACTCTCGGTTCTGGTCGATCGTGGCGTCATCACAGGCGACGACTAACTACCGTCGGTTGATCATCGCCTCAATCGCACCACCGCCAGAATAGGTTTGTCCGCCTCATCAGCTGCCCTGCCTTAAATCCAGTTCTCCAGCCGTAAACCCTCAACCCGCTCGAACTCTTTCAGGTTGTTGCTCACCAGCGTCAGATTGGCCGCTTTGGCATGAGCGGCGATGTGCAAATCATTCGGCCCGATCACCTGCCCGCGTGCCTCCAGGTCGCTGCGGATCAGACCATACTGCTCCGCCGCCTCGACGGTATACGGCAGCAATTCAACACGAACACAGAAGCGCTCCAGGGCGGCACGGTTCATCGCACGCCGTTGGCTTTTCTGCACCCCGTATGTCAACTCCGCATACGTGATACTGCTGATACCCAGTTGCCCGGTATGCGCGATAAACCGGTCCCGGACCGCCACCGGTGTTTCGCGAATCACATAAATCACCGTATTGGTATCGAGCAGGTGACTCAGCATCAGTCAAAACTCTCGCGATTCTCCTGAGGCAGGTCATCCCCCCGCTCGCGCAGGAAATCCTCACTCACGGGCGACGGGTCATCGAAATAGCTTTCCCACACTGACTCCACGGGAATCAGCACGCGGGTATTCCCCACTACCTCTACCACCACCTGCTTCACCCCATCGGGAAAACGCGCCTCGGCAGGTATGCGCACCGCCTGCGTCTTGTGCGTCATGAACACCGAACCCTTGGCCATCACAGAGACCTCACTAAAAAATGTATACACCTATGGTATACACTTGTCGTCGGATAACAACCCCAACTTCAATCAGTCACGGATTAACGCGCCAATCCCGCGGCCTTTCCGGGCCACCACTAGCGGCTTCGATAGCGCCGGTTGGTAGACCCGTCGACGAAGATTTTCTGAGGCCCTTCACCATCCTCTCGTGTCCGACCCGGCCCCCAGACAGCAAAGAAACATGATTGCTTGACGACCAGCTCATCGCCCAGTGACAGCCCGGCCAGTGTTTGCCGGTGACCGTCAAACCGGCTGATGATCGTCCGGTAGGCATCGAGCTCCTCAAGGAACTCCATGACGCGCACCTCGACCAGCGTCCAGGGCAGAGAGTCGGTGATATGCACGGCGGCACAATCACCAACCCACCAGCGATAGAAACCTAGATAGCGAATAGGGCCTACTCGATCAGGGTGCTCGATCCGTCCGGTTTCCACGAACCGACTATTCAGCTCGGGATGAAAGGTGGTGTAGTCGTGATCGTTGGGTCGGATGCGGTCCGAACATTCCATTGGATTTTCCCGGTCTCTGGCGTCTCCTATTTTCTCATTCCGAGCCGCTGGAAGCCAGGCGAAAAGGCAGACTTTCGGCCATCGTGTTCATCATCGACATCGGGAGCCCAACTCCCTCTTCAGGCCTGCTGCGCGGGCATCACTCACTGGTTTGGCATGGAGGGGTGCCGGACTCACAACGACCAGCAAATGATCCCGGCCTTAAAACCGGCCGAAGAAACAGAGCAAGAAATGCCAATGGGCACCACCCGCAAGGGCTCTCGTTGCTCACCTGAGGCGTTTTCAGCGACTTGCCGCTACTTCCGTATGACCATGTGGGCGATATGGGCTGAAAACGCTCGAGAATCGCGCAAGAGACAAAATCTCGGAAACAGGGCCGTCATATGCCCAGATTCACGCTGCACTTATCCTCTGGCGACCTTCTGTTCGACCGACCTTGAGTCGGTCGTTTTGAGTGCCGGCTTGGCCGGCTCCGATAAGCCGGAGGGGGAGCCGACGCTTTGCGTTGGGGGAACCCCGCAGGGGTGCCCTAATACCCTCTCGAATCTCGAATAGACTTTTTCACTGCGGAGCTGCTCATCCATAGAGGGAGATGTAAAAAGCAAGACAGTTTATGCGTGGACAATCCAGCTTTCACAGAGGCTTATGAACTGGCTTACTTCACTCTTGCAATGAACTTATCCACAAGCCTACTTATATGGATGATGTTTATATAACGGTTAAAGAAGGAAAGGATAGGAGTTCGCATCGTTTAATAAAAGTTAGTTTATTCAATAGCCTGCAGGTGGTTTCCGTACATCAAGCGCGGCTCATACCATCCAGCCATACTTTTGCGCGGCTCATACCATCCAGATGCGCGGCTCATACCATCCAGCTAAAGCACTAAGCGCGGCTCATACCATCCAGCTAAAGCACTAAGCGCGGCTCATACCATCCAGCTAACAAGCAAAGCATTGTTATTTCTGGCTGTTATTAACCGCGATATAGTACATGCGCGACTCATACCATCCAGGTTGCGCGACTCATACCATCCAGATGCGCGGCTCATACCATCCAGCTTGTTCAAGGTTATCCACAGCTGTCAGTTGTTCAGCATGTTCATGGTATTTCGTTTGTTGGCCGCTTTTTGTTCTCTGATGAATTCCACCGTCGGCATAACGGTGTATTTCACATCAACCACCGTTCGCCCCTCGCGTCGTTCCTCTTTCTTGTATTTTCGCAACACGTCGCACCTCACAAGCTCATCAAGAGCCTCGACCACCTTTGCCCTGTTATCGCGTTCACGAGCCTGCTGCAGTAGTCCTGACGGCTGTTTGATGGCCGAGTACATGAAGTGGTAATCATTCATCATATCGGCCTGCTTGAACCGGTTAATCAGGCGCTTGTATATCCATCGTGCCAGTTGGGTGTCACAGGTCATCAACCTCATGTAGTTGAATTGCCGAAATTCCAGCCGTTCGATACTGTCGGTTATCAGGCTCGGCAGCCGTGCAGCGTGCTGGGCGTTGTTGTCGGCCCGGAAGCTGCTCAAACCCACCGTGTACAACTCGCTCAGAATATTACCGCTGTACGACTTTCCGTCGTCACGTTCAAACTTCACTGAGCATTTGCTCATGATTTCAATGCCTCGCTTGACCTCCACTATGCTGCGGGCACGGCCACGCTTTTTCAGTTCACGCTGAATCATTCGCAATGTGAAACGTACCCGCGTGGTGGCCTTGGCAGGGTCATGGAAACCTTGACGTTGTTCGGTCAGTATTTTTTTCAGGGCTTCCTCAATGAGCTCTTCAGTGACACCTGGAAAACAGGCTAGATACCGCCCGTCAGACTGCTCGATGAGTGCAGGTGCGATTTCAACACGACACACCTTCCCCCCGCTCTGATATTCCCATTTGAACGGTTTGGCCAGCCCGTCAGCGTTTCGCAGCTTTTTAACCTGTGCGGGTGTCAGTATGTACTTGGGTATCGACTCCCACAGCTCGACCGTGTTCGACACCTCGCTGGTGTCATTGGTAACAAAGCGTTTGAACAGGTCGAACTGTGGGCTGCTTGAATCGGTAATCAGGGCATCAACAGTGGTTTCTTTCATGGCATCACTTTACAACGACGTTCTTCTGCAACGGCTCTTTGATCATTGTCAGGCTATGTCCAGTTGAACAGCTAGGCGAGCATTGAGGGTGTGTTGTATCAGGCTTTGCTGTTGTCGGTCGGGCAAACTACTGTGTTTGTCAACGCCCTACCCTATCGCGTCAGAACATTCCGACAAGAAAAACCATGAGACGAATCCTAGAATAGTAGATCACTAGCATCCTGCATCGCTACGTTGATAGGATCCTAGGAATATAGCATCATAGCTTTATGATTTACTAGCTTGCTAGTATCCTCGTTGCCTACTATCTTTAAATCCTATGTTCCAACGTTCCTACACTCATAGGAATTACAAATCCTAGGAAGCTAGAATGCTAGTATCTCTAATATCGCAGAAAGGCGGGGTCGGAAAGTCAGCCATAGCGCGGCTGCTGGCGGTCGAGTATGCCAAAGCAGGTTGGTCTGTGAAGGTTGCAGACTTGGATACTATGCAGGGCTCAACGACCAAGTGGAAGTCAAGACGTGACAGGAATGAGGTGCGCCCAGAGATACCAGTGGAAAAATATGCCACGGTAAATCGGGCAATCAGCGACGCGGCGAACTTCGATTTGATGATTTTGGACGGTCCAGCCTTTGCCGAAAAGGGGGGCTTGACCATGGCGCAAGCCTCTGACTTGGTTCTAATGCCAACGGGATATAGCCTTGACGACATGGAGCCGCAAGTCGAAACCGCTTATGACTTACAAACAGCTGGCATTGATTTGGAGAAGGTCTTGTTTGTGTTCAGCCTGATCGACGGATCAGCATCAGAAGATGCCGCCGCACGGCGATATCTTCAAAAAGCGGGAATGAATGTCCTGGAGCATGTCTTGCCACAATATCCAGCTATACGCCAGGCGATGAACACGGGCAGGGCGGCCAGTGAAGTGTCACACCCAGACGTAAAAAAACGGGTGCTGCCACTGGCTCAAGAAATCGCAAACACCTTGAAACAGAAAGAGACGAAGCAATGGCCAATAACGGCTTAGACATCGCACCACCCGTACGAAAACAGCCGACGGCTTCAGTCGAACCCGCCAAAGCAGCTACGCCTGCGAAATTCAAGAAACAGGCAGAAAGCGAGATGGTGCAGTTCAACAAACGCATCACACGACGCACAGCAGACGGCTACGAGATGCTAGCCATCAAAACTCGTAAAAAAGTGCCTGAATTGCTGACTGAAGCTCTTGCTCTACTCGAAGAAAAATACGGCAAGATATAGACAACTAGCATCCTAGCTTTCTAGGATTTTCTTACTGTTAAAAATCAAACAGATCGATATCCCGGTGCGGCTACTCAATCGGTAACAGCAGGGTAGGGCGTGGACGCCGAGTTGCGCAAACGAGGGTTTGTGCAACAACCTCATGCCAGCGTTACGCTCTTTCAGATTCTGATAAGTCGACCACAGATCACCCTCGCAATTCACAATCTGTTTCGCTTATTTCACTTATGACCGATATAATCATCCATACATAGGGATGTCACCCAGAGGGAAACAGCGATGGGGATCATACAAACACGCCTACCGACCGAAGAAGATATTGCAGGTGCCAAGCTCTACAGCCGCGAGTTGGCGCGCTATGCCGACAAGGATCGAGTACACGTCAAACTCGGCGCTGACGGTCTGTCCAGCGAGGATCTTGTCCTTCCCGGCCATTTAGTCGAACTGATGCTGCGAGTCGCTACAGAAGTCTCCATGGGGCACGGTGTCAACATCCTGCCCATCCATTCGGAGCTGACGACACAACAGGCAGCTAATTTGCTGAACGTCAGTCGGCCCTATCTGGTGAGCCTGCTGAAGGATGGCACCATCCCTCACCACAAAGTCGGCTCACACCGCCGCGTGCTTGCTCATGATGTGCTGGCTTTTCAAGAGACACAGAGGCAAGCACGGGCAGAGGCGCTGGATGAAATGGCCGCCCTTTCCGAGGAGATGGGGCTATACGACGCGCCGCCACCCTGACACGGATTTCAGATGCAATCCTATTCTGTCGTTCTGGACGCTAACGTGCTTTATTCAGCCACGTTGCGCGACACGATGATGCGGCTATCCCAAACCGATCTGTTCAAAGCCAGGTGGACGGATGATATTCACAATGAATGGATCACGGCTCTCGTTCGACGAGGATATGATCGCTCCAAGCTTGATCGACTGCGGGATCTGATGGATCAACATGCCATGGACGCCAAGATCGCCGGTTACGAGGCACTGATACCGACCCTGACGCTACCGGATCCGAAAGACCGTCATGTACTGGCAGCCGCCATCCGTTCAAATGCCGATGCCATCGTGACTTTCAACCTCAAGGACTTTCCCCAGGAAGCACTGACACCGTATGACATCGAAGTCATTCATCCGGATGATTTCATCATCTACCAAATCGAGTTCTCTCCAGAACGAACCTGTGACGCTTTCAAACGGCAAAGAACGACAAAGTCCAGACCCAGCTTGAGCGTCGAGGACATGCTCCGGCAACTGCGGCAGTGTGGACTGCCACAAACGGCACAAACACTGGAGCAGTACCGGAACCTGATCTGACAAGAGAGAAAGCCGATAGCCTGCAGAATCGGCAGTAGGGTAGGGCGATCGCATTGCGCAAACGAACGTTTGCGCAACGGCTGGTAACAGTCGCCGCCTATCCGCTATCGCTGGACCTCAGACCCCGCTATTGGACGTCGCGCATTGTTTCTGCACGGATGCAATGGGCCATTGATCCGCCTGTAATTTGACGAATTTCACAATGTAGATGAATTATTTGAAGTACTTAGTGTTTTGGTCGAACTCTTGCCCAACAAGAAGTGTCAACCAAAGTGTAAACTGTCGTTAAAGAGCTTAACTATTGTCAGGTGAGTATCGTGGTCGAAAAAATGTCTAACGCGCCGGTCTACTACGCGCTCGTACAAGCTCAATTCAATCCAGTGGCAATGTATAAGTATGTGGATGAGATACAGGATATTTTGAGGCGCAAAGGGTATCCGTTGTTTGATCGTCAGGAGATGACTGAGCTGATTGTCCCTTCCCCAAATGGCGGTCAGCAAACCACCGATGCGGAAATAAGAAAATCAAGCTCGTGGCTGATAGCCAAAAGAGATCGTACCTGTGGATTTATCCTAGCTCCTTCATCTATCACTTTTCATACAACGCACTATGATACACACTCACAGTTTATTCCTGCCATTTTGGAGGGGCTTGCGGCTGTTCATAAGATCGTAGGGCTAGATCATCTTAGTCGCTTGGGAATGCGCTACTTGGATGCTGTGATGCCTAAAAAATCTGAGGAAGTCGAACAGTACCTTGTCAAAGGTTTGCATGGTATCGATTCCAGCGATAAACCTCGGCAGGTTTTAGTGGAAACAATATTCAATACATCAACCGGACCTTTGTGTGAAAACGGCACTCTTGTTCAACGCATTTTTAAGACAAAGGGCCGATTAGGATTTCCTGCGGATCTGAGTCCTCATGGTTTGGCCATAAACGGTAGATTCGACCTCGAACGAGATGATATGCACGCCATAATAGACACAGATCACTACGTAGATTCGATTATGTCCTTAGACAATGAGAGTCTATTGTCTGAGCAACTTAAGTCTTTACATAGTGGCATAAAAGATACGTTCAACCTTGCAACAACTTCTCATGCCAGAGCTGTTTGGGCATAAGGCAAAGGATATAATTATGCGCACATCAACTAATAATTTTGCCGATTCATTTCCGCGGAGTTCCCTGGTCGCAAGTGGAATGGTGGGTAGTTATGCGTCCTCTTTTAATGGCACCGGCGCTGTATATGAACTAGAGCGATTCTGCGATTGGCGGGCGACTTTACAAAGAGCAATGTCAATGCCTTTGGCGCAACAAAAAACGAATGATTCGGCGGCCAATAGTGCAGATCTTCGATCACCAGCAGATCATTTAATGAGGATAAAAGAAGTGCTTAAGCCAACTATCTCAGATTTGGCCTCCGTTTTTGGCGTGTCACGGCAATCTGTATATAAGTGGATAGGAGGTGTGACCCCAGATAATACAAAAATAGAAAGCATAAAAGTACTCAGTAGCGTGGCTGACACTTTTGAAAGAGAAGGGGTCGATCATGCGTCTAGTATTATCAAAATGAAAGCATTTGATGGGAAATCTTTGATGGATCTAGTGCGTGATAAAAAATTCAATGATAAGCATCTTGGAAATCTGATGGCTGAAGTGACAGCAATGAAATCCGCCTATTCTCGATCGGGTGTTGAGAGTAGTACATCCGAACCATCAGACGATTGGCGATCTAGCATATCTATACCCGGATCGATCGAATAATAAATAGGAAAGGGCATTCAAGTGCTTGGGCGCGATACGGCATGGCGGCAAGGCTATGTATTGTCTGAAGAATCTGCATCAGCATTGGTCTCTGATATTGAAAAGGGTGAGCGTGTAATTGTTGTTACTCACGATTGTGACCTTTCATCTGATGCAGAGCTATTTGTGGAGGTGATAATCGCTAAAAATGTGCTAGCCATAAATAGTGATTTGACAAATTCAAAGAACCCAAGGCGGCTACATATCACATTTGAAAACTGTCAGGATTTTCTAGAACTACACCAATTTAGAAAGCGATCGATTGATCGGAGTGACTTTGAATCTTCAGCAGTTCAAGATCCGGCATTACTTTTGACAGACAGGTCAGTCAAAACACTGAAGCAATGGTTGGCTAGTAGATACGGTAGACCAGCATTTCCGAATGCATTTGAGTTGCGCTTGCGAAAAAACATTAACAGTAAAACAACCGTAGAGAAAAAAATCGGGAAGATCATGGGATCGGAGAGTACTTATCTTATAGGCCTCTTCATAGACTTTGGTGATCAGCGCGGTGTTGAGTTGGAGTGCGGCAATCCATATGCAATATCTATTTTGGTGATATATGACGCCTCCGAAGGCGGTCGTGACGCTAGGAAGGCAGCGGAAAAAAAGTGTGATGGTCTGCGAGAGCTATTTGAAAGTGCGTATGGAAAGCCGGAAGAAGCAACAGAAATTGCACTTGATAATTGTGAGGCTATTTCTGACGTCGAGATGACGTTAGCTGATGTGCGTCGTACGGATCAGTGGCGATTGGAGTATGTGAGTTTAGACAGCGACGATAGTCAGGATACATTTTTCCCTGCAGGTCAACTACCGGGATAATTATCTGCGTCTGCCCTATCTGATTCACAATCAGGAGGGCACACACAAAGCCGTTATAGTCAGGCCTCAGCTATCACTGCTTCGTTCAAAAACCAAGGAGGCGTCTTGAGTGGCAGGCACAACATCAAAGAAACGAGAGATTGCGGTATTCATCGCATCACCCGGCGACCTGGGGCCTGAGAGGCAGCAATTTCGCGAGGTTATCGAAACACTGAACACCGGGTTTGGTGATGGCGCTGACGTGACGTTTGAGCCATTAGGATGGGAAGCTCTCTTGTCGACAGTCGGGCAGCGTTCTCAGAGTGTCATCAATGCAGGACAGATTGATTGCTGTGATGTGTTCATCCTGGTTCTCAATCGACGTTGGGGCCAGGAGGCCCCGGATTCAAACTATTCGTCCTACACCGAAGAAGAATTCCATCGAGCTCTGACACGCTATGAATCAAGCGGTACGCCGACTATTTTCGTTTTCTTCAAACGTGTAGACCCAGACAGTGAAGGTGATGCTGGCCCTCAACTAGCCAAGGTCATGGCGTTCCGGCAGTCGCTGGAGGACACGCACAAAGTTTTGTATCGCTATTTTGACGATGACAATTCTTTTGCCAATGAAGTGGATACACACCTGCGAGCTTTTGCCCGTGATGAACTACCCGATGCAGGGGCAACAACAGAATTGACCTTGCTGCCGCTGAACGCAATGGAAGCGATACAGGCAGCAAAACAGGCGGCAAAAACTGCGCAGGAGCAAGCCCAAGAATCACAAGAGCAAGTTGAAATCGAATCAACTCGTGCAGAGGCGTTAGCGTTGCAACTGGCTGAAGATGCTGCTGAAGCGGCGCTTGATGGCAAAGTTGAAAAGGCTCGACAGCGTTTTGCTCAGGCGATTGTCGGAACAACAAATACTGAGATTCTCTCCCATGCTTTTCAATTTTATTATCGCACTAGGGATCTTGATTCAGCGGTGGAGATTGGAGAGCGATGGCAAGCCGCCACCGAGCCTCATTCGACCGATCGCGCAGCTGCTTACGGCAATCTGGGAATCGTGCATTGGACGCGCGGTGAACTAGACCTGGCGGTCGATATGTATGAAAAATCCCTGGCACTGAACATGGAGCTGGGCGACAGGGAAGGCATGGCTAATCAGTACTGCAATCTGGGGATCGCGCATTGGACGCGCGGTGAACTAGACCCGGCGGTCGAGATGTACGCAAAGTCCCTGGCGATCAACACCGAGCTGGACCGCAAGGAAGGCATGGCCACCGACTACTGTAATTTGGGGGCTGTGTACGAGATACAAGGTAATCTGGGCCGGGCGGTCGAGATGTACGAAAAGGCCTTGGCGATCAACACCGAGCTGGGCAGTAAGGAAGGCATGGCCGTTCTGTACGGAAATTTAGGAGGCGTGTACGAAACGCGTGGTGAGTTGGACCAGGCGGTCGAGCTGTTTGAGATGGCCCTGGCTCTGAACACAAAGCTTGGCCGCAAGGAAGGCATGGCCATTCAGTGCGGCAATTTAGGGGTCGTGCACCGGACGCGCGGCGAACTAGATCAGGCGGTCGAGATGTTCGAAAAATCACTGGCACTGAACAATGAGCTGAACCGCAAGAAAGGCATAGCCACTGATTATGCCAATCTGGGGGCAGTGCACGAGGCACGCGGTGAACTAGATCAAGCAGTCGAGATGTACAAGAAGTCCCTAGTAGTAGAAATCGAGTTGGATCGCAAGGAAGGCATGGCCATTCAGTACCGCAATCTGGGGATAGTGCACGAGAGACACAGTGAACTGGGGCAGGCTCGCAAGGTATGGGCTATCGCACTCGGGTTATTCGAGGAATTGGGTTCGCCTGAGGCTGCGACGGTTCGACAGTTGTTGTCTGAGCTTGAATAGCAACCTAACGCCTTCGACTGGTGGATGCTCGACGGTTACGAAATCCTCTTCGGAGCCGTCCAATGCACGGATGCTGACAGGAATCAAATCTGATGCATTGTGTTGAATGACAATTCGCTTTATAGAAACTAGGTTTAAATAAAAAATGACGGATGCAAAAGAAGTTGCTGCGTGGATGAAGCAAGAACTCGATAGTTCTGGCTATCTTTCTCAAGCGAGTGCGGTGGTTGATATTATGGAAAAGTTTGGGGGAAATTTTTACTACCAAAATGATAGTGGGAATTTGGCTATAGACAAAGAGGTACTGAAGGAATTCAAAAAAATCAAAGGAGAGCAAGTAGATTGGGATAAGTATGATAAAGCTTGGCGTGCACGCCCATCGAGCACCTCCCCTTAAGGGAATGATATAAGGTAGCCCTACTGTAGTCGTCGTGACGCAAGGCCCATGATGTGCTCTCTGCAGAGCCGTCGATGAGGGCCTAGCTGTAGCGGCTCGCACTTATCCTGCGCCCGAACTGCACTTATCGCGATTTTTCGACCAGATTACGTGATTCTATCCGCGACGCTCAAACCGCATTACGTGAGAATGAAACCACTTTATCTGCCACCAGATCGCACTTATCACCTCCAAACCACATTGTTTACCACTGGCACAATTGTGCCGGTGGCAAAGCCTGGGAAAGTCAAGAAACCAGTGGTTGGAGCCTGAAACCTTACGTAGATTTCTTTACCGAGTAAACT
>RCMY010004835.1_pt1 | contig 11532 bp, 9 predicted proteins | sample 2041341 | NCBI WGS metagenome assembly RCMY01 (sample SAMN09708234, study PRJNA481090) | Marine sediment metagenome, whole genome shotgun sequencing project.
AGAGGTGGGAGCGAGTGAGATTGGATTCAGGTCTCACGGGTAGCGGCGAGCCGATCGATGATCGATGCGTACGCCGACGCTGTGTGGCGTAGGTCGAGCTCAGGAAGCACCCTGTCGAAGGCATGCTCGGCTCTTCTGGCTGCCTCGGTTGGGTCGTTGAGCGAAGTGGAGATTGCACGGGCCAGGGCCTCGGCGTCGGATTCGGGGACCATCCATGCGCTTGCATCATCGAGGCGTTCGGCGAGGCCTCCGACGTTTGTCGCCACGATCGGCGTCCGTTGTGCGATTGCCTCAGCGAGTACGACAGGCGTGCCCTCACGGTCGCCATTCGAAGCAGTGATCGAAGGGATCACAAGGACTGAACACTCCCGCATCGCCAACATGACCTGCGCTCTGTCCTGCTGGCCGAGGAAGGCGACCCGATCTTGGATACCTGCAGTTGCTGCCTGGCGGCGCAGCTGATCGAGGAGCGGACCGCCGCCGATGATCGTGAGCGAAACCCCGGAAAGTTGCGCAATCGCGTCGAGCAGAAATGACACCCCCTTCTTCTCAGCGAGCCTTCCGACGAACAGAACGCGATCAGGGTGGCGGTTGCTTGGTGGAAGTGATGTGAGACTGCTGGTGTCGGCACCCATCGGAATCACGGGGATGTCCTCCAGCCCGGCAATGGAGCGGACTCGATCGGCCAACTCCTGAGACACGGTGGTCACGCAGTCGGCCCGCCGCAACGCCAGGCGGCGAATGGATTCGAGGGGTTCGAAGGCGAAAGCATGAAGATCGACACCGTGGCTCGTGATCAGGACGGGTCGACGCAGGCTCTTGGGAAGCAAGGTGGCAATCAAACCGGTCGGGATCGTCCAGTGCGCATGGATGACGTCGGGGTCGAAATCTCGAACTTCTCTGCGCATGCTCCGCCACATGGCGATCGAGAGGAGTGGAAGCTCGATCAGGCGCCAGGGTTGCGCACGTAGGTTTGCGACGATTGCTCCGTTGGCCAGCCCCTCGAAGCGTTCTGGGGCGTACGCAAATCGCCGAATCGAAAGGTTTCCCACGACATCTGAGGGCGTGGAGTCGGGAACTCGCGGCGTGAGGATCCTGAGCTCGTAGGCAGAAGACAACGAGCGGGCGAGATCCGACACGAACCGCGGCGTCCCATCGCCCTCGTGGTGTGGATAGGTCGTGGTGAGAACGAGGATGCGAGTCATGTCGAAAGCGTGTGGACGAGTTTTCTGAGACGAGGGAGCACCGGCACCGTCAGGATCCCGAGGACGGCGAGTGTTGCAAAACGATCGGCGGCCGAGGCAGTGATTGCGACGCTGGTGTCGAGGTCGACACCAGCGGCGAGAAAGCCAGCAATCGCTTCTCGGACTCCGAGGCCGGCGGGAACGATGCCGATGATGGTTGTGAGAAGCCCGGCAGCCGACAGCGACAACGCATGGATCGTCGAAGGTGAGATGCCGAGCGCGGCGAGGACCACGGCATACCGGCAAACATCTGCAGCGATGATCAAGGCCTCTATGACGAGCAGATGAAGCCACCCGCGTGTCCAGGCTGTGGTCACTTGACGAGCGAGCAATGCCGAGGATCCGAGGCCGGCGACGCCGATCAGAAGAAGCGGTCCTGCGAGCGCTCCGAGTTGGGCTACACCCGATGCTCCGAATGCCATGAAGACGAGTGACGCCCACACTGCCATCGAAGCGAGGTTTGCCAGTGTCGCAATCTTCAACGAGGCTCCTGCCCGAGTGAGGACGCCGATTCTCACTACCGCTGCACCCGGTACCGGGAGGGCATTCGCTGCCGCCGCGAACAGCGCAAACTGAACGGCGTCTCGAGTGGCAATCGTTCGGCCGGCCAACTGTGCGACTTGGCGGAGCTCGAGGCCGTTCAGTACGACCATGACGGGCACGCCGATGGCGGCGCTGATCACGAGCAGTCGAATATCGAGATCTGCGAGGAGATCACGAGAGCGGCGGGAGAGAACGTAGACGATTGCTGCGGTCGCAATCGCTCCGATGAGTAGCCCGATCGCCGGATGCACGTTGGTCCGAATCGACATGATCCGGGCAAGTCCGCCGGGCCGGGCATCGCTTCCTTCCTCTGGAATCGGCGTCACCGTTTCCGGGCGAGCAGAACGTAACCGTCGCCGAGGTCTTGATCGTAGAACCGGCGCTGAAGCCAGGTCGCTGGGGCGAGCGTGGTGCCGTTGACAAGGGGGGCAGCCCAGTTGAGCGTCGTGTCGCGTTCCACGCCGGATCGGATCGAGCGTTCGAGAGCGTCACCCGTGGCGAGATCGTTCGGACGGAGGCGCCCGACGATTCCCTGCAAGCCTCGCGTCACGTTGCCAAGTGGAAATCCGTAGTTGACAACCCGCTCGACAGTGAAACCAGCTGCTTCCACCAGGGCCGTGAGCGCCGCTTTCTCGTATCGACGAACGTGGCCAACAGCTTCGTCGGCCGGTCCGAATTTACGCTGGTGGGCTGGTACCGACATGACAAAATAGCCGCCGGTTTCGAGGTGCTCCGTCCACTCCTGGAGGGCCCCGAGGTCATCTTCGATGTGCTCGAGTACCTCGAAGGCCAGAAGGAGATCGACGGTTCCGTCGATCTCACTCAATGCATCGATCACGGAGACACGCTGTGGATCGAGGCTGGTGCGCAGGTGGGCTCTCGTGTCGTCGCCGATGTCGTAGGCCCAGCCCCGGCGAGTCTCAGAAAGCCACGAAGTGATGTCGCCGTTGCCGGCACCGACTTCGAGGAACCGGCCTTCACGTGGAGCGACTTCGAGCACGTCTTCTATCGCGGCAAGCCGCATGATGTGTTTCGGGCTTCTTGACCACTTGGTCGGCGTTGTCAACGGCATTTCGGGGCACCAATTCGTTCGACTCGGCGCAATCGTAACTGGTGTGGCGCTCGTCGCCGTGGACGGATGCTGCGCCGGATGTTCACCAGTGCGATTGATAGCGCTCGAGCAGCCTTCTGGCTGCCGACGACGGGCTCCGTCGTCTTCCGCGAACCTCAGCTTCGAGCAACGTGGAGTAGTCGGCGAGCGGTTGGTTGCTCGTGATGAGACGATGAAGCTCGTTTCGAACGTCGGCCCAGAAAGCCGTGACGGCTTGCTCACTGCGGAGACGCTCGATGTGTCCTCCGTCGCCGAGACGCTGGTGAAGTGCGACGAGCGCTTGCCAGGCGTCGTCGATGCCGGTGCCTGCGAGTGCTGATGCGGTCAGCACGTCGGTGGGGTAGCCGGACCACTTCGAACGGACCAGGTGGAGCGCTTGGCGATAATCGGCGGCGGTGTGATTGGCCGCAGCGACGTTCTTGCCGTCTGCCTTGTTGATCACCACGAGATCGGCCAATTCCATGATGCCGCGCTTGATGCCTTGGAGATCATCACCGCCGCCCGGTGCGACCAGGAGCAGAAACAGATCGGTGACGTCGGCGACTGCCGTCTCGGACTGGCCGACGCCGACGGTCTCGACCAGTACGACGTCGTAACCTGCAGCCTCACAGAGCAGCACGGTTTCTCTGGTGTTTCGAGTGATGCCACCGAGTGACCCTCCGGCGGGGGAGGGACGGATGAACGCATTCGGTTGCTGATTGAGCTCGGCCATGCGGGTCTTGTCGCCGAGGATCGAACCGCCCGTTCGAGCCGACGTCGGATCGATCGCCAGGACGGCGACCCGATGGCCGAGTCGGATGAGATGCATGCCGAAGGCTTCGATGAAGGTGCTCTTGCCGACGCCCGGGGTGCCGGAGATGCCGATTCGCAACGCACCACCGGTGTGGGGGAGGAGTTCGTCGACCAGGTTTTCCGCTTCTCGGCGGTGGCTCTCGGTCGTCGATTCGACGAGCGTGATGGCGCGGGCGAGCGCCCGACGCTGACCGTCGAGAAGCTCTTCGGCGAGAGCGCTCAACCCAGCAGCCCGAGCACCTCGTGGGCTGCGGTACAGATGTTGGTACCGGGCCCGAAGATGGCGCCGACGCCTGCGTCACGCAGCATCTGGTAGTCCTGCGGTGGAATCACGCCGCCGCAGACCACGACCACGTCACCAGCGCCGGCAGCGCGGAGTTCCTCGATCAGCTGGGGAACGAGGGTCTTGTGACCGGCGGCCTGAGACGAGACGCCCACGAGGTGCACGTCGTTGTCGACGGCATCTCGGGCAACCTCTTCGGGCGTCTGGAAGAGCGGGCCCACGTCGACGTCGAAGCCGAGGTCGGCGAAGGCCGTTGCGATGACCTTGGCGCCGCGGTCGTGGCCGTCCTGGCCCATCTTGGCCACCAGCATGCGAGGCCGGCGACCGGCGGTCTCGGCAAAGGCCTCGACCGCCGAGACGACTGAATCGAACTCGTCGTCGCCGTCGTAGGCGGCGCCGTAGACGCCCGAGATGGTGCGGGTCTCGGCCTGGTGGCGGCCGAAGACTTCTTCCATGGCATCGGACATCTCGCCGACGGTGGCCCGGGCCCGAGCAGCGTCGACACAGGCGGCGAGCAGGTTGCCGTCGCCGGCCGCCGCTGAGGTGAGTGCCGCAAGGGCAGCATCACACGCCGCCTGGTCTCGATCGGTACGGACCTGATTGAGCCGGTTGATCTGTGATTCGCGAACCGCGGTGTTGTCGATGTCGAGCACATCGACCATGTCGGGATTCTCGGGCCGGTACTTGTTGACGCCGACCACGACGTCTTCGCCCCGGTCGACTCGGGCCTGACGGCGGGCGGCGGCGGCCTCGATCCGAAGCTTCGGCATTCCGGAGTCGATGGCGGCGGTCATCCCGCCGAGCTCGTCGACCTCGGCCATGATCTCACGGGCCCGGTCGGCGAGGTCGTTGGTGAGTTTCTCGACGTAGTAGCTGCCGGCGAGCGGGTCGACCGTTCGGGTGATGCCGGTCTCCTCGGCCAGGATCAGCTGGGTGTTGCGGGCGATCCGGGCGCTGAACTCGGTGGGGAGGCCGAGGGCCTCATCGAAGGAGTTGGTGTGCAGGCTCTGCGTGCCACCGAGCACGGCGGCCATGGCTTCGACCGCGGTGCGGACGACGTTGTTGTACGGGTCCTGCTCGGTGAGCGACACGCCGGAGGTCTGGCAGTGGGTGCGCAGCATCGAGGACTTGGGGTTCTTCGGCTCGAACTGTTCCATGAGCTCTGACCAAAGGAGGCGGGCGGCCCGGAGCTTGGCGACCTCCATGAAGAAGTCCATGCCGATGGCGAAGAAGAAGCTGAGGCGACCGGCGAATGCGTCGACGTCGAGGCCCTTCGCCAACGCTGCCTTCACGTACTCGACGCCGTCGGCGAGGGTGAACGCCAGCTCGAGGTCGGCGGTCGCTCCTGCCTCTTGCATGTGGTAGCCGGAGATCGAGATCGAGTTGAATCGAGGCATCTTCTGCGCCGTGAACTCGATGATGTCGGCCACGATCCGCATGGAGGGAACCGGCGGGTAGATGTAGGTGTTGCGGACCATGAACTCTTTGAGGATGTCGTTCTGGATGGTGCCAGACAGCAGCTCTGGCGCAACGCCCTGCTCCTCGCCGGCCACGATGTAGCAGGCGAGAATCGGCAGCACGGCGCCGTTCATGGTCATCGAGACGCTCATCTTGTCGAGCGGGATGCCGTCGAAGAGGATCTTGGCGTCTTCGACCGAATCGATCGCCACGCCCGCCTTGCCGACGTCGCCGACCACCCGGGGGTGATCTGAGTCGTAGCCACGGTGGGTCGCGAGGTCGAAGGCGACCGACAGGCCCATCTGGCCCGCTTCGAGGTTGCGGCGATAGAACGCGTTGGACTCTTCGGCGGTCGAGAACCCGGCGTACTGGCGAACGGTCCACGGACGGTTCGTGTACATCGTGGCTCGAGGGCCACGAAGGTAGGGCGGCGCCCCGGGCAGGCTGTCGAGGTGGGTCAGGCCTTCGAGGTCTTCGCCGGTGTAGAGCGGCTTGATGTCGATTCCCTCGGGCGTCGTCACCGTCAGGTCGGCGAGCGACTTGCCTCGCAGCTCTGCCTCAGCGGCTTGTTCCCATTCGGTCCGGTCATTCGCATGGCTCGTCACGCAGGGAATCGTAGAGCCTCGGAGGGCATCGCACGAACCTTGTGGTGTGATGTCCCGGTACGGGGAGTGACCGTCGGTCGCAGTAGGCTCCCGAGATGCGGATCGCCCTCGACGGAACGGCGTTGGTCGGGGTGAAGTCCGGCGTTGGTGGCGTGGTCGACGCGTTGACTCACGGGTTGGCTGCACACGACGACATCGACCTCACCGTCTTGTTGATCTCTCGGAGGGCGGGCGCCGATCTGGTCGACCAGCTCCCGAACGGCGCCACACTGCGACGCCTGCCGCTGCCGGCGCGGATCTACCACGCGGCGTGGCGCTTCGGCGCCTGGCCGAGCATCGACGGCTACGACGTCGTGCACGGACCGAACTATGTCGTGCCACCGGCCGGTGGCGGCGCCGAGCTGCTGACCATCCACGATCTGACCCCCTGGCGCTTCCCCGAACTCGTGTCCGGAGCGACGTCGAGCTTCCCGCATCTGGTCGACGAAGCCATTCGCCGAGGGGCACACATCCATACGGTGTCGCACACCGTCGCTGCGGAGGCCGCTCACTACCTGGCCATTCCCAAGGAACGGATCCACGCCATCCCCAATGGAGTCGTTCGGCCGGACGGCGGGTCAGCCGAACGAGGGCTCGCCTCGGTCGGTGGTCATCCCTATCTGCTGGCACTCGGCACGATCGAGCCACGCAAGGACCACCCCCTGCTTCTGCGTGCGTTCGCTCAGCTCCGGGCAGATCATCCCGAGCTTCGACTGGTCGTCGCCGGGAGTGACGGCTGGGGCGTCGAAGCCTATGAAGACGCACTGATCGAGACCGGCGTCGATGATGCCGTCGTCCGCGTGGGCTACGTCGACGAGTCGACCAAGGCCGATCTCATCGCCGGATCGTCGGTCTTCGTCTACCCCTCGTTGTACGAGGGGTTCGGTCTGCCACCGCTCGAGGCAGCAGCCTGCGGCATCCCGGTGGTCGCCACGTCGGTCGGCTCCATCCCCGAAGTCATGGCCGATGGTGCGATCTTGGTCGAATCCGGCGATGCCGACGGACTGGCCGCGGCGATCACGACGGCGCTGACCGACGACAACGAGCGTGGTCGTCTGATCGAAGCAGGACAGGCTCGTGTCGACCATTACGACTGGGGCACCTCGATCGATCAGCTTGTCGAGCTCTATCGAGATCTGACCTCCCCGAAGGCGTGAACATGTCCGAGTACAGTTCCTGCACATGCATGGAACGCAAGGTGTAAGGAAACGGTTCGTCATCATCGGTGGAGGTCCCGGTGGCACGAACTGTGCGACCTACGCCGCCCGGTACGGCGCCGATGTCACGCTGATCGAGAAAGACATCATGGGCGGCGCCGCCCACCTGCTCGACTGCATCCCGTCGAAGGCCATGATCGCCACCGGCGGTGCCATGTCGATGATGGCCGAGGCCGCCAAGATGGGGCTGGCGAAGGTCGATGTCCAACTCGACTTCGACGCACTTCGTGAGCGCATCGGGGGTATCACCAACCGCCTGGAATCCTCGGTATCGAGCCTCCTCGAGAGCCAGAACGTGCGACTGATCGACGGCACCGGCCGTCTGATCGACGATCACCACGTCGAGGCCACCCTGGCCGACGGCTCCACCCAGGTCTTCGAAGCCGACGTCGTGCTCATCTCGACCGGCTCGCGTCCTCGCATTCCCGACTGGGCGATCATCGACGGTGAGCGAATGCTCACCACCCGTCACGCCTACCCGCCGCCTGAGCTGCCCGAGCACCTCATCGTCATCGGCTCGGGGGTCACCGGCGTCGAGTTCGTCCACATGTTCAGCTCGTTCGGCTCGAAGGTCACACTGATCGTCAGCCGCCAGCAGGTACTGCCGAGCAAGGATCCCGAAGTCGCAGCTGTGCTCGAACAGAGCTTCCTCGATCGAGGCGTGCGTCTGTTCATGGGCGCTCGCGCCGAGCGGGCCGAGGTCGTCGATGGTCGGGTCTCGATCTTCTGCGACGATGGTCGAGTCGCCGAGGGCTCGCATGCGCTACTCGCCATCGGCTCGATCCCGAACACCGAGGAACTCGGGCTCGAAACGGCCGGCGTCGAGACCCAATGGGGCTACGTCAAGGTGGACCACAACCTGCGCTCGAGCGTTCCGCACATCTATGCCGCCGGTGACGTGTCCGGCAAGCTCCCGCTGTCGTCGGTCGCCTCGATGCAGGGTCGCAAGATCGCCGAGCATGCCATGGGTCTGCACGCCGGGCCTCACCGACATCTCGACTACGAGAAGGCCGCCTCGGCGATCTTCACCGATCCCGAGATCGCCGACGTCGGGCTGGCCGAGGCCGACGCCTTTGCAGAAGGCCGCAAGATCAGAGTCACGAAGGTGCCGTTCTCGGTGTCGGCCAAGGCCCTGATCAACAACGACTCCCGCGGCTTCGTGAAGATCGTGTCCGACCCGGCGACCGGCGTCGTGCTCGGCGGTTCCATCGTGGGGCGCCATGCCGCCGAACTGATCTCGGTTCTCGCCCTGGCGGTCACCGCCGGACTCCGCGTCACCGACCTCGTCGAGTCGCTGTTCGTCCACCCCGCCCTGGCCGAGGTGCTCGGAGAAGCCGCCGAGTGAGTGGGTCCGTCGCCTAGGTTGGCGAGATGGACCTCCTGGTGATGTTGGCCGCCGAAGCCGGTGGCGAGGAAGCGAGCAATCTGCTGCGGCTCGAGCAGGCCGCGGTGATCCTGTTGGCGATCGCTGCCGGCGTCGCCGTGCTGGCGAGTCGGTTGCGGTTCCCCTTCACGGTTGCGCTCGTTCTCGCCGGCTTCGGAGCTGCGCTTCTCGGCGATCTCGTCGAGGTCGACGTCTCGCCCGACCTGATCCTCGGACTGCTCGTTCCGCCGCTCCTGTTCGAGGCCACGCTCCATCTGCCGTGGAAGAAACTGCGAGCCGACCTCCGCCCGGTGCTCACCTCGGCGATCGTCGGCACCCTGATCGGCACGCTTGCCGTGGGTGCCGTGGTGCACGCGGTCCTCGACATTCCGTGGGCCGCAGCCTTCGCCTTCGGCGCACTGATCTCGGCCACCGACCCCGTGGCCGTCATCGCTTTCTTCAAGGCCCTCGGAACGCCGAAACGCCTGTCGGTGCTGGTCGAAGGCGAGTCGCTGTTCAACGACGCCGTGGCCGTGGTGGCCTTCGGCTTGGCGCTGAGCGCCGCTGGAGGCGAGGCGTTCTCGTTGGGCGGAGCGATCGAAGACTTCCTCGTCGTCTCGCTGGGTGGCCTCGGTGTCGGTCTTGCGCTCGGCTACATCGTCTCCGAGATCGTGCTGGCCCGGGTCGACGATGGCCTGATCGAGACCACCACCACGATGGCGCTGGCGTATGGCGCCTACCTGATCGCCGAGAGCGCGGGCGAGATCGTCGGACGGAGCTTTCACTTCTCGGGGATCCTCGCCGTGGTCGCCGCCGGCCTCACCGTCGGTTCGCTCGGGCTGAAGAACACCTCACCCAACACCCGCCAGACGCTCGAACACTCGTGGGGGCTGTTGACCTTTCTGGTCAACTCTCTGGTCTTCCTGTTCATCGGACTCACGATCAGCCTGGGGAGCCTGCTCGACCACGCAGCCGAAGTGACGCTGGCGGTGATCACCGTGCTCGTCGTGCGAGTCGTGGTCGTGTACGGGCTGACGGCCTTCGCCAACCTGACCACGCCCGAACGACGCATCTCGCCGGCGTTCCAACACGTGATGTTCTGGGGTGGACTCCGCGGTGCGATTTCGCTCGCCCTGGCTCTCCTGATCACCGAGGACCTCTTCGAACCCGACACCGTGGAATCGCTCCAGGTGATGACCTTCGGTGTCGTGGTCTTCACCCTGCTGATCCAGGGAACCACGATGGGACCGCTGATCCAGCGGCTCGGACTGGCCGGCCGAGCCGACAACGAACTCGCCCAACAGCGCCATCAGGCCAGAATCATGATGGCCCGTGCCGGACAGTCCGAGATGAACCGACTGGGATCCCAGGGCGTGCTGTTCTCCGAGCTCGCCGACGCTCTTGCCGTGACCTATCAGCGGCAGGTGTCCGACGAAGGCGACCGCCTCCGCACCCATCTGCGTGACCACCCCGAGCTCGAGGTTGCCATGCTGCTGCAGGCGCGACGAGACGCCCTGATCGCCGAACTGGGGGCGCTGAGCGACGTCGTGCGGTCCGGCCTGGTCGAACAACAGGTGGCCGACACTCTGAGTGTCGACACCAACAACCGGCTCGCAGCACTCGAGCTGATCGAGGAGCGCTGGGAAGCGGGCCCGCTTCCCGCCGAGCAACTCATCGACCAACAGACGCCCGAGGGAGGTGCACGGTGATCAACGAGATGCTCTACGTGTCGTGGGGCGGCGCCGGCCGTCCCGCGAGTCTCCGCATGGCGATGCAGCGTGCAGCCGACGCCAAGTCGGCGCTCGTCTACCTGGCCATCCTGGACTCGACGAGCTTCGCCGATCTCGACCACATCATGTTCGACCTGGTCACCGACGAGCTGCGATGGCTCCTCGAGGCGCAGCTCGAGTTGGCGCGCCGACAGACCGGCCTGCTCGACCTCGAGACCAGGGTCGTGGTGCAGCTGGGCGACATCGGCGAATCGGTGCGGAACGTCGTGGCCGCCGCAGGAATCGGCGAAGTCTTCGTCGGTGCCCCTTTGATCGGCCCCGACGGGCACGATCCAGAACGCGTGCTCGAGTCGTTGTCGTCGACCGTCGGCGTGCACGTCGAACTCCTGACCCCGACGTGAAACGAAGAGCTCACTCGATTTTGGCCACGATGTCGCCACCGCCGACCGAGTCGCCGGCGGCGACCTTGATCTCGGTGACCGTGCCGGCCTTCTCGGCGCCGACGTTGTTCTCCATCTTCATGGCTTCGAGCACCACGATGGTGTCGCCGACCTCGACGGCTTGTCCGACCTCGGCCACGACCTTGACGATCGTGCCCTGCATCGGCACGGTGACGTCGCCCGACCCCGAGCCGCCCCCGGCGCCACCGGCGCCACCCTTGCGACGTGGCTTCTTGGCCCCACCGGCAGGCGCTGCGGCCATGGCGGATTCGGGTACCCACATGGCAACCGAGAACTTCTTGCCGTTGACCTCGACGTCGACGTCTCGACGAATCTTGGGCTCGGCGTCTTCGCCTTCGTCGGCGCTGACGGTCTTGCCGCCGATGCCGGTGAGGTCGAGCACTTCCTCGACCCACTTGGTGGAGTGCAGGCCGGCCTGGAAGTCGGGGTGCTCGAGAATGGCGATGTCGGCCGGGATCGTGGTGGCGACACCTTCGATCTCGAATTCACGCAGGGCACGAAGGGTGCGAGCGATGGCGACCTCTCGGGTCGATCCCCAACAGACCAGCTTGCCGACCAGGTTGTCGTAGTACTGGCTGATCTCGTCGCCGGCTTCGTAGCCGCCGTCCCAGCGGACACCGAAGCCCGATGGGACCCGGAGCTTGGTGAGCGGGCCGGGGGAGGGGAGGAACTTGCCTTCGGCCGGA
>RCMY010004837.1_pt1 | contig 11531 bp, 5 predicted proteins | sample 2041341 | NCBI WGS metagenome assembly RCMY01 (sample SAMN09708234, study PRJNA481090) | Marine sediment metagenome, whole genome shotgun sequencing project.
AGAACCATTAGATCGACTTGGAATTTCGAAACCCCATTGTTTATTGTAATTGCTAAACGTTATATCTCCATTATTACGATATGCATAATTGGGTAAAGGGGTTACAGGCATTTTATTGATGATAGAATCAATAGATTCTTTTCTTCCTGTTAAAGCCATTTTCTGAATTATCTCATTGGCGAAGAAATCGACAAAATCCAAATCGGTTAAATCATGATTAATGCCGTTTGTAATATAAATATCTTTTAAGCCATCATTATCCATATCGAATAACAGCCCAGACCAACTCCAATCGGTTGCTTCAACACCACTATAATATGCAATTTCAGAAAATGAACCATTCCCATTATTGAGTTGTAAGGTGTTTTGAATATACTGCTGATGAAAGTCTTTACTTTGCTTTAATTTAAATACGTTGTAGCCTTCGAACTCCATAACCGATTTTACGCGTTGGTCAGGTTCGGGAAGCATGTCGGTAATAAATATATCGGTTAGGCCATCATTATTAATGTCAGCCATATCAACACCCATTGCCGATAAACTTAGGTGGTTTGTCCATTTTTGAACCTCCTCGCTAAAAGTACCATCTTGGTTGTTAATATATAAATAATCCCTTTCGTAAAAGTCATTAGAAACGTAAATATCAGGATATAAATCGTCGTTGATATCAACTACCATAACACCGAGACCGAAACCAATTAGACTACCATAAATACCAGCTTTTTCGCTTACATCTACAAATTTACCATTGTCGTTTCTTAATAGCATGTCGCCAACACCTCTAAAAATTTTTGGCACTCCTTCCCAATCTTGTGCCCTAACGTCACGTTGTTCGGCATATCCAAGGCTACTAACTGGAATATTGCTGTTGTTTAGAATGTAAGCATCTAAGTCACCATCCTTGTCATAATCAAAGAAAGAGGCGTGTGTAGAAAATCCTGTTTCCGCCAAATTAAATTCATGTGCACGTTCAGTAAAAGTTCCATTTCCATTATTAATGAAAAGATCGTTGTCATGGTTGTTGCCTTCCATGTTACCTGCATTACTAACATAAATGTCAAGTAGGCCGTCATTGTTAATGTCTGCCATAACCACACCTGTAGACCAAGGTTTGTTTCCAGCAATTCCGGCGGCTCCCGAAATATCTTCAAATTTTAATCCCCCTTTATTGAGATACAATTTATTCGGTTCCATGTTCCCAGTAAGAAATACATCGGAAAGGCCATCGTTGTTAATATCGCCTATGGCAACACCACCACCATTATAAAAATTTCGGTATTTAAAAATGTTGAATTCTTTTGAGTTTTGAACCTTATTTATAAAGTTAATACCGGTTTCCACTGAAGGTAAAAGGGTAAACAGAGTTGGTTCTGATTTTTCAATTGTTTCATTAGATTCTTCTTTAGAATTACAGGAGTTCAAAAGTGAAAAAAGTAAGCTAAAATAGGCTAGCCTAAGTAAATTCGATTTCATTCTTAAATATTTTTGAAATAAAAATTCAGTTTCATCGTGAATTAGGAAATAGTATTTTGACAAAAGAATTTTAGAGCAATCATGCCTTTAGGATAATTCGAAACTCATAACAAAAAGCGCTCTATATCTTTGATTCCCAAAAATTTTAATAATCCATTTAAGTTGAATGAATCACCCCTAAAACAGCATCTTAAAAATTAGATTGCAAGATAGCCAAATACCTACTATTTGCTAGGCTTTATTTACATAAGTCGATGTTAATGTTTGTCGAAATCGTTATAGATTTTGTAGAATATTGTGATTAATCAGTTTTTCATAGCCTGAATTTAGAAGTAATGAAAATAATCCAATATATTTAGGCTTGACTAATTAACCAACAACGGACCACATGATAGGGATTTTATCTTTTATAGGATTTACAGTTTTAGTAGCTGTTATTTCATATTTCGCAACAAGGACTACCGATGAACAGACCTCTGATGGCTATTTTCTAGGAGGAAGAAGTTTAACTGCCGGTGTAATCGCAGGTTCATTATTGCTTACGAATTTATCTACAGAGCAAATAGTTGGTCTTAACGGTAGTGCATATACAGACGGATTATCAGTTATGGCTTGGGAAACCTTGGCGGCAATAGCAATCGTCGTTGCATCAATATTTTTATTGCCAAGATATTTAAAGGGGGGGCTTACCACAGTGCCCCAGTTTTTGGCAAAACGATTCGATGTTGCGACAAAAACAATTACATCTGGTTTGTTTCTTACAGGATATGTGGTGGTTTTACTTCCTGTTATTTTGTATTCTGGCTCTGTAGCAATTAGTGGTATGTTCGATGTTCCTACGCTTTTAGGAGTTTCTGATAATACTGCTTTGGTAATATGTATTTGGGGGATAGGAATAATAGGTTCTATTTATGCCGTTTTTGGAGGTCTAAAAGCGGTTGCGGTATCAGATTCTATTAATGCGATTGGTTTGTTGATTGGGGGATTATTAATTCCTGTTTTCGGATTAATGGCTATAGGTGATGGTAGTGTGTTTACAGGATTAGAAACTTTAGTTAATACAAATCCAGAACGTTTTGATTCTACTGGAAATTCTGGTCAAGAAGTTCCTTTTAGCACCATTTTTACAGGAATGATGTTGGTTCAACTTTTTTATTGGGGAACCAATCAGCAAATTATACAAAGAGCTTTAGGCGCTAAAAATTTAGCCGAAGGTCAGAAAGGTTTATTGTTAGCAGCGTTTTTAAAAATATTAGGTCCATTGATTTTAGTATTACCTGGAATGATAGCTTACCATTATTTTGACGGTGGACTTGATTCTAGTGATTTGGCTTACCCTGAATTAGTAAGAGCGGTATTGCCAAAACCATTAGTAGGGTTTTTTGCTGCCGTTTTATTCGGGGCCATTTTAAGTTCTTTTAATAGTGTTTTAAATAGTTCTGTGACCTTGTTCGGTATAGATATTTATAAGCAACACATAAATAAGGAAGCATCGGAATCTACCGTGGTCAAATATGGAAAGATTTTTGGTATTTGTTTGGCATTAGCCGCCATGTTTATAGCTCCATTAATTGCTAATGCAGGTAGTTTGTTTAATTACTTACAGGAAATAAATGGTATTTACAGTATTCCAATATTTACTATTATCGTAGTTGGATATTTGACCAAAAAAGTACCGGCTATAGCTGCAAAAATCGGAATTTTGTCAGGATCATTACTCTATATAATCAGTCAGTTTTGGCTTAAGAATAAGTTTGTTGATGAGGCTCTTGCCCAAGCAGATGCATCTGGAATTACTGATCCGGCTAAACTTAAATTAATAGAGGCTGAGGCATATCCTCATTATTTACATATTATGGCTATATTATTCGTAACAAACATTATTATAATGTTAATTATTGGTGCGATTAGGCCACGTAAGGAGCCTTTTATTCTTGAGTACACCGACCAAGTATCGATTACACCTTATAAATATGTAAATCAATTAGGTATTTTAATATGCTGTATTGTGATTGGAATTTATGTTTATTTTGCTAAGTAGAATTTTTTATGTTTTTCAAATGTTTAAAACAAAGTTTTATAAGTTCATAGTCTAGCTTATATTTTAATCTAGCTACAAATTAAATACCCTTCAATTATCACATATAATTGAAGGGTATTTTACTTTTTAGAATTCCCTGTTAGCAATAAAATAGTCAACTTGGGATTCTAACTTTTCTCATTAAAATGATAGTGTCTAAAATGCTATTGTGGTCAGTTTAGCCCTATACTGTACTTAGATTGTGAAGCACATAGATTCACTCCTATTTTAAACTAACATACTTAGTGTGCAATGAATAGATAACCTATTAGTGAACTATAATTATATATTATCTGTTAGAATAAATTCTCTATCGGAAATATGGGTAGGCCAGTATCATAGACTGTTTTCGAACTTGGAATTATGAAGCCATATTTTATCTTTTGTAACAAGATTATATCAAACAAAAAAGCCTCCAATTATTGGAGGCTTTTTCGAACTTAAACATAATTTATTATTAGTACCCTGGGTTCTGAACCAGATTAGGGTTTGCAAGTATATCTGCGAAGGGTATAGGAAAAATAACTGATTTAGGATCTGTTGCATCTTTAAGATTCCACGCTCTTAAATATTGATCAAATCTAATCAAATCTTGTCTTCTTGTTAATTCTGCATACATTTCTCTTCCGCGTTCTGCTAATAGATCAGATTCAACTACAGAACCTAAAACAGAAGCTCCCCTTATTACTCGTAATGCATTAATCATGCCTGTAACATCATCACCCATTCTAAACATTGCTTCGGCTTTCATTAGATAGTCATCTGCAAATCTATAGCGTACAGTATGTGCTCTTTGGTCACCACCTTCTTCATTAGGATGATATTTTAACATTCTTGTTCCATCAGTTTCTAAAATTGCGTTATCGGCAGGAGAAGTATATTCTGCTTTAGTTACTTCTTTGGTAAATACTAAGGGAACACTACCTACTCCAGCTCTTGCCGTTAACGGAGTGCCATCTTGTTCGTACTGTTGTCCAATTAAGAAACCGTAACCTATTCCAAGATTGTCCGCATTTGCAGTTTCTGCATCTGGAACCCAACCTCTACGCTCTTCTTGGCCATCACCTACGTAATTTGTGTCTGGGTCACCTTCAAATAATTGATAGAATTCAGATAGGGTAGCAAAACCATTCCAACCACCACCGTCGTTGGATCCCGGAAAGTTTAAATTATAATGCAAAGTATTCCAAATTCTTGGACCCGTAGCTGCTGGTGACCACCATATAGTCTCTACGTCATTACTAGGTCTAAAAATATCAAAGAAATCTCCAGAGTCTGCCAATGTGTACCCGGCGGCCTCAATTGCATCGACGGCATCAACAACAATTTGCATGTCTGCATTATCAGGCGCAGTCCCAAGATAAACATGCTTATTCAAGTGTAATTTCGCCATTAAATGGTTGGCAGCAGCTTTAGTAGGTGTTTGCTTTAACTCAATTGCATCACCCGCTGTTACTTCTGGAAGATCTCTGATAGCAACAGTAAGGTCTGCAACAATACTGTCAATGGCAACTTGCCCTGTCAATACAGATGGAATTTCACTGTTTGGTGCATTAACATCTCTGTAAGGTACTTGTCTCCACATATCTAGAATCCAACTCATTGCCCAAGCTCTATAAAACCGTGCTTCTGCCTTTAGTTCTGTAACTTCTCCTCCAGCAGTAGTAACACTTCCTGGGTCGATTATACGTGTAGCATTTATCGTAATGCTATTAAGGGCCTGCCAAGATAATCGTATATCCTGTAAATCTGCATTCCAAGAATGTTGATGCATTGCTAACCATCTACCATTGTCTCCCCAATCCGTTCCCCTTGTAGCTACTACATATTCATCGGTAGTAACTTCGTTTAAGGCATATAGGCCATCTTGGTTTCCTAAATTACCTCCAGTTATAATATTGGAAATATTTGCAACTTCACCTTGAACGTTTGCTACACCTGCAAAACCCTCTGATATTAATGAATCGGTAGGTTCTATCTCTAAGTCTGTACAGGAAAAAGCCAGCGCTATTGGGAGTGCGAAACATAAATAATTTACTATTTTTTTCATAATCCTATTTTTTTTATTTTTAAAATGTAACATTAAATCCTAAACTAAAAGTAACCGGTCTTGGATATGAAAGGTAATCTATTGAAGCAGACGGGAAACCATTGGATGGAATATCAGTAGTACTAACTTCAGGATCTAATCCACTATAACCTGTTAGTAAAAATAAATTCTGACCAACAGCACTTAAACGCATACTTTTAAACATGCCTTCTCCACTTAGGGGTACATTGTATCCAATGGATGCAGTTTGAAGTCTAACAAAGTCTCCTTTTTCTAAAAAGAAAGTACTTGGGTTAGTTGCGGATAAGGTAACATTATTGTCAAGAACACTTCTTAAATTGTTTCTACTTCCAATTTGTGGTGCAGCAAATAATGCATTTGCCGTGTTGTTATAAACGTAAAACCCAAACTGACCTGAAAAGAATAAAGATGCATCCCAGTTTTTATAATTTAAACTGGTTGATAATCCAGATACAATTTTAGGTAAAGCAGACTTGTCCTGAATAGTTGGGTCGGTATCAACTTGAAAATCCTCGTCTACTTCACGTAATTCATAGGTATATAATGGTTTTCCATCAGTTAAAACTTGTGATGTTGTACCTGTAAGACCTTGACCATATAAGTTACCTGCTTGAATGTTGGGACCGTTATAATCTGTTAATTCATTTTGGTTGTAAGATATATTGAAATTGGTATTCCAGTTAAAATCAGTAGTAGCAACAAGGTCATAATCCAATCCTAATTCTACACCTTGATTAATAATGGTACCATCAATATTTTGAAAAACAAAAGGTGAAGTTGCTGGCTGTACCGCTGGTAAATTTAAAAGAATATCAGTAGTCTCTTTTCTATACAAATCAATAGTAGCAGTAAAACGATCATTATTGAAACCAAAATCCATTCCTACGCCATATTGAGCTGTCTCTTCCCATTTAAGGTCAGGGTTTGCAAAAGCTACTTCTCGTGTAGCTGGTGCTGATAGTTGAGAATTGCTTCCTATTCCTAAACCATCCCATCTTGTTCTATTAACAAACTGGCCATGCCCAAGACCATCTTGGTTTCCTGTGATACCCCAGCTTACTCTTAATTTAAGAGTAGAAAATGTTTCTTCATTTATAAAATCTTCTTCATTTAATTTCCAAGCAAATGCCGCAGACGGGAAGGTACCGTATTGGTTGTTACTACCAAACCTAGATGAACCATCTACCCTTACCGTACCCGTGAATAGGTACTTGTCATTTAAGGTATAGTTGACACGTCCAAAAAAGGATTGCAATTCATCAGTAAAGTCAAAAGTATCAACTGAGAACGCATCAATTGGAATGCTAGGCACACTGCTACTTGTGGTTGAATTTATATTCGGTGTTAAGCCCAAAATTCGATATTGATTACCGTCGCCAGGAAGATCGTTAAATGTACCGATACCATAACCTTGATAATTACTTGCAAGATTACGCGTGTCTTGATAAGCTTGTTGAGTGCTAGAAACTATTTGATTCATGTCAGTTGTATTGTAACCTTGACCCTGTATATTTTGACCGTTTCTATTAAAATCTTGAAAAGAATAACCAATAAGCGCATCTAATTTAGAATTTTCAAATTCCTTATTGTAGTTTATTGTTAGTTCCATCAATTGGCTTTCTGTGTCTAGGTTGCTAACGCTTGCACGTCCATTACCAACAGCACCATTGGTAATCCCAAGAATGTTCGGGCTTACTACTTGACCTCTTGTAGATTCTGAGGTATCAAGACCAAAATTTATTTTGGCTGAAAGTTCGTCAGTAAAATCATAGTTCAAAGAAACATTTCCAAGAAATCTGTCTGTTCCCGTATTATCGTCGAAAAATGCTAAAAGGTTTGCTGGGTTTCTATCAGGAGCAGCATCTAAATTGGGGTTAGCCGCTAGAGTAGGGTTAGAGTAATAAGTAGCTGCCAATAAATCTCCAGTACTACCGGAGGTTCTACTTATAAACGGTGCTCTATCATTAATTCTAGAAACAGTTGCTTGTGCATTCAATGTTAACTTATTATCAAAAAACCGTTGAGTTATGTTTACTCTACCTGTAATACGCTCTAAATCTGTATTTTCAATAATACCAAATTGTTTGGAATAACCAAATGTAGCCCTGATATTTCCAGAACCGTAGTTTTGTGAATATGATAGGTTATTATCGGTAGAAGCAGTAGTTCTAAAAAGAAATTCTTGCCAGTCCGTTGCGCCTCCAAGATTGCCACCACCTCTTTTTATGAACTCATCAGTAGATAACAAATCATATGTATCGGCAACTGTAGCGATATTCAGTGTACTAGAGAAGCCCCATTGACCCTGAGTTCCTCCACCTTTTCCAGATTTTGTTGTTATTACTACTACACCGTTCGCACCTCTAGAACCATATATTGCAGTTGCAGAAGCATCTTTAAGAACACTCATGCTTTCAATATCATTTGGATTCAAAAAGTTTAATGGATTTTTGGAGCCACTACTACCAGCGCCTAAATCACCACCTGACGCAGAAACACTTTCATTTGAAACCGGAACACCATCAATAACGAATAATGGACTGTTATTTCCTCGAACAGAACCAGCACCTCTAATTCTTAAAGTAATCCCTGCACCTGGCTCACCACTTGCTTGTGATATTTGAACACCGGCAGTTTTACCTTGAATCAATTGTTCTGGGGACGAAATGATACCTCCATTAAAATCTTCCGATGAAACAGAAGAAACGGATCCAGTAGCATCTTTTATGGTAGTAGTACCGTAACCTATGATTACTACCTCTTCAAGAGCTTCAGCATCTTCGTCTAAAGTAAAGTTTATAGAACTTCTTCCATTAATAGCTACTTCTTGTGTTTTGTAGCCAATATAACTAACAATAAGTACGGCACCATCTTGAGCGGACAATGTGTAATTACCATCAAAATCTGTTTGTGTACCGTTTGTAGTGCCCTTTTCAAGAACACTAGCTCCTGGTAAAGGTCCACTTGCATCTGAAACAGTTCCAGATACTTCTTGAGCCTGAGAAAGTCCAAAGCACAAAAATGTACTTAGCACCAACAGGCTTTTTAGGAATGTAATCTTCATAAATTGTTAATTTAAGTTGAGTTAATTTAATTTCAATTGTTAAAAATATGTAAAATGATGAGTTGAATGGAATATAGGCAAAGTTTAAATATTACGAAAACGGTTTCGTGTTAATAACTTTTAATTATTACGAGTATATTGAAAGAAATCAAACAAATTTACAATATTGCTATATTTTGACCTGACAAACTGAGAATATTTAATATATGTCAAATATATGAAATTTACATTTTGTATATTAACCTGATTATTTTGAACTTAAATTAGTTTTTGATTTTTAGAAAATTTTAAGTTCTTATCTTAAAATTTTAAAATAATATTCCTTGAAACCAAAGATTACGTTAAAAGACATTGCTAGAGAGCTGGATGTATCAATTTCAACCGTATCTAAGGCTCTAAAAAACAGTGCAGAGATAAGTAAGGATACAAAGGATAAGATAAAAGCATTTGCGAAATTCTATAATTATCGCCCCAATAATATAGCGCTCAGTTTAAAAAATAAGAGAACAAAAAATATTGGTGTTATTATTCCAGATATAGTTCATCATTTTTTTACCACCGTTTTTAGGGGAATAGAAAAATATGCAAATGAAAAAGGGTATAACGTTATCGTTTGTATTTCAGATGAATCTATTGAGAAGGAAGTCATTAACATGGAGATGTTGGCAAATGGTAGTATAGATGGTTTTATTCTTTCCTTAAGTGCAGAAACCCAATTAAAAAACAATTACACACACTTGAAAGAATTACTTGACCAAGGTATACCTATAGTACTTTTTGACCGTGTAACTTCAGATATTGAATGTGATAAGGTTGTATTGAACGATAAGGAAATTGCTTGTGAGGCTGTTGGTCATTTTATTAAGGCAGGATCGAAACGAATCGCATTAGTTACTACAGAGAAATATTTTAACGTAAGCGAAAATAGGCGAAGAGGATATTTAGATGCTCTAAAGGTCCATAACATTGAAGTTGACGAAAATTTGATTCTGACACTACCCCATGATATGGAAAATGATATGCTTATAACAGAATTTTTTCAAAATAATAAAGTAGATGCTGTTTTATGTGTCAATGAAATATTTGCCATTCAATGTATGAGTATTATACAGGAACTAGGTTTTAATGTGCCTAACGATATTTCGATAATTGGTTTTACCAATGGAATATTGTCAAGATTTTCCGTCCCTAGATTAAGTACAGTTGCTCAACACGGTGAATTAATGGGTGAAACAGCTGCTAAATTACTAATTGATCGTATGGAGAGGGTAGATGAAGTTGAAGAACCTTTTAAAACAGAAGTAATAAATGCCACATTAATTAAGCGAGGTTCATCAATCAATTAATACTTTTGTGATTATGGAAAAAGTGGGATTTATTTTTGATTTGGATGGTGTTATAGTAGATACGGCTAAATACCATTACTTGGCTTGGAGGAAACTAGCCAATGAATTAGGTTTTGAATTTTCAAAGGAACAAAACGAACTCTTTAAAGGGGTAAGTAGAAAAAGGTGCTTAGAAATTCTATTGGATATTGGTAAAATTACGGCGACACAAGAGCAATTTGATACTTGGATGATAGATAAGAATGTAGATTATTTGGCTTATATAGAAAAGATGGATGCCAAAGAAATACTTCCCGATGTACCAAGAGTACTTGAATATTTAAAGAAAAAAAACATCCCGATCGCGTTGGGTTCTGCAAGCAAGAATGCTAGACCAATTTTAGGAAAAGTAAATTTATTATCATATTTCGATACTATTGTAGATGGCAATAGTGTAACAAAGGCAAAACCTGACCCAGAGGTATTTTTGATTGCAGCTAATAATTTAGGTGTCAATGCGGGTTCGTGTGTCGTTTTTGAAGATGCCGTTGCAGGTATACAGGCGGCAAATAGCGCAAAAATGACTAGTATAGGTATTGGTGATTCTAATATACTTGATGAGGCTGCCTATAATTTTAAAGATTTCACAGAAATAAGCGATAGTTTTTTGGAATCACTTCTAAACCATAATCAAAATTAATAATTTAGGCTATCTATTCATAGTTCTATTATTTTTGATTTCAATTCAATAATAAATTAATGAATCAAGATTATATAAAAGCAGATAAGTGGTGCATCATTGAGGAAGGTTTTGATGCTGAAAATGTAAAATCTTCTGAGAGTATCTTTAGTATCGGTAATGGTGCAATGGGTCAGAGAGCTAATTTTGAAGAAAGCTATTCTGGCGAAACTTTTCAAGGAAGCTATATTGCGGGAGTGTATTATCCAGATAAAACCCGTGTGGGTTGGTGGAAGAATGGCTACCCAGAATATTTTGCAAAAGTATTGAACGCGCCTAATTGGATTGGCATTAAAATTTACATAGATGATGTTGAGTTTGATTTGGCAACGTGCAAAAAAATATCGGGTTTCAATAGAGAACTGAACATGAAAGAGGGTATTTATACCAGAACCTTTCAAGCAGTTTCTTCAAATAATGTAGAAATAGATGTAGTCGTTAAACGTTTTTTAAGTTTAGATATTGACGAAGTTGGCGCTATTTCATACTCCATAAAAGTGCTAAAGGCGGATGCTAAAATTGGTTTTGAACCTTTTTTAGATAGTGGCATTACTAATGAAGATAGTAATTGGGATGATAAATTTTGGAACACCACCAAGGTCAGTACATCTCAAAATCGTGCTTTTATTGAAGCGCACACTATGAAGACAAATTTTGAGACTTGTACATTTATGCAGGCATCTCTTGCTTATAATGGTAAAGAAGTATCTGCTTTGCAAGGTGAAAAGTCTGAGACATATGTTTCCTTAAAATTTGAACAAAATGTAAAAGCAAGTGAA
>RCMY010004838.1_pt1 | contig 11531 bp, 9 predicted proteins | sample 2041341 | NCBI WGS metagenome assembly RCMY01 (sample SAMN09708234, study PRJNA481090) | Marine sediment metagenome, whole genome shotgun sequencing project.
CGAAAATACTTATCACCTATTTCAATTAGAGGCTGTCAATGTCGGAAAATAAAAAAATAGCTGATACATATGCTCAATTTTTTAAAACAATCAATCCCTTTGAGGAGAAGATACCCTTTGACTTTGAGGGTTTAAGTCAATCTTTTTTTAAGATGGCCGTTCAGCTTTCGCAGTCTAATGAAACGTGGGCAAAGAATCTGGAGTTCTCATCACGGTACTTGGAACTGATACAGCAGACAACAAGCAAGCTCTGCAATGTAAATACGGAAGACGTTATACAACCATCGAGAAGTGATAGACGCTTCAAAGATAAGGAGTGGCGGGAACAAATTTATTTCAACTTCATTAAACAGGTCTACCTCATAACTTCAGCTTGGGCACAGGATTTAGCAGATGAGACAACGGGTCTGGATGAAAAGACACATAAGAAAGTTAAGTTCTTTACCCGAGAATTAATTAATAGTGCAAGCCCTGCAAATTTCGCCTTTACAAATCCTGCCGCGATAAAAAAAGCAATAGAGACACAAGGACAAAGTCTTGCAAAAGGCCTACAATATCTGAGTATGGATATCATGGAAGGCTCTATTAAAATGACCAGCGGTGATTTCAAGGTCGGAAAAAATATTGGTATTTCACCAGGTAAGGTTGTTTTTCAAAATGAATTGATAGAGCTGATCCAATATGAACCAACGCACAATAATTCCTATTCCACCCCTCTATTGATTATTCCACCATGGATCAACAAATATTACATTCTCGATTTAACCCCGAAGAATAGTTTGATAAAATATCTCGTTGACAACCGATTCACTGTTTTTGTCATAAGCTGGAAGAACCCTGATGCATCTATGCGAGATTTCGGTTTAGAAGAGTATCTGACACTAGGCCCTTTAGCAGCAATAAAAGTGGTTAAGGAGATTCTGAAAACAGATAAGATAAATCTGGCGGGATACTGTTTGGGGGGCACTTTGCTGTCTATATTACTGGCGTATTTAGCTGAAATAGATGAAAGTGCGGTACAAAGCGCTACTTTTTTCGTTACGCTTCAAGATTTTTCCGAACCCGGTGAGTTGGGTATTTTTACTGAGGAAAGTCAGATAGCATTGATAGAGAAAAAGATGGCCAAGATCGGCTATCTTCCCAGTGAAATGATGGGAGGCACATTTAATTTGTTGCGCTCAAACGATCTTATCTGGAGCTTTGTAATACAGAATTATTTAATGGGAGAGCGTCCCAAGCCTTTTGACCTTTTATACTGGAATTCTGATAGTACCCGGATGCCGTCGAAAATGCATTCCGAATATCTTAGAAACATGTATTTGGAGAATAATCTGATTAAGCCGGGATATCTAAAAATAAAGGGTCACGGTATTGATCTTTCGAAGGTTAAAGTAGATTCGTACTCAGTGGGGGCTGAAAATGACCACATTGTTCCATGGCAATCCGCTTTTGAAGTTACAAATTTATTCTCCGGAGCAGTTCGTTTTATTTTAGGAAACAGTGGCCACATCGCCGGTATTGTCAGCCCCCCCACAAATGAGAGGGCATATTACTATTCAAATAACGACGGCGTGCAAAAAGATGCAAATGAATGGAAGACTGGAGCTAAGAAAAACACTGGAACATGGTGGAATGACTGGGTCTATTGGCTGTCAAAACGTTCTGGCGATTTGTCTCAGGCACCAAATATCGGCAACGAAAAATATTCACCTCTTTGTGATTCACCAGGTACGTACGTTTTAGAAAAATAGCTGAAAAATGCTTTTATTGGAGGTAATTGTTAATGGCCCTTGAATCAATATTACTCAAAGATATTATGAGTGAAAATCTCATTTCTGTCAAAAAGGATACATCCCTAAAAGAACTTATGGAATTATTTCTTAACAATAAGATCAGTGGAGTCCCCGTTGTTGATGAGGATGATGTTGCCATTGGTATAGTATCGAAATCAGATATAATAAGGTCTGGGAAAGATATTGGTGAGAAAATACGCAAAGACATGAGCGATGCTGAACGCCCTTTTTGTGAAAGTTCAGATGCCGGTTATTCTAAATTTGACGTTAGTTTTCAGGAAGCTACCTATTCCACAAGCCTTGTTGCCAACATTATGCAGCCGACAGTCATCAGCTTGGAAGAGGATGACACTATAATGAAAGCAGTAAACGTTATGGTTAGTAATAGAATACATCGCGTATGTGTTAATCGAAAAAACGGTAAAATAGCTGGAATTATATCAACTTTCGGTATTTTAAAAGTAATTGCAGATAACTATAGTTGAACTCTATCCAATGAGATTGGAGCGTAACAGTTTTCTGCCTGGAAGGGGTTCCATTTCAGCCCGAACAACGCCAAAAGTTTTTTGTCATCCATTGTTGACCTCATTTGTCTTCGTCTTTGGGAATATATGCGGCGGGCAATCCGGTTGCCGCATAGTTGTTGAGCAATTGGCGCAACAGGGGAGAAGTTGAATCGCCTGCTACGGGCGCGGCAGCAGGATCCAAAGCCGTCGAGATAATGCGGCGTTTTCCCTGATTGTTTTTGACTTTATCCAGGGGAGTGATGGTGGCCAGCAAGAGGCCGGTACGTTCGTCGACCAGATAGGCCCGGCTCAGGTTCCATCCCAGGAAACGAACATGCAAACGATCAAGATGACGAAATCTTGCGGTAACCCCGAACCTGACGCCGTTTATCTGTAGAGTTCCGTCACTTTTCCTTTGCATTCGGTCTCTCGAACGGTAAAGGCCAGCCGAAAGTTCTCGCTGTCCGGACCGGGTCTCGAGACGTCCGGCCCCTGAAGCAGTCGATCAAGAGGAGAAGTGGCGATTTCTTCATGACGTGAACGATTATACTCCATCTCCATCCAGGCCTGAGTGGCCCTGGTCAGGTACTCAAGGGTAAAATGAGCACCGGCAAGCATGGCGATCAACCGCCCTTCGAGTTGGCCCAAAAGCTCTCCTGTTTACCATTTTGATACGGGCTATAAGGTAAGGTGGTTTCGTGCTCGATACCCAATTGCCGCTGAGACCGCTTTTGGTCTCAGCGGCAATCATGGCAGAGCCATTGTCCGTCATCAGACTGCGCGGCAAGCCTCGCTTGTGAAAGGCTTGAGTCAGCCCATGGATAAGCGATTCGGCGGTTTCATCCAGGTACCACTGGATTCATGCCATGCTTTAACAGCAATGGTTCGACCCGACGAAGAGGAAATTAGCCACAGAGTCGTCTGATTTCCGGGGCACCCTCATCATGGCCTCTTCCTCCCTGGGTTGGACTTGAAAATTTCCCCCATTTCAACTTGGGTCACATGAACGTTGGCGGAATCGGAAACACTGAATCCACCTTTGTTTGGTTTGCCATCTGCAAGCTACTAATCGCACCAACCCCGCCATCACGATAGCTGCCTGGTTTCGGGAAATTGGCGTTGTCAATGATTTCGATTCCGGTGCGCTGCAACCAGTTACGGTCACTACCACGATTCATCAGATCAAACGGGATCGGCGGTGAGTTGTGTCCCCCCACAAATCCAGCCCAGTCACCCAGTAAAGCATGGTGGATTTCGTGCGCTATCGTTTCGCCCAACAGGCGTGCCATGATGTCGATCCAAACGTTTTTGATATCGGGGTCCGTCATGTTCATGGCGGCGAGCCTTGTCACAATGGCTGTCACATCGGCTCCGACATCCATTCCGTTCAACCTGAAGGCGGCTGGGTAGATATTTATTTTGTCATCTGGTTTCGTCGGGCCGCCCGCCTCGGTAGTTCCGGCTTCGTCGGGGCTGGAGGGTGACAGGCCACGAATCATCAAGGGACTGAACTTGCCGGCCGCAAAGCCGCCCGGGGCGATGTGTGCCGGCATCAATTCATTGAAGGGAGCCAGATGCCACACAGTTCGCACATTCGTTTTTTCTAGTAAAAAATCAACCACAAGCTTCATACGTTGTAACAACGTGGCCTTTACATCGTCTAATTGAAACGTCACTAACTGTGCGCCAAACGTGGCGGCCTCTTCATCGATCACTACGAACTGCGGTACGCTAAGCTTTATTGTCATTTTACCGAGGCTGACACCTCCCGGGTCGCGCGCCTCGAATGTAGCATCTGTCAGGCCAGGATCACCGGCGGTCACCGTGGTAATGTACGAGTTTGGCGTGACGATACTTGCTGCCGTCGGGCTCGTTACCGCCCAATGCCAGGTGGACCCCACAGGCGCATTAGTCACCACGGCGCGCAGTGTCGTTTGGCCGGATTTGTCTCCGGGGGAAAATGCTCGAACTGCGGGCGTACAATATTTGCTCAGGTTGATCGTTACGGCCAAGCTATCCTGCATTGAATTGGTGCCAGCGGTAGTGGTGCTTTCACCGCCAAGTACACCCTCCGCAGCATTGGTTCCTTGTTCATTGCTAACCAAACCTTTGTCCTGAGCATATTGGATGGCCTTAAGCCTATCCACCTGCTTTGCCGCATCGGTTTCGCTCGCCGGTGCACGATTGCTTCCATTGCTGCCGCCGGAACCGCTACCACTACCACTTCCCGACGAGGTACCTCCGCCAGAACTCTTGGCGCTGTCGAGCTTGTCCTTGGCTTGTTGCGCCAACGCCTTGATATTCGCTTCCGATGATTGTTTGGACAGGGTGTCGAGGAGTTTTGACACCTCGTCGAGACCGGACATATCGCGGAAGATGTCGGGGGTGCCGAGGACCTTGAGCGCGGCGGCCAACCCGGTGGGATCAGGTGCGGCAGGGGGTTGCGTGATCTGAATCACATTGCCCGGGAGTGACACGGGCGTAACGGACGTTGCCTGCCCCTTCGGTCCAGGCGTTACCTCACCGATCTCCGGCGGTGTTTCGATAGTCATTTCCTTCCAATCCCACATACGCGTCGGATCTCGTTCCTCACAAGCATTGCAGTGGCCCAGCATGGCTTCTACAAAAACGCCGCGGGTTGGTAAGGTGACAATGTCTTCAATGGGGTTGATTGGATCCGTTTCTCGACTGACCTCCCAGTTGTAAAAAGGTCCGTCGTAGGCGAAGGCAACGTAATTGCCCGATATTGCCAGTGGAACATCATCCACCGCATCGAGCAAATAAGAATGCGCCGACAAAGTGGCCTCTATTCGCATGCGCCGTTCAATCGGATTCTGAAGAACCCAGACACAACCATTGTAGTACCCCTGGTTACCGTTCAAGTGGGCCAGCAACCTGGTCAGCAACAACGAATCTTCAACCATGGTTGGCACATGACCGGAAGTAGAAGAGTTTGAGCCTGTAGTGTTTGTATTTGGGGCCGTCGGGCCTGGCGGCTCGGTGGATATCACTTCGTGTGACGGGTAAGTAACGTTAACTTCCCAGCGGTCCTTCTCCTGGCTATGTGTGAAGGGACGGTTGTTGTCGTAATCCGTCTTGAGGTCATTCATGTTAAAGATGAGTTCGCCGTTCCCATCGGCAACGAACTCGGCAAAAGCTCCGGCCTGATGCCAGGCACCTTGCGATCCCACCTTGCAGATCAAAGAAAACTTCCTGAGTTTCGGTGCCGAAAAATCAGAAGTCGCGGGGTCGGTATGGCCATCGGGACCAAACGTCCAAAAGCCGCCCGTAAATGCCTCACCAGTCGCGGTGATCCGCACTGTGTCGCCCTTCTGGACAAACACCTGCGAGCCCACTCCGGTAAGGAAATATGTGAAAACGGTTACATCTTTGTTCAACAATATTGGTGCCGGAGCCGGCGCAGGTGTTGGCGCTGGCGTTGAACCTGTCCCATTGCTGCCTGTTGGCGGATCGTAGACTGACGGCACAGCCTTGAGGCGGAAAATAGCATCAAAGCATTGCTGCAAAGAAGGGTCGATGAGCACGGACTCAAGGATCGAGCGAAACTGCAATGCAAGTTCCCAGGTAAAGGAAAACGGTTTGAAAGGAACAAGAAGGGCTTTCCTTCTCCCAGAGAACTCGGTGCGAATCCTGTAGTGGCGAAGCACTTCGTAATACTGGACCGTTAAGGCATGGCAATGATTGTGGTTAGCCACCTTGCGCGTTTGCAGAACGTTCTGTTCTGATTGCGATGCCTGAACGACAACCGTGCTGTTGAGACTTCTGGTGTAACCGCTCTGTTGACGGATCCTGTCGTGAAGATCTTGCAAAGAATCGGCCTCGAGATTTCGGTTACCCCAGCTATTACTCACGCCATAACCAATCGCGTGGTTAAAGCTCAAGGTCACATATTGCAAAGGTATCGTCGCCTGTCCGGACGTTCCGGCCATGAAGGAACTGCCCCCTTGCGATTCCTTTAACGCGGAATCGATGGTCTCCTCAATGGACCGATCTCTTTTGATGGAGTGATCCATGAATTCGGTAGACAAAACACTGTCAGTGCGGGAAATGTTGTCTTGCCTCGACCAATCGATCACGGCAATTTGCGTCGCCTCTCCTGGCGCTAATGCGAGGCTGTACTTGATTTCTCCAAGCGAGTGACCGAGCGAATACCATTGCTGTTTAAATTCAAGAATCTCTGCAAATTTTAACTTTGGCGCCTGTGTAGCCAGCGCTGTCGTGACACTAACCTCTTTGATGCCACCCAGTTCTTCGATGAGCTTAATGTCTCCCTCATTCGTCTCGCGCCGCACAACCACCTTGAAGAACTTGTGTTCCTGAATTGGCAAAGTCGACGGCACGAGTGTCTCGCAGCACCCTTTGCCCATGGACGACGCTACCGGAGCCACAAACGAAAAGGGCGATGCCTGGTAGTCGCAGACATCGGGTGACTGAATGGAAGGCATCACCCGCTTCACGCAACCTGATTCACATTGCGTTTCGTCATTGTTCGGTTTTTCAGAAACATAGACCGGAAATACCAGACAAATATCATCGTCGGCAGGCGCCCCTTGTCCACCATTATCATTGGCATCCGATCCGATAACATTGAATGCTCTGAGGCGGAGCGACACATCCGTGTCACCTCCATCTTCCTTTGATCCGGCCGACAGGATATCCAGGAGATTAACTCCTCCGCCCGGCAGCCGTGGGCCAGAAAGCAACAGTTTTTCCGCGATAACGGCACCCCGATGGATAAAATATTTGAGGTCGAATGACATATATCCAGCGCCATCAGACTGCAGGGTGCCCAGCGGCACAAGGGTGAGGTTTGTCGCTTCACCAACACCAATTTCCAAAGTGGCAACGATTCCCGAAACTGGCTTTCCCGAATCCTTGCAAAGAAAACGACACCGTACTTTTTTGAGTAGTGCTATGGGAATTGACATGGCAAATCACTCCTTTGTTTCAATTGAAGAAATTTTGAGCCTCGGTTGAGCGGGTATCAGGTGTCCATTTGTATTCAGTGCAGTACATCGTTTTATGTTGTAATCGAAGCAGGACCACCAGTTACCCGACCTCCCTGTCAGAGACCCCTGCCTGCATTATTTACACACACGGCTCCTCACATGGTCATTTGACAGAAAATCTGTAATCGTTCACCGGGAAAGCTGAAAATCAAATATAACCTCCGAGCTGTAAGCGTTTACCTGTGCCGAAGATGCGCGGAAGAGGTCCTTAAACTCTACAATTGGTAAGTTTACCGACCGATGACAAAACAGATTCGGTGCTGGTGAACGCTTACGAAAATCTTTTGCCTTCGTCAGCCATACTTGTCCCCATTAGTTACTTGTAGCTCGCCCATCGTGGTTCCAGTCTTGCTGCTCTGTTCCATTCTTTTCCAGGTGGAAAATAGCCTAAAACAGAGTCAACACATTCTAAATCCAGCTTAACCAGGAGTGGGATGCAACGGGGAGCGAGATATTTCCAGAACTTCTAACAATTTTTCATATGCCATAAAATAATACCACATTGTAGCAGACACAATGGGCGGGTAACTATTTTGCATCAGTACTAAAGCTGTTTGAAGGGGGGGGATTCTGAAAGAGAAAATCTCGGCAGTGAATTAAGTGGATGTTTCCAGAATATGGGAAGGAATAGGTCCAAGTTGTCTTGCTTTTCCAGAAAACACGACAGGTCGTCTCCATAGGAGATTCCTTGACTCATGTGCGGGTGTAAACAGGAAAAATCTACGCGACAGAAAAGCTGTATGTAATAGCTAGATATCGCCAATACGAGCCTATGGCCTGGTTGCACGATATTATTGTGGTATCGGCACGACCTTATCCAGAAACAGAGTACCTTTTCACCTTCTACCCGTGGAAGATAGTAAACTGTGGCCGGCACCTTTTACGATGTTCTTTCTTCTGGTGGATCATCATCCCTTTCCATACTTAACCGCTGCCAATATCGGATTTTTGTGTACACGACTCATCTCTGTAGCCCTAAATTGACCAATCTTAGCAAGATATGTGTCATATACTGCAAGTGCTGAGGGTCGCATTACGAACTTACCATCTGGCATTTCAGTCAAAATTTCCTTTTTTATCAGACTTTCAATTACCGGGTCCGCAAGGTCAACCTTTATACCAGCAATAGCATAGTCGATAATAACATCGGCAATGACATCTTTTTCAATCATTGACAACTGTTTAAATGCCTGATGAAATTCAACGGTTCCACTTGGCACTCGTCCAACAAGAGACTTTGCAAAAAAGATTTCCTGTGGTGTCTCCTCATGGATTAACTGAGGGTGATTTTTAAAACCAAACCTGTTGAAGTATGCAGGCAATCCCACAAGCACAATACCTTTACTACCCATAGACATCAGCATGGCTAACCCACGACTGATCAACGCTGTGCCTATTCGGCGACCCTGGTATTCCGGCAGCACAGACACCGGACCAAGGCCATGCCAGTTCGTTGTGCCATCGGAAATCGTAACGGGTGAAAAGGCAATATGCCCAACAACCCGCCCATCAATTTCAGTCACAAGCGATATGGTTAGTGCGTCAGCGGCACGGAGATCCTGAATGATTAAATGCTCAGTTTGTAGATTGAAAGAATGATCCTCAAATGCAGCCTTGGTTACTTCGGCGATCGGCTCAATGTCTGAAGGTCTTTCGCTTCTGGTAATCATTTTATTATTCTTTTACACAAAAGCTGTGTGTCTCGCTGACATGTTTTTAATCATTTTTGCCATGCCGTAGCAGGCGGTATAAATGTCCATGCCCGGTAAAATTTAAGGGGCAGTTTTGTCAAAGGATAGTTACAACTTTTGGTGTGTAAGAAAATTTCCAACAGAGCTACTACATCAACGGAATATTGATTCTCCGTTTGATACCTTCGCGCTGGTAAATCTTGTTCACTTCACGGTGAACGTCACCCAAACATCATTTCCCTGATGGATTTTTTGTGGCACACCCACATGAACCTGCATTTTTTTCTGCCTTTATCTTTTCCTCAATCGTAGATTTTCCATTTTTACGTATATCGGTTTCCAAATCTGATTCTGAATAATTAAAACAGTAACAAACCAGCTTTCCTTCCATTTGAAATAGCCTCAAGTAATAAGGGGTGATCTGTTGTTGGCGACAAATACTACGCTAAAACCAGCCAAAAAAAAAGGTACAGAAGTGAGAAATATTTACTTCTGCAGCTTTCCGTCCCCCCATAGGGGATCGACGCCAAAACGTTCAAACCACCATTCTTCCGGCGACCGGTGTTTTCTTACCGTATCTTCTGTAAAAGAGTATTGGTAGTGAGAACAATAATCTTGGATCGTTTGATAGGCAGATATAATTTTACGAGTCATCTCATTACATTCATCCTTGTTCTCTAAACAAGTGTCCGGATGCCATTTGGCCAGCATTCTCCTATAGCTTGATTTAATTGAAATCATTGTTGCTTCTTCCGGAACTTCAAGAATATTTCTTGCTTCGGAAATTTTTTCAAACTTATTCATTTCACCTGAATTTTTCACAATACTCCTTCTGTGCATGAAAATGGATTATGCAGAAATAGCCAATTAAGCATGAGCAGAAATTGGAGGAGTTTTGAACGTGTTTAAATAACTCGAATATCCACATGTTACGAAGGTTAGTCATTTCCTGAGGATGCGTGGCAAATTGCCCCGGCAAATATGAACATATTTCCAATCTATTAATCCAATTTAATTCTCTTCATGGTTTTGACTTCCTCTCTTTTGAGAAAAACAATAAGCCCCTTATCACTTTTGAATGATATTTCCTTTTTTGTGATAGTTACGTTATCTGTGGAAATCCGTCCCCCTGAAAAAAGTTCTATTTCATAAAGATATTTTTGCTCCTCTCCTTTCTGATCTGCCTTTATGTTTTTAAGCTGCTCACTTTTCTTTTCACTGAGAACTTCTTCCATGGCTCTTGTGACCTGATCATGTGTAAATCTGCCATCTTTTTGTTCAGCCTGCTTAACTGGCGTGCTGCTTTGAGTATTTTTTGTGTCGCGATACTCTTTACCGTTAAGGAGAAATCCCCTTATCTCGGATGGTAAAATTGAATAGAAGGACGTACTTGATTCGGGGCACAACAAAAAATAGCTCACAGCAACAAACAAAAGGACTAAGAGAGCACATGCGATTTTTTGCAGATTTCCGACTTTTTCCTTCTTTGGTTGCCCCTCGGATATCGCATATGATCTCATGCTGTTAAACAGTTCTTTGCCATCCAATAATATAATATTGTTGGCCTTTGCAAAGTTTATAGCATCTTTGGTGAACTCACCTGAAGTAACTACAAATCCACCTGTTGCCCCGACTGCAACCATAACTCCCAGCAGCTCCCGGACAACATTGACTCCGACCTTGTATACTTTCCAGTGCTTACATTGAATAAGATATTTTTCCATCCCTTTCGTAGCAATCAGATCAACGCCCCCATCTGCACCAGATTTGGTTTCTTCCACGCTGAATTGCCGACGCCGGAAGTATTCTCCTACCAAATATTCAAAATCCTGCCAGGACATATTACCTAAAGAATTCTGAGAAACGCTGCGGGATGTTTTGTCATATAACTTTGTTCTTTTAATTTTCAGAATTACAGAAGCCATTGATCCCAACAAAAACGCTACAGGGAGTATCATCTGACCAAAGAACGCAAGAGCGTGCAACAAACCGGGGAGGACACTCTTAAAGATTCCATCTACCCCTGTTACCGTAACTGGCGGAAGCTCCTTTCCTGCATACGAGTGTAAAAACAAGAAGGAGACCAAGGCTAAAGAGACACCTACCCACCAGGGGAATTTTGATGTTATATCTGCAATGTCCTCAAAAATACTGTTTTCTCTACGGGTCATAATACTTTTGTGCCAAATTATTTTTTGCCTAACAAGGAGTTTATCTCTGTGTAGAACACATTTTGACGTGTTTCGCACAATGATGGCATTATTTACGGAGACCTTGTCGTGATCCTTCAATGGTTCACATATTTTCAATTAAGTCTTTCCAGGTCTTCAGAAGATATCTGAACTTTTTTTCCTCAAGCACGAATGCAAAAGCCAAAAGCGGACTTGGTCTCTTTTGTGATAGCGGATACCGTCATTACGTAGCTACCAACGGTAAAGTGTGTAATATTTTTTTACATGTTGTTGTGGAATTTTCTCAGTTACACCACTGCCTTTCACAAGGTGTCCCATC
>RCMY010005165.1_pt1 | contig 11531 bp, 9 predicted proteins | sample 2041341 | NCBI WGS metagenome assembly RCMY01 (sample SAMN09708234, study PRJNA481090) | Marine sediment metagenome, whole genome shotgun sequencing project.
TTCAAGTATTGGTCAATGGCTGCATCAATTGCCTTATTGATGGGCTTGGGCTGGTTTGCATACAACACTTTTTCGGGGCCTGATTATGACGAATTATATGCGGCCAATTTTGAAGCCTATCCCAATACTGTTTACACGATTACCAGAAGTGATGGTGACCAATCGCCGGAAAGAAATGCTTTTGCAGCCTATGAGGCCGGTGACTATGAAAAAGCCGTTAACGCTTTTTTGGATTTAAAAACCAAGGACGGAACAACCCATACCGACTTTTACTTGGCACAGTCTTATCTGCATTTAGGGAAGGATCAAGAGGCGATTGAAGCATTAAAACGTGTGATCTTAAATGATATGGGATTTAAAGCGGAGGCCAATTGGTATCTTGCCTTGGCCTATCTTAAAAGTGAAGATGGGGTAAATGCTATTACTACTTTAAATAGGCATATTGAAAATTTCGACTATAACAGGAAAAATTCGCAGGCACTGCTCAAAGAATTGGATTAAGCGCTTCTTTTTCGGAATTTGAAATAGAATAATACACCGACAAGCACAACCAGTGCACCAATTATTACCCAGACCCAATTATTGGAAAATGATAGTGGAACGGTATTTCCGGAAATCAAAAAACCCGACCAATAATAGGGATGTGAAAAACCGTTTTCACGATTCGCATTCAAAAATTCTACTTGTGTATTCTGCAGGGCAACATCCTTGGCATCCCCCTTGGAAAGATTTTGGTAAAAACCGTCCATTAAGGTAGTGGTACTGGCATCGTTGATCTTCCACAAGGTACTGGCAATGCTCGCCGCTCCGCTATAAAAGAAACCTCTTGCCAAGCTCATAAAGCCTTCGCCGCGTTTTAGATCTCCTATACCACTTTCACAGGCACTCAAAGTAACCAGATCAGCCTCCATTTTTAGGTTATAGAGATCTGCTACATAGAGTAGATCTTCCATTGTGTTTCCATTTTGGGAAAAGGCCAAATAGGAATATTCAGGAGCGGCATCGTCAAAAATAGCGTGTGTGGCCAAATGTACCATCCCAAAAGAGGATAGTTGGGATTTAAAGTTTATGAGCGACGCATCTTTATCTATAAAAGAACGACCGTTGAAAGAGGTTAATATCTGCTCCACTTCTTTTTTATTGTTTGGCAAAGGCAGTAATTTTCCGCGGTCGGCATTACTTACGCTTACATTGCCATCAAAACTGGGGGCAAAGGCCAATAGGGTATGTTCTTTACGTTGCCGTTGCTGTAATTCAGAAAGCAACGTGGCCGAATTCACATAACTGATTGCATTGCTTTCGGCCAAATAAGTTATGCCTTTGGGATCCGTGTTCAAGGCCGCGAAAGGGATATAGTTCAAAAGGCCGTCGGCAATGATGATAAGTTTCTTATGATTGTCAGATTTTAAGATGGGTTCTAGCAAATGCAAATATATTTCATGGGTGGCCTCGCCCAAAGCGGCTACATCCGATTTTGGATTGGAAAGCATCCGGTAGATCTTTGTGATGTTTGTCTCGAAGTCTGCATCTATAGGAATTTTTACCATTTTCTTTGTCTTTTTATCCAAGGAAATGGCGTAAATGGCGTTATTGCCATAGAAATAAGAAATCAGGAGTTCGTTTTTGGTCAAGGCTGTTTGCGCTTCTTCGAGCGAAAGGGTAGCTGTATTGTATTTTAAATCGTAATAGCTTTTATAGTCGGTCTCCAAGTTCCGTACGAGTTGGCGGTATTCTTCCTTTAAGTTAAAAAGTGCATCTTCCTGTTCGGTCTTATCTTCCTCGAAGTTTTTGATTTGCCTCTCCAAATACGTGATTTCAGATTTTAACTGGCTCTCACGCTCCAATACGTCACTGGGGATATTTGCAAATTGAGTGGCTTTGGCACCCAATAGGGCTTCTAGCAGTAAGACGGATTTACTTTTCTCGGAATACAAGAAAGCAAGGTCTATATAGGAATCGTCATTTGTCGCAGCGTGTAGTTGGTAGGTAGCTTCCAGACCGGATTCAAATAAGGGAAAGGCATCTTCAATGAGAAATAGCTTATCCGAATTATTTTTAAATGATGGTTTCAAGCTATCCAAAATGCTAGTCCCCAAATCAATACTTTTTAGAGATTCATTATAGGAATCTTTTGAATCCATTAAATTCAATACATCTGATTTGTTTTTAAGTAAATTTATCGAATATATACTACGTGCGGAGTTCGTGAATAATACTTCTAAACCAAGGTCATAGTTTTTCAGCGCCAATTCATAATTACCTAGGTCTTTGTGAATATTTCCCATTTCATTGTGGGCTACGGGCACATCAGAGTTTTTTATGTCTCCCAACTTTTGTCGAACTTCTTCGATACATTTTTGCAACTCATCAAGAGCCAATTCATACTCGCCATTTTTTCGATGTATTTTTGATTTGCCCAAATGGTATTTAGGATAAAAGATTGGGTTGTCGTTTAGGTATGACTTAGCTTCTTGTAAATAGAACATCGCACTATCTTTTTTTGACAATTGATTGTAGTTCTCGGCAATGCTAAAAGCTGACGTTATTATAGTATTTGTGTTTCCCTCGTCCTTATTATATTGAAAGGTTTTCAAAAGAGATAGATTGGCTTCAAAAAATTTTCTCTCATTACGGTATACTTCTGAGAGCAATCTGTAATTACCATAGAGCGATTCTAAATTGTCAGGCTGGGAGTTAAGAATATTTCGAATGTTCTGATTGTAAAGTTCTTTTGCCAAATCATACTTGCCTTCAATCATATGAATTTTACCAAGAAAACTGTAGGCGGCGGAGGATAAGCTGCCAAGAGTGGGAGTTTTAAGCGAATCAGGGGTATTCCTTACGTTATAGACTATCTGTTCAAATGATTTTCTTGAATTTTCGTATTCGAAAAGTTTTAGTTGATAGTCACCCCTATAATAAAGATAAATATTCTGTGTTTCCTTAGAATCAGGTTTGCCTGCTTTAGTGTTGTCTTTTAGAATTGAATCTAGGCGCGTTAAGCTAATCCCTATTTTTTTTAAATCATAATGGTAGCTCGCAACCCCAGACAAATTGAAAAGGGTTTGTACTAAATTTTCATTATCTCCGTCGGCTTTAGCAAGTTCATAAACATGGTCAAAATAAAAATAGGCAGAATCCCTTACAGTATAGTAGTACTTATCGCCCCTTTCGCTCAATGAATCAATTTTCCTCTGGTTGAATTGGGCATGCGAATCTAGAGTACCTAACAAAAGTAAGGATACGGAGTAGACGAGGTATTTTATAAATAAGACCTTCATAAAAGAAGGCTAATATAAAGATTTGATTTGTAATTATTTGTTGCTTAGGGCAAGATTGTAAACAGATTCCTCACCATTAACATCCCTTTTGAAGAATTCTATTCTGATTCCATTTCCGTCATCGAATATTGGAATCCTAATGTATTGTAGCTCATTTTCAAAACCAGGTAAGTCAACTAAATTATCCGAAGCGCTTCTACCTTTGCTATCCGTAACAACCACCAACGCTTCTTTATAAAATTTACTTAGGACAAAATATTCCAATCTTACGGGAACACATTTTCCATTTGGGAAACCGTCGCATGGAATAGGAAAATCTTTATAGACCTGTTCTATGCCCTTAATTAATGAAATTTGCTGTTTTGAATCATCACGATCTTCCGACAATGCAGCTATTTCGGCCTGAGCATCGTTGTATTTGGGGTCGGCAATTTCAACTTCTTCCAACTCCTTGATCCTAATATCAATAGCTGCAATTTTTTCAGTCAAAAACAATCTTTCCAAATTACCTTCATATAGATAGTTGTCAGCTGTTAGCTCTATTTTATCGCTTCCATGACCAATATAGTCTTTTATGCAGGAGGTCATTAGAAGCGCTGCAAATGCAATGATAATGATCGGTTTTGTTTTCATAATTTTAGTTTAAAATTAAATAATATGGTTGTATTTATTTTCCAGAGTCAATTAATATTGGGTACAACACCTTAAGTGTTAAGTAAAAGTATACTCTTGTTAGATTAAGGCATATGACACATGTAACAAAGGCTGTAACATATGTAACATGGTTGAATTAGATACGGCGAATCACTCATAATTTGAGGTTTTGGTATTTTTGAAAAGCGATTAAAATGTAAAGGATTGTGTCTTAATATTAAATAGGAGTCACAATCCTTTAAAACGGTTTAAATGAGCTTTGCTTCTTTAGTAAGGGCTAAGCTTACCCCAATGGTATAACCGTTTTTTTGTAGCGTACCGGTTATCAAAATACTATTTTGTTGATACAATACAGTAACGTTCGATAAATTTCCGGAAATTTCACCTGTCGAGTCGCCTTTCCAATTAATCTTCACTTTGTTCTTATCGACATTTCCTTTTCCGCGGTTGTCATGAGCTACATAAATGCGTACTTCTCCAGTGCGATTATTGTCGTTACGTTTGGCTTGCGGGTTGGCCTGAACGTAATCACGACCTTTATATACAATAATCTTACTATTTCGAAAAGAGGCATCAAATGAAGAAGCCACATCACCTGCCTTAGGTGCTTTAAGAATGGTTACTGAACCTGTCATAAAGTAGTCTCTTTTGTTTGCGCCAACATCAGCTTTGATAGTTAAAAGATTAATAGGGTCTTCAATATTGATTGTTGATAGGGTGCTGCCCAAGTTGCAGGGTTGAATCTTCATGTCATTGGCCTGAATTGAAAAAGCTATACATACTAATGCGATTGTACTTAAAATTGTTCTCATAATGTTTTGTTTTAAATAATTACTATTTCCATTTAATGTTAGGCGGGAGAAAAGGTTAACATTTTCAAATGGGAAGGTCGAAGAAGCTTGTCGCCAAATCTTGTAGCTAGGAAATGCGGGAAAAACAATCGAGATATTTAAAAGCGGTCTCCTAACGTCAACCATTAAAAGCTTATTGCCATTGTCAACGGTTACTGATTAGTTGTAATCTATGACTTGAAAGCCTTTTTCAGCGCCATCGATAAAGGTCATTTCATTGAAAAGTTCTTCAAATTCGCGTTTAAGAATAGTTCTTAAGCTTTTGGTGTAATTTTTAGCTATTTGTCTTTTATCCTTTCTTTGAAATTTACCGCTTATGGTTATACCGTTTGTTCGAAAACTAATCGTATCACCTACCTTCTCAGGTTGAAGAAGTATACTTATGTATTTGTCGCCAGTCCATTGTACGCCGTGTGAGGAGGAATCTGAAGTTTTGTGAACACAGGAATATGCATATAATCGACTTTTGATGTTGATAGTGTCTTGTTCTTGAAACTCGAAATTAAAGAATAACTGTCCAGATTTATTTGCCCTAAAACTTGTTTTTGCACTATTAGTAGGCTCAAAGTTATATATCCAGAAAATTGGGCCTAGATGTCTGCCTTTAGGTCTAGTTTTTATGGGACTCTTTTTTTTGGGCATGCTGTCTTTCGCAATTTCAGAATCGTCCCTTAAATCTAGCGTTTGACTTACTCCGTCCCAGTCAAGTGTGCCCTGGTTTTTTTCAAACGCCAATTGAATGTTTTTAGACATAGTATGGTTCAAAACATCCGCTAATTTTTGTGACTCCGTTTGAGATAGCTCTTGGCCATAGGTTATGTTGCAAATAAGTATACATATAACAAATATTAATTGGATGCTCTTTTTCATGATCTTAAATTTTTATAATTAACAAAATTTTCTACAATAGAATTAACTATCTGGGAGCTGCTTTTTCAAAATACCTGTCAATTTCTTCTTTAGTGTATTTTCTTAGGTATACAGCGGTAAAACCATCATAATATTCATCCATTATAAACAATCTGTTTTGACTAACTTTGAAAGACCTTCCGTCTATAAAATCATTGTCAACACTAATATGGTATAAGCTATCTCCACGAATTGATTTGGATTTCCATAAATTATAGGTTGAGGAAAGCTTTAAGGAATTGCCGAAGTAACTATTGAATTTACAATCCGATGAAAATAATATGAAGTCGTGGTCTACTCTAGAAATCATGCTTCCGGTCATACCTCCGGTTTTTCTTTGAAGTTTCCAACCCCCAATTAGACTATCTGGTGATGATTGCGAAAACAAGTTGCTAGAAGAGCCAAAACCTATTAGAAGACATAAAATTGATATTGTTTTTTTCATTGTTCTTTATAATTAATTTGGTACAACCAAAACTTCAACTCTTCTATTCTTGGCCCTGTTTTCGTCGCTATCATTCTGAACTAATGGCTTGGTTTCTCCCATACCTATTTCTTTCCACCTAAAACCACTTCCAGGAATCAATTTTTTCAATTCGGTAGAGACACTTTTGGCTCTAGCTAATGATAATCTTTGATTAGAATCAGCACTACCTACATCATCGGTATGCCCTTCAACAATCACATTACCTCTTTTGAGTACTTGAATGCTTTTGGCCAATTTCTTTAGGGCTTCTATCCCTTCTGGTTTTAATTCAGATTTACCTGTTTCAAACAGCACTTTACTATCTAAGTTTAAGCGCATGGCGGCACCTATGGCTGCAATGGCATCTACATCTGCCCCGGGTTCTCCACTTTTTGTCTTCAGGTCTTTCAGACGCACATAATAGAAGAGCTCTCCTTTATTTACAAAAGGCGCAATATCAACTTCGGCTACTCCGCCATCAATTTTGCCAACATAAATCCAATTTTTTCCACTTTTGGAGATTTCTAGGTCCGTGGGTTCAATTTGGCCCATTTCAAAGATGTACAGGTCCGGGCCGTTTACGTCTGTCAACGCATTATCTGTAAACTGCACCGTTAAATCACCTCCCAAGCCAAGACTATAGATGCCTGAATCATCACGTACTTCCATACTTATTATGCCATCGGGTTCGCCTAGAACAAAGGCTGTGTCCCTGGTTTTAAGCAGTGGATGGTGTACTTCAATTACTTTATCGGCAAAAGAGAGTTTACCCAAGGGTAAGTACACGGGTTTTCGCATATAACCTATATAGGTCTCTCCAACCTCCTCTCCAAAATAGAGGTCGGGGTTAAGTTGTTGGAATTTTTTCTTAGCCGCTTTAGATTTTCTTTTAATACTGCCATGGAAAATCCCAACCGTACTTTTTCGGTATTTAATGGCACGCTGATATCGAGGACTTGCTTTTAAGGTTCCTGCTTCAATATCCCTTTCCGTCTTTTCTAGCTTCGCTAAGAGCAGTCTAGCTTCTTTCTCACTGTGCAATTGCCCGGAAAGAAGTCTTACCCTTTCAATTTCCGCTGCTTCTTCAGCACTCGCTCTAGGTTCGTTTTTTCGTTCTACATCGTTTAATACATATTGGGCGTCCTTAAGATCCATTTTATCCATCACATTGGTGCCTGCCAAAGAATCTATTTTCTTTAGTTTTTCCATGGTGGCTTCTGGCCCCGATTCTGCCTGAACAAGCAGTATCGCCTCCTCTAAGGAAACCCCAGTAGGCGTATCTTTTGATGTCAATTCCGTCCTTGATAGCTTACCCTTCAATTCCGGTTCCTTTAACCGGAATTCTTTTCTGTTTTTCATAGCTTCTTGCGCCAGCATCTTAAGACTATCCGGATTATTGATGAGTTTTTCCATGTCTTCTCTAGAAACTCCGCGGGTTTCTAACATGTCTAAAATAGCCTCGGTTGAAAACATTCCTGATGAAGATTTGTCTTTACTTAGCAAATCTTGAAATACCTCAGCAGTACCTTGGCCTTCCATTCCGCTCATTTGCAGTAGTTTTTCTAGTGCTTCTACTTCTGGCAACTTACCCTTTTCATCATTCGCCCCATCTTCATTACCCATATTAAGTAGCCCACCGAGTTGTTCAAAAGCATCTTCTAGATCTTCAGTGGATGCTTCTGATTTGTTTTCTTCGGAATTGTTGCTATTTTCAGAATCGACCTCTGATTTACTTTCTTCTTTAGGGGTTTCTGCGCAGGAATAAAATAGAGCAGTTAAGACGATTAATAGGATTAAGTTTTTCATTTTTTAATCAATAATTTTAGTTCTACTATAGTATTCTACTAGGGCTTTTGCTTGATCTTTAATTGCTTTACTCTGCCTACCGTCAGGGTTTTGTGATGTATGACATGTTTCCATAGAAACTAATGTTTTTCTCATAGATTCTATATATTCATCAAATTTGTTGTAATACGCTATTTTAAGAGTTTTTACTGCGGGCATTATATTTGTATGAAGAATTCTTTGCCAAACAATTGCACTTACTCCATGGACATTAGATCCAGCATTACCCCATGCTATCTTGTTATTTATATCTTCGATTTCAGAGGCATAAAAATTTTGAAGATATTGAAAGTAGGCATCTTTAACTTGTAATTTACTTCTCCATTGCCTAAGACATTGTGTGCAAGCAGCTATATCATCACATAAAATGACAATTTCAGCTTCATTATTTTGATTTTCCTCATCATATCCTCCATCATGCTGTTCAGATAAAAGGGCAACATCACGTTGCAATTGTCTAACCTGGCTTCTTAATTGTTGTAATTCTTCACTTGTTTGATCAACATGAGGTACTCTTTGATTACCATCCGTAGGTTCACCGGGCATATTTTCCCGGTATTCACTATCAAACGCCTCATTAGCTTCTTTAATTCTTCTTAAAACTTCCTGAGCCTCTTCACCTGTTAATTCTCTAACTCCTGGTGCTGTATCTAAACGTAATTCCCTTCTTTCCATATCGGTACCCACAGCTACATCTATATCTTCAAAACCAACATTCATAACAGTAGTTACTGGGACTGAATTTTGATTAGCCACATTGCTTGTACGATATTCGACAAATACTGCGTCTCCATTTGGATTACCAATTGGAACTGATTTCGGTGCATTTGACTGCGCCATCGTATAAGCGGAAAGGCACATTGCAAACCATAAAACAAAGATGGTTTTAGACTTTTGTTTTCTTATCAGAAAAATGACAAGTAAAACAATAATTAAGGTCAATAGTCCAATAATGATATACACAAAGGTATTATCACCTTTGTTATCTAATAACGAGGCCGTACTATTATTAGTTACCTCATTGGTAACGGGCAGACTTACAGCGATGCCTAATTTTCTTAAATGCCTATTGTATTCTTCTATATCATCGGTGATTCTAATAAGAGACTTGGTAGAAGGAAACTGTAGACCTACTCTAACAATGATTAAGTATGGAATTCCCTCAACCTTAGAAGACACACCAATGCCCGCCATTCCCATGGTTCTAAATATTTTGTCTACAAACTTGTCTCCGTTAGTGGAAATTTTAGATTCGACTTTGTCCCATCGTTTTTTATGAAAACTTAGATCAATGTTATGATCTGGTGCTTTAGAAATTATCCTTACCATAACAGGGGATTTTACGTCAAGATTTTTAACTACAAAACGTTGTAAAGAATCTATTCCTCCGGATGTCCATTCCATAGCGCCCATATAAGCGCCATCATCCAATTTGGTTAGCTTTATTTCGTGCGTAACTACTTTTCCAAAGGGATCTATTAATTGTGCATTCCCAAATTGATAAAATGCTACACATAAAAGAATCAGTATATTTTTCATAGTATCTCTATTTTCTATGTTTCTTTATTAAGTAATTGGCCAAATCGGTCATTTTTAGTTTTAGCTCTTCATGCTGTTCTTCTGTTCGGTCTGTATTTGCATTTCTGCGCCCATAATTAATCAAAAAGGCCTGGTCATAATTTTCATTGTAAATAATCAACCTGCCGTGTGCGGGTTGGTAGGCTAAATAACAGTCACCGGTTTTTGCCAGTACTATGTCCATGCCCATAATTTTTAAGCCTTCTTTTTTTCTTTTTAAATAGCTTGAGATTTCCTTTTTATTCTGTGATTTCGAACTGGGTAAAGGACCCCAGAGGAGTCTTGACCCACCATCTAGAACATTGACACCAAAGCCTTTAAGACTGAAGAGGCATTTATTTGGAATAGCAGTGTCTGGGATGCTTAGGTCTGCTTCAGGAACTTCCAATACTTTTGCCAATTCAGAAATATCCATGCTGCAATTAAAATTGGTTAGCAGTGTAATGTAATCACCGGATTCCATTGACTTGTTTACTTCTTTTTCTTGTGAGACTATCATAGAATCTGATTCAGAAGACGTCTCTTTTTTTACCTTTTGATTACAGGCGACCAAAAGGCTAAGTAGTACTAAAAGTGGTATATTTTTCATGGTTATCTTTTTAAAATGGCTTTTCATATTCTAAAGTATTGATACTGAAATTACTCGCACTAAGGCCCGTACAGACCATTTTAATTGGTTTTGGATTTTTACTCGAATAATCGATCATTTTCATTTCAAGTGCCAAACCATCTACCATGCTAACCCATGATTGGTCCATGCCTTTGGTCAATTTCATTTTTTTAGATTTTAACTGTGTAAAGGCCTTTTGAAACGAAATATCTGCTTCTAGGGTCACCCAAACGCTACCTGATAGCTGAGGCCCAGTAACTTGAAATTCTAGACATTCATACCCCATGATTTGTTTTGACTGACCTGTGGGTGAAATAGAAAATTCCTGGGTGTCCATTTCAGTATCCGTCGTATCTTCCAAATCGATATTAATTGAAGTCATGGTTTTTTGGTCTCCCAAATCCATAAAGGTATGTATGGCTGAATTCGGCAAGTCCATTACGGTAATGAACTCTTCATTTTTGCCCATGGTAAACGAACTACCCATATATTCATGTTCATTGGTCAGATAGTAGGTGATATCAGTAGTATCTTTTTCACTAATGACCTCCATGATATATTGATGACTGAACGTATAGCTTTCAAGTTTTTCTGCCTTTTTATTCTTCTCGAAGAGTTTGCCTTTATTATTGAATACAGTATCAAAGGTTTTTTCAGTCTCGTGTTCAGTTTTCTCCTCTACTTTGCGTTCAACTGCCCGTTCTGCAGCTTCTTGGGCTTTCTTTTTAAGTTTATTTAGGAATTGGGCATTACTTTGGCTTGTCATTCCCAATACAAATAATACCATGATAATTTTAAAATTTTTCATAATCGTTCTATTTATTCGTTTGGTATTTTATGTAATAAAATAAAAGAGGTTAACACCTTTGTGCTAAAAAGGTGTCACTAAAATCTCTACCCGTCGATTTTTTTGGCGATTTTCATCCATCAGTATCATTGGTGACGAGGGGCCTGCTCTCCCCATACCCCATTTCTTTCCATTTAAAGGTGGGGTTGTCAATGGCTTTTTTTAATTCAGCCGCCACGCTGTTCGCACGTTTTTGTGATAGTGTTTTATTTGTTGTATCGCTGCCTACATCGTCGGTATGCCCTTCTATGGTAATGGTGCCTTTTTTGATGTTTTTCATCTGCACGGCCAGTTCTTGAATGGCTTTTCTACCTTCTTCTTTGAGCACATGCGCGCCGGTTTCAAAAAGTACCGCACTGTCCAAATTCATTCGCAATGCCCCGCCGATGGCAGCCACGGCATCGATATCGGCTCCTGGCTGTCCGCTTTGGGTATCCAAATCTGTAAATCGTACATAATTAAAAGTCTCACCAGGTTTCACATAATCCTT
>RCMY010004839.1_pt1 | contig 11530 bp, 8 predicted proteins | sample 2041341 | NCBI WGS metagenome assembly RCMY01 (sample SAMN09708234, study PRJNA481090) | Marine sediment metagenome, whole genome shotgun sequencing project.
ATTTTAACGCTAGTTTTTTGACCACTTCCACTGCTTCGTCCACACCGATTTGGCCCTGCTTTTTTTCGATTCCGATCAACCGGTACCAATCGAACAGATTCCCGTACGGTTGCTCCTTCACAAAAGCGCGCCATTCTTCGATATAGTGATCGCTTACCGCATGGCTTTTGATTTTTTCGGAATTCGAGACTGGATAGGCAAAATGCATATCAGGGTGGGAGAGGGCATTGAATTTTAGGTTACAGGCCTGGTTTTCCCCTAGGTTTTCCTCGTTCGCGTTTGCACAGATGATATACTGTGCATATGCCAAAGCCATGGGCAAGGTACCCGAACCTTCTGGCCCAATGAACAATTGCGCATGTGGAATACGTCCCGCATCGGCGCTAGTGGTCAGATGGTTCTTAATGTGGGATAGACCTAAGATGTCTTTGAACAACATGCCGTAAAGATAGGATTTTTGGAGAACTGCTTACTCTTTTCCTTACATTTGCCATTCCCATAAAATCAAAAAAAACATGAAGACGATAGACGATTTTAATTTCAAGGATAAAAAGGCATTGATACGAGTGGATTTCAACGTGCCGTTGAGCGATGATTTCAAGGTTACGGATACCAACCGCATCGAGGCCGCAAAACCTAGCATAATTAAAGTTTTGGAAGACGGTGGAAGTGCCGTTTTGATGAGCCATCTGGGTAGACCCAAAGGCCAAGTGAAACCTGATCTATCCTTACAACATATTGCAGATACAGTTTCTAATATTATCGGCGTAAAAGTTAAGTTTGTCGATGACTGCATCGGTAAAAGTGCCGAAGATGCGGTGGCCGCATTGCAGCCCGGGGAGGTGCTGTTGCTGGAGAACCTTCGTTTTCATTCCGAGGAGGAAGCCGGCGACAAAAATTTTGCCGAGCAGCTTTCAAAGTTGGGCGATATCTATGTAAACGATGCCTTTGGTACGGCACATCGTGCGCACGCCTCCACAACGGTCGTGGCACAGTTTTTTCCGGATAATAAATGTTTCGGGTATTTATTGGCCAAAGAGATCGAGGCTATCGAGAAGGTTATGGAAACGGGAGAAAAACCCATTTTGGCGATTTTAGGGGGAGCCAAGGTTTCCTCGAAGATTACGATCATTGAAAATATATTGGACAAAGTCGACCATCTAATTATAGGTGGCGGAATGACCTATACTTTTGTCAAGGCACAAGGCGGGCAGGTAGGCGATTCTATCTGTGAGGATGATAAGATGGAATTGGCCATTGACATTTTAAAGCAGGCCAAGGAAAAAGGAGTCGAGGTACACCTTCCGGTGGATGTCTTGGCCGCTGACGACTTTGCGAACGATGCAAACACTAAGGTGGTCGATGTAAATAGCATTCCCGATGGATGGCAAGGCCTCGATGCCGGCCCCAAAACCATGGAGAATTTCAAGGCGGTCATTTTAAAGGCCAAGACCATTCTCTGGAACGGTCCCGTGGGCGTGTTCGAAATGGAGAATTTCGCCAAGGGCACCATTGCGGTCGGAAAAGCGATAGATGAGGCCACCCAAAACGGTGCATTTTCGTTGGTCGGCGGTGGCGATTCCGTTGCAGCCGTAAAGCAATTCGGATTTGAGAATAAGGTTAGCTACGTTTCGACGGGCGGTGGCGCCATGCTCGAAAGCCTAGAGGGAAAAACCCTGCCCGGAATCGCTGCAATAATCAGGTAATACTTGCGTTATCGATTAACGGAATATAGGATTCACACTGGTGTTTTTCGATAGAAAATTTTAGTGTTTCGAAAAAAAGCACGATTTTCGGGAGGTTGTACTATTTTGGTTTACCCTTAAGTTCCCTCAATTCGCATATAATATGTTAACAAAAAGCAAGTCGTTTTTTTCGTGGGTATGGTGTTTGGCTTTCGCCGTCCCTATGATGGCGCAACAAAAGGACTCTTTAGCACTATCGGAAAAAGATTCCCGGACCCTATCCGTAAATGACAAAGCTTCATCCGAGGATAAGGAGTCTCCTGTCGATACGTTGGCCATGGATATGACCGGTGTTGAGCAGATGGAACAAATGGCTTCGGATACTACCCTGAACGATAATGTGCTAAAATTGATCCAGGACGGCTTCGGCAGCAAGTATAACCTTCAAGACCTTCCGGAAGCTGCAAAGTACGATAGTCTCTGGATGGAGGTACTTTATGAAAGCGCATCCCTTTCCCACGAAATGTTCGATGAGATAGCGGATCTCGACTACGAAAAGACGTATCCTACGGCATTGCATACCGATACCTTGAAGGCTCGATTGCAACTTTTGAATCAAAAGACGCCCTTTAACATAGCCTATAATCCATCCTTAGAAAATGTCATCAAATCCTTTCTCTTTAGAAAAAGGGAACTAATGGAGAAAATGCTGACGGTCAGCCAATTCTATTTTCCACTTTTTGAACAGGAACTTGACAATTACGACATCCCTTTAGAAATGAAATATTTAGCCATTGTCGAGTCGGCCTTAAACCCAAGGGCACGCTCCCGGGTAGGCGCAACGGGGCTTTGGCAATTTATGTACGGTACGGGAAAACAATTTGATCTTGACGTTTCAAGTTATGTCGACGAACGTAGCGATCCGATCAAATCTACGAAAGCCGCCTGTAAATTTCTATCTCAACTCTACGATATTTATGAGGATTGGGATTTGGCACTTGCCGCCTATAATTCTGGCCCGGGCAATGTCAACAAGGCCATACGAAGATCCGGGGGCTATAAGAACTATTGGAACCTTCGTCGGTACCTTCCCCGTGAAACGGCCGGTTACGTACCTGCATTTTTAGCGACCATGTATCTTTTTGAATACGCCGAAGAACACGGTCTGAAAGGCGAAAAAGTAGAACGCGCCTATTTCGAGACCGATACCGTACATGTAAAAAGTCTGATTACCTTCGATCAGATCTCCGAATTGGTAGGGGTCGGCAAGGAAGAGCTGAAAGTCCTCAACCCATCTTACAAACTGGATGTGATCCCGTTCACCGAGAGCAAATCGCATACCTTACGATTGCCGAAGTACGCCATGGGTAGGTTCGTAGCTAACGAAGAAGCGATTTATGCGCATGTAAAAAAGGAACTGGAGAGTGATGAAAGTCCGTTGCCAGAGCTCGTAAAAGCAGCGGAGCAGAACAGCATACGCTATAAAGTGCGAAGTGGCGACTATCTTGGCCGAATCGCGGAACGCTACGGTGTCGGTGTAAGCCAGCTCAAACAGTGGAACGGTCTTCGTGACAATAATCTCAGAATAGGGCAACGGCTTACCATCTATCCAAGGCGTACACCTGGTGCAACGGCGGCTTCGAACCCCTCGATTCCGGCAGGGGCGAGAGTGCATACAGTCAGGAGTGGCGACTCGCTTTGGACCATTTCAAAAAAATATCCAGGAATTTCTGTCGAGAATTTACGACAATGGAACGGTATTAGCGGTAATAACCTTAAACCGGGCACAAAGCTGAAATTATGCGCTTGTCCATCGTAAATTTAGGCTATTACGTCATTGGTTTGCCGAGTTATTGCATTTAGGATATCCCTGACACTGCGATTTCATGCCAACTATTTAGCTAGTAGCCGGTTATCTCATACTCTTAGACCATGAAACAATTTGGAACACTAGCTTTATTTATCGCCTTGACCCTAACTTCGTGTAAAGAAGGCAAAAACCAAACCTATCTGCCCACTTCGATCGGCGCCATAAATTCAATGGTCGTGGTCATCGACAACGAACTCTGGAAAGGCCAGGTAGGCGATTCGATACGAAAGCATTTTGCGGCTCCCGTTCTGGGTATGCCTATGGACGAACCCCTGTTCAGCATTAGCCAAATTGCACCTAAATTTTTTACTGGATCAATTCGCAATACCCGCTCGGTACTGTATGTTATGGAAGATTCGGTAAATGTGGGCCACGTCAAGAGCGATATGTACGCAACCCCTCAAAAAGTGGGTGTAATTAAAGGAACCGACGTGAATGAAATCATTGATAATGTGTCGGAGAAATCAGACGAGATCATTGCGGCCTTCAAGGATATGGAGATTGCCGCCGCGCAGAAACGGTTTTATCGTTCACTGAACAAAGAGAATGTGTTACAGGAAAAATTCGGTATTTCATTGAAAGTACCCTCAATCTATAAGGTAGGGAAACAGGAGGTTAATTTCGTCTGGATCGACCGCGAAATACAAAAAGGAACAGCAAATATCATTGTCTACGACATGCCGGCAAACAGTTTTAATAACGATTCTACTTTGGTTCAGGATATTATTGCCATGCGCGATTCCGTTGGTGAAAAATATATTCCCGGACCCGATATTCCCGGTAAGGTTACCTATATGCGAACCGAGCCTGCGTACGCCCCTGCCGTTTTCCCCGTGGAAATTGCAGGTATCAAGGGCGTCGAGGTCCGGGGCATCTGGGATATTAAAAACTACCCCATGGCCGGTCCGTTTCTGACCTATATTCTCAACGATACGGCGAACGGCCGAAAATTGGTAATGGAAGGCTTCGTGTTTGCCCCTGCTACCGAAAAAAGGGACGATATATTCGAATTGGAAGCCATATTAAAGACCTTAAATTTTGTATCCCCGACCAAGTAATTAGAATTCATAAAAATAATTGCGAAATAAAAAGCCCATCGGTAAGACGGGCTTTTGCATTTCATAAAGATGACTGTATCAACCAAAGGCGAATCCTGTGGTAACCCTGTAGATAAAGGCATAAATTACCATACCCAATAGGATAAAACAAAGCCAAGAATAAACTTTAAAGTACTTCTGTAGCACCCTTAAGGTCCAATCTTTGAAAGCTTCTACGTAGATTTCCTTTACAAGTAATAATTTGCTCATACATTCAATTTTTAATTATTTCCTATACAAAGGTGGGTAAAGATTTGTGGCGATTCTATTAATTCAGATGAAATGCTTTGGATATCGGATGTGAAATTCGCAAAGTGTCAATCATCGATAAAACCCTTTAAAATATAGATGTTTGGAATGTGGTAAAGCACTTTCGCCCTTCCTCGATTCACCTAGAAACAAAAAAGCATCCGTGAATTAGGGATGCCTTTCTGGTTAGGTTGATAGGTATGGTCGTGGAACCTTGAAATTCTTACTCTCTTACAATTATAAACTCTGAACGGCGGTTGAGCAGGTGGGTTACTTCCGCACAGGCTACGGTACCGTCACACTCGTTGAGCAATTGGCTCTCGCCATAACCGATAGCACTTTCGATACGGTTCGCGTCAATACCTTGCGATATGATATAGGCCCTCGTCGATTTGGCGCGCTGGTCGGATAGGTATTCGTTGTACACCCTGCTACCTCGTGAATCGGTATGTGATTCGATTTTTATCGCCATGCCCGGGAATTCCTTCATCACGCTGACCAGTTTGTCCAACTCTTTGGCAGCATCAGGTCTCACATTCGATTTGTCGAACTCGAAATAGATCATTTCGGTCTTCAATTTCTTGATGCCTTCCTCTACGGCGATCATGTCTTCAAGACGTTTCATGGAGATGTCAACATTGACACGCTCGTTCTCTACCGTAGCAACTGGCCGCTCATCATCGAAGAACTGGCCTTGTACTGTTTTCAGGGTGTATTTGGTACTGCTTTCCAAATCCTCGAACATAAAACTGCCGTCATCTTCGGTCATCATTTCCTTAAGTTTGATGCCGTTCTCGTCTAATAGCTGTACCAACGCCTTGGGCATAAAGTAGCCGGTAACCCGCTCGGTGACCACACCAGCGATGGCGTTGTTGTTGGCCGGTATTTCTTCGATAGTCGGTCTTTTGAACGAATAGATATCGTCATCCCCTTTACCGCCGGCACGGTTGGATGCAAAAAATCCCTTTTGGTTCTCCTCGTTTACAATATATGAAAAATCGTCCTTGTTACTGTTGATGGGCTTTCCTAGATTGGCTACGGCTCCAAAACCCTCCTCTGCATCGTAGGTCGCTTCGAACACATCAAGCCCTCCGAGACCTGTATGGCCATCCGAAGAAAAATAGAGTTTGGCACCATTAAAGAAAGGGAACATCTCCCTTCTCTCGGTATTTATGCCGGGTCCAAGGTTACGAGGCGCAGAAAAGCTGCCATCATCCAATACATCGACTACGAAAATATCGCTCTTGCCAATACTGCCAGGCATATCGGATACAAAATAAAGCTGTCTGCCATTAGGACTCAACGCAGGGTGCCCCGTGGAATAGTCGTTGCTATTGAACGAAACTTCTACGGCTTCCGTCCACTCCTGGCCAACTTTGTTCGATTTGTATATTTTAAGGTGGTTTACCCCTTCTTTATCACGCTTCAACTTTTTGCCGTAGTTGTTGCGCGTAAAATACATCGTCCTATTATCTGGCGTAAAGGCTACGGACGCCTCGTGATATTTGGTATTTATTTTTTTGGAAAATTTGATAGCATTTTTAAGGTCTTGCGATTCCTTGTTGAATTCGGCTACATACAGATCTAGAAATGGCTGATCGTTCCATTTATACTTTCGGGTCTTAAAGAAGGATGAATCTTTAGCGGACGAAAATACAATTTGGTTCGAATCGAGGAACATCGGCGAGAAGTCGGAATATTTAGTGTTGATGGACATGTTTTTAAGTTCGAAATCCTCTTCCGAGCCTAAGATGTTGTCCAATACTATCTCGTTGGCCACTACTTTAGAGGCATCTAGGCTTTCGCTTCCGAGTGTGCCGTTTTCTGCTTTTCGGTTGTATAAACGCATAAGACGTTTAGCGCGTCCGTACTTTCCCGTGCCTTTCAAGGAATGGGCATATTTGAAAATATTGTCCTCCGACATCTCCTTACCGTAACTTTCATATAGAATGTTGTACCACTGATAGGCCTTTTCCATATCGGTATTAAAGTAATGGGCGTCGGCAGCTTTTTGGAGGTTATCGCGCGTATAGTATTTCTCGCCTTTCGAAAGGGCCTGCTCGTAAAGATATGCAGCCTCGGCGTACCACATTTTGTTGAAATAGGCATCGGCCTTTTCGATAGTTTTGCTTTTGCTACCAGTATGGCTAATACTTGGCGCATTGGCATCAAGGGAAATTGGTTGTTCTTTAGTATTGCTGGTTTCGGCATCCTCTTGGTCAATATCGGCCGTCGTGATCGATCCGGTTTCGCTCACCTCCAACATAGCCAACGATGATCCGCCGATGGTCATGCTTTTCTCTACCTCAAGAATCCAAATGGTGTCGGTGTAGGTGCCGTCCAATTTCGAAACACAGGCATCGACGGCCTCAAGACCGAACGGATAGTACGCCAAGTACACATAGTTGAGTTGGTTATTGGGGTTGGTAATATAGCCGGCCTCTTCAAAGCCTTTGCGCTGTAATTTCCTAACGGTTTTGTTCAGATTTTTATCCTCGCTGAAAACTCCCGTTATGATATAGTAGCCGTTCTCTACGCTTTTCAATCCGCTAAAAGTTCTATGGGGAATATTCTCGCTATCTGCGGCTTCCTCGAAGGTCTTGTTAATTGAAAAGACCGGTTCGGTATAGGAAGCGCCTGTTTCGGTATCGTTGCTTACCGTGGTCGGGGTCTCATCGATTCTGAGGTCTTGAAGGTCTTGGGCGAAGATGGCAAATGACAGTAGGAAGGTTAAGATAGGCAGTAGTTTTTTCATGATTTGGGATGTCGGAAAAACGGCAAATTTTAAGGGTTTTAGATATGTAGTATTTAAAATGAAAATGGCGTGAAACGAATAGGATTAGGCATCTTAAATATATCAAATAGGATAACGTAAAATTCGCCTAATCACTGCTTTTCGGATAACAATTGTTGTGAAAGGAGGATAAACTGTGGTGTATCGGACTGTGCGGTTACTCTAATCGGAAAATTAGGGATTTGGACATATAGGAGGAAGTACTCTAAATTAAGGGGATGGGCTGGACTAAGGAGCTATCTACCGACTTAAATAGGATGAATTCGGGGCAAAAAAAAAGCCCTCGGCGTAATACACCCTGGGCTTTTTTTACATCTAAAATATAGAATATCAGTCTTTCTTATCTTCCAGTTTATCATTCACCGGTTCATCCTCTTTCGAGGCATCCTTGAATTCTTTGATACCGCTTCCAAGGCCGCGCATCAATTCGGGAATCTTTTTTCCTCCGAACAATAAAAGAATTATCACGACGACAACGGCTATTTGCCAAGGCCCTATTGCTAAGAATATATGTAATGCTGTCATAATCTTAAATTTTGTGGATAACAAATGTAGTAAAAAAGTAAATTACTTGGTCATAATAGTACGGAAGATAATTCGTAAAAGGGTGTATTCCTATTAATCCGTGCACAAATACTTACGAAGAAGGAACCGCAAAGGTTCATTTTGGTGTAGCAATCTTGCGGGGGCAAATTTGTCGGAGCGAAGCATAGGGATCAAATTTTTATAAAAACGCTCCAATTTATACGCGGCATGAGTATATTTGTCCATGACCAATAAAGTCAAGAATAGGAAAGAAATCAAAAGGAAGCTTTTACACAAGTACCGGTTGGTCATACTCAACGAAAGTACTTTTGAAGAAAAGATATCCTTTAAGCTCAGCCGGCTTAATGTGTTTGTTACGGGCACGCTCTGTATAATCGGCCTGATCGGACTTACCACTCTACTGATCGCCTTTACCCCTTTGCGGGAATACATTCCCGGGTATTCTTCTACAAAGCTTAAAAAACAGGCGACCGACCTTACCTATAAAACGGACTCATTGGTGGTCACCCTTGAAAATACCAATCGATATTTAGAAACCATTCGCATGGTATTGAGCGGTGATATCAAAAACAATGAAACAAACCTCGACTCCATTCGGGAACAGTTTGAATTAGATCCCTCAAGTATAGACCTGACCCCTATTAAAGAAGATTCAATGCTGAGGGCCGAAGTGGAGCTGGAGGATAAATACAATCTTTTCGAAAGAACGTCCGGAAGTACCGAACTGGTGCTTTTCCCACCCATCAGCGGCGTAGTATCCAACACTTATGATGCCGGAAAAAAACACTATGCCGTAGATGTAACCGCTCCCATAAATACGCCAATCAAAGCCGTAGCCAACGGTACCGTTATTTTTTCGGAGTGGACTGCCGCCACGGGATACGTAATCATTATCGAACATAAAGAGGGCCTATTAAGCGTCTACAAACACAACGGTTCCCTGAGCAAGGAACAGGGAGATATCGTAAGATCAGGAGAAGTAATCGCATCCGTTGGTAACACCGGAGAACTCACTACTGGCCCGCACTTGCATTTTGAACTGTGGAGCGACGGCAACACCGTGAACCCATTGGAATTTATTGACTTTTAAACAAACTCTTTCCATGTCCCTAAAATCCTTTGCCGCTAAAATTTTCGCTGCATACATTGCCCGCAAAACGGCAAAATGGGTCGATACCCCCATCGAAACGCAAGACCGGGTTTTTAGGGGTTTGCTTCAAAAAGCTGAGCATACAAAATTCGGTAAAGATCATGGTTTTGGGGAAATCGTCTCCCACGATGAATTTACAAAGCGGGTTCCAATACGGGATTATGAAGAACTAAAACCTTACGTCGAGCAAGTCGTTGCCGGAAAACCGGATATCCTTTGGCCGGGCAAACCCATTTATTTCGCGAAGACCTCAGGCACTACATCAGGTGCCAAATATATTCCCATTACCGAAACTTCCATCAAGCATCAGGTGAACGCATCCCGGAACGCCATCCTCAATTATATTCACGAAACCGGAAATGCGGACTTCGTAGATGGAAAAATGATCTTTCTACAGGGGAGTCCTGTGTTGCAGGAGAAAAATGGTATCAAATTAGGCCGGCTATCAGGAATATCCGCCCACTACGTACCCAATTACCTGCAAAAAAACCGCCTGCCGAGCTGGGAAACTAATTGCATCGAAGATTGGGAAACCAAGGTAAATGCCATCGTCGAAGAAACAGTAAACGAAGATATGGCCGTTATTGCGGGCATTCCCTCATGGGTACAGATGTACTTTGAACGCTTGCAGACGAAGACCGAAAAAAAGGTTGGGGAGCTGTTCAAAAACTTTAGGTTGTTTATCTACGGAGGTGTCAACTATGAGCCTTATCGTGCCAAGTTCGAAAACTTGATCGGAAGAAAAGTAGATAGCATCGAACTTTTTCCCGCTAGTGAAGGCTTTTTTGCCTATCAGGATTCCCAAACAGAAAAAGGAATGCTATTATTGCTGGATGCCGGAGTTTTTTACGAATTCGTAAAATCGGACGAATTCTTCGATGACCTTCCAGCCCGGATTACCATCAAAGACGTGCAACTCGGCACCAACTACGTCATGGTCATTTCCACGGATGCAGGACTTTGGGCCTACAACCTTGGAGATACCGTTCAGTTTATTTCCGTAGAGCCCTATAAAATTATAGTTTCCGGCCGCATCAAGCATTTTATATCCGCCTTCGGGGAACATGTTATCGCCAAAGAAGTCGAGGAAGCCATGCAACAGGCGATTGCCGGAACCGATGCCCGCATCAACGAATTTACGGTCGCACCACAGATTAATCCTGCTGGTGACCAACTCCCCTACCACGAATGGTTGGTGGAATTCGAAAAAGAACCCTCCGACCGTGAAAAATTTATCGCAATCCTCGATACCCTCCTACAAAAACAAAACAGCTATTACTTTGATCTGATCGACGGTAAAATCCTCCAAAGATTAAAAGTCACTTCCATAAAACCAGGCGGCTTCAACGCCTATATGAAATCCAAAGGAAAACTGGGAGGACAGAATAAAGTACAGCGTTTGGCGAACGATCGTAGTGTTGCAGACGGGCTATCAACGTTCAAGGTTTAATCGCTACTTCGTAGCAGTTGAAGGTTCAAGGTTGCAAAAAAACCGTAATTTTGCCTGAGACCGCTTTAAAACGGTCTCTTAAATCCGTTTATGGGCAATACCATGACTACCACCCGCGCTCAAGAATCGACCAATGCCATCGAGCGGCTCTACATTACCATGAGGCACCTGTTCAACCGTGGGTTTTATAAACCTACCGGGGTTTCAGGCGAATCCTTAAAAAACGCTTTACTTCAATTGCGTCCCGAAATTTATGGCTCCCTTGGGGAAGAGAAAGCCGAACTCAATGGATTGATCTACGTTCTCGAACGCCTGCCGGAAGGTATCGAACAGTGTCGGTTCATCAACCTGACATCCGACGAAGGCTATGGCCGATCCCATTTTGACCCCATAATTCCACCCAAACGCCGCCGCAACTGCTACCGCATCGATGAAGAACAGATGAACATCGAAATAACGCGAGGCCGGTCCGACATCTATGATATCCTTACCCACTTGACCTTCCTCTTTATAGAATCCGAGAAAATTTGTAAAAGGGTTTTGATCGAGGATACCGATAAGACCATTCGCGATTGGGTAAAGCTGGAGACTTTTATAAAGAAGGGGGAACTAGATCAGGCCGAAAGGGAAGTTGCCGTAATCCATACCGCCAATATTCTAGGCCGCCCCTTCGTGGAGATAATGGCGGT
>RCMY010007442.1_pt1 | contig 11528 bp, 16 predicted proteins | sample 2041341 | NCBI WGS metagenome assembly RCMY01 (sample SAMN09708234, study PRJNA481090) | Marine sediment metagenome, whole genome shotgun sequencing project.
GGCAAACTCGGCGACTTCAACTGGATGCAGGTCGCGATCCGTCCCGCAAAACCTCTCGCGTTTGGTCTCATCGATGGCACGCCCGTATTTGGACTCCCCGGTAATCCGGTGTCGTCGATGGTGAGCTTCGAGCTCTTTGCCAGACCGGCCTTGGAGAAGATGATGGGACGTACGCGGCCCGGACGAACGACGATTCTCGCGGTTGCGGACGAGCCATTTCTTCGTCGGCCTGACGGCAAGATCCACTTCGTCAGGGTGCAGGCCAAGCAAGAGCCCGACGGTGCATTTAGGGTGCGGTCTGCGGGTCAGCAGGGTTCCCACCAGCTCTCCGCAATGGCCGCGGCAAACGCGCTCGCAATCATTCCTGACGGCGACGGTATCGAGACGGGAGGGGCCGTGAAAATTCACGTGCTAAATCAATGACGACCCAACTGATAGACAAATTCGGAAGAGTTCATCGAGACCTCCGGATCTCGGTTACCGATCGATGTAACTTCCGCTGCGGCTACTGCATGCCGAGTGAAGGAATGACCTGGCTCGATCGGTCTGACGTGCTGAGCTTTGAAGAGATCGAGCGCGTGGCGAAGATCTTGGTCGAGCAGGGTGGCATCGAGTCGATCCGACTGACCGGTGGCGAGCCGACGGTGCGGGCCAGACTGCCGCTCCTTGTCGAGAAGCTGGCGAATCTAGGTGTCGACCTGGCCATGACCACTAACGCCTCCACGTTGGCCCATATGGCGCACGACCTGAAGGAAGCTGGTCTGAAACGCATCAACATCTCGATCGACTCCCTCGACCGGGAACGGTTTGCGACGCTGACAAAGCGCGACGAGCTCGGCAGTGTGCTCGAGGGCATCGATGCAGCAGTCGAGGCCGGATTTGACGTGGTGAAGCTAAACGCCGTGCTGATGCGCGGGATTAACGACGACGAGGTCATCGATTTCCTCACGCTTGGTCGCGAGAAGGGTCTTGTCGTTCGTTTCATTGAATTCATGCCGCTGGACGCGCAAGGCGAGTGGTCGAACGATCGGGTCGTGTCCTACGACGAGATCATTGGTCTCGCCCGCCAGCATTTCGAGTTTGATGCGATCGAGCGTGGCTCGTCGCCGGCTGAGCGCTTCACCTATCGCGATGGCAAAGGCGAATTTGGCGTGATTGCCAGTGTGACCAAGCCATTCTGCGATTCTTGTGACCGAATCCGCCTCACGGCCGACGGTCAACTTCGCAACTGCCTGTTCGCGCTTGGCCACGTCGACCTGCGCGAACTTCTTCGCAACGGTTCTTCTGACGCCGATCTCCTTGCCGCCATGGCAGGAGAGGTCGACAAGAAGTGGGCAGGCCACGCGATTGGACAGGTCCACTTCATTCGCCCCTCCAAGTCTATGAGTCAGCTCGGCGGCTAATCCCGCCGCCTTACGCCCCCTAAAGGTTCAATGTGCCCGATCGCCATCTCACCCACCTCGATCCTCTCGGCCGTGCTCGAATGGTCGATGTCACGCCGAAAGAACCGAGCTATCGACGTGCCGTAGCCAAGGGGCGCGTCTACATGGACCCGGAGACCACAGCCCTCGTGGCCAAGGGCGCCGTCGCCAAGGGCGACGTGTTGTCAGTGGCTCGTGTTGCTGGAATCCAAGCCTCGAAGCGGACGAGCGACATGATTCCGCTCTGTCACCCCCTCATGATCGGAGCGGTGCTTGTTAACTTCGAGATCGCAGACACGTTCATTGAAGTTGAGGCTCAGGTTGACACGATTGATCGCACTGGCGTCGAAATGGAGGCGTTGATGGCGTGCTCGGTTGCAGCATTAACCATCTACGACATGTGTAAATCAGCGGACAAATCGATGGTTATCGGCGACATTGCGCTCTGGGAGAAGACAGGCGGCCGATCGGGAACGTATCGACGTGTAGTAGAAGCTGACCAAACGGTTGTGGAATAGCCATAAGTCGTAGTACCTTTGATCCATCGAGTCCCGACCGGCAGCCGCCGCTTTCGTCGTCGGGGCGGAGGTTTCCCGCACTATGAAAACCATTTCAACTGTTCTTCTCATTGCACTCGCTCTGGGTTGGGCATGGGTCCTTGGTCGGCCCCTCATCCAGACCGTGTTCAACAGGGCCCATCGCGACCCTGTCGGTCACTTCAGTCGCCAGCTTACAACGCTTGGTCAGGCTCCTCGAAACTCTGCGATTACGCCGAGCTTCGGTGGCCCACCGGCTGGCTACAGCATCCGTCAGCGTCGCCGGCAGATCATGTTGGCGCTTGTGTTCGCCGCAGTGGTGTCGCTTGGCTTTGCAGTAGCGCTTGGTGGCATTTTCGTCGCCCAACATCTACTGATCGACGTGTTGTTGGTTGGCTATGTTGCGGCCGCATCTCGTGCCGGCAGCCTTGAAACCGAGCGCCGCCAGAAGGTCTCGTACCTTGGCGATGCCAGCGAGTCAGTCCGGCCCGCCTACCTGCGGACGGGCTCTGACCCTTACTAGAGCTTCTGCTCTGCGAACGTGCCAGGCACGGTGGAATGCGTTGACGGTCTTGTAGATTGTCAGTCCCCAATGGGGGTGTAGCTCAGTTGGCTAGAGCGCCTCGGTCGCATCGAGGAGGCCAGGGGTTCGAATCCCCTCACCTCCACAAAGATGAAGCGGCTCGCCGCCTTCGTCTGGGTTGTTTCGCGAAAGGGTGATGTTCGCTTACTGAAGGACTACGGCTCGAGCTGATCGAGGATCTCTTTGGCCGAGATGGCCATGAAGATCAATGTGCCGACGTCTTGTTCGGTGATGGGTCCTGAGTCAGACAAGAGCCCTGATGCGGTCATGTCGTTGATGGCGCCAGCCTGGCCACGTGCGACGGAACGTTTGATGTCATCCGCAGAATACTCGTCGAAGGAAATCGAGGTGTTCGATCCGGTCATGGCTTACGCGTCTCGAACCACTGGCTTGCCATCGGGAGTCGCCACTGGGTCTTCACTGGACCACGGAAAGTTGATCCACTGGTCAGTGTGTTTCCACACGTAGTCGCATTTCACGAGTGAATGGGACTTTTCGTAGAGCACTGCGGTGCGGGTCTCCGCAACCACGTCTTTAGTAAAGTCGAACACAGCCTTAAGCGTATGCCCGGTGTCTGCTACGTCGTCGGCGACAAGGACCTTGGCATCAGTGAGGTCGAACTTGTCCATGTATGGCGGCAGCATGACTGGCACATCAAGGCGAGAGTCAACCCCCGTGTAGAACTCAAGGTTCATGACATAGAGGTTCTTGACGGAGAGCGCATAGCCAAGGGACCCCGCGCAGAACAGGCCGCCTCGAGCAATGGCGAGAATCATGTCAGGCTTGAAACCGTCGTCTGCCACTTGCTGTGCAAGCTGACGAATGGCAATTCCGTAGGTTGCCCAGTCGAGAATTTCGCGCTCTTGATTGTCGGACAACGAGGTCTCCCTTGAGATCGAGTAGCTTGAAACTATCCGGAAAAACCTGCTTGATTACTCTGATTCTCGTGATACTTGCAGACTGACTCGTGCTGCGCCCTTTGCGAACGCAGCGGAGAGCGCTTCGGCAACTGCAGCGAGCACAACCTGTTCGTCGCCTGTCGCCGATGTCCCAAAGGGGCCGATGTCAACAGTTCCGCCGCCCTCGGCGATCGCCTCAGTGGCCGCCTGTGCCGCGAGCACGTGGGGGCCAGGGTCGGCGGGCACAAATGGCTCGACGGTGAATTCGATTGTGAGTTGTGGCGGGTTGTTAGGCAAGGCTGGAGGCCCCCTGGTCAGGACATTGAAGAGTTGAGATAGTTGTAGATCGTGAACCGGCTGACCTGCATTCGGTCGGCGATGTCTTCGACGGCTTTGCGGAGCGTGAACGCGCCAAGCTCGTCAAGTCGTCTGACCACGTCTTGCTTTCCGAATCGATCGAGCGACGTCACCGGACAGCCGAGCTCTCGCTCAACTTGATCGATGAGACGGTCGAGCGCACCCTGCAAGCCAGCGGCGCGGAACGCGCCCACGACTTGGCCTTCCCAGACAAGATCGACGTCGCCTTCGATGCGTTCAGAGACAGGCACGATGGTTCCGCCAAGTGAGTCGGCGACCGGTTCAAGGGCTTGCAGCATCGGATGCACGTCGGTAAGCGTAACGGTGGTGGGGCTGTCTTGTCGGGGAAGGCGCAGATAGAGCTCGTCGGCAGGTTGATTCAGGCGACGCTCACCTGGACGGTATGCCATCCTTCGGCGCCATCTGGAGCGACTGCGACGGGGTCAGCTGTTTGCGTGAAGCCCGTCTTGTCGGTCGCTCGTACTCGGATGAAGTGATCGCCAGACTCCAGGGTCGCCGCGAGGCTCCACTGCAACCAAGAGTCATCAGAAAGTGCCTCGCCAAGGTCGGCTTCGACCCAATCGTTGTCGTCGATCTGAACTTCAACCCGCTCAATTCCAGTGTTGGGGGCCCAAGCGACGCCAGCTATTGCGGTTGGCGAGCTTGCACTGAGGGCCTGCCCTCGTCTTGGCACATCGATCCGAGATTGAGTCTTGACCGGGCCGTTCTTTGACCAGCCTCGGCTGATCCAGAATCCGTTGAACTCTTCGATAGTCGTGAGCTCGATCTTGTCGAGCCATTTGGTAGCCGAAACGTATCCATAGAGGCCGGAAACGACGAGGCGAGCAGGGAAGCCGTGCTCAATCGGAAGTGGTTCGCCGTTCATGGCAACAGCCACCATGGCCGTTCGGCCGTCGTAGGCGAGCTCGGTAGGGAATCCGCAGTCCCACCCGTCGACGCTTCGGCTCGAGATCTGGGTCGCTTCGGGCAGCACACCAGCCTCGTCTAGCAGTTCAGTGAGCGGTATTCCGTGCCAAACGGCATTGCCGACGAGCCCGCCGCCAACTTCGTTCGAGACACATGACAGAGTGACTGGAGTGACCCATTCGGCCCGTGCAAGTAGATCATCGTATGTGAACTCGAGATCGCGCTCGACAAGGCCGGTAATGCGGAGCTTCCACGATGCCGGGTCGACCTGGGGCGTCAAGGTAGCGGTATCAATACGGTAGAACGAACCATTGTCGATGACGAGGGGAGTGATGCCTGGGGTTTGAGCAACCGAGGACTGTGATGCGGCGGCGACTTTGGCTCCAACGCTGGCTGCAGTCTCTGTTTCGGCGATTTGTACACCATCTCTCGCGATCTGCGCCGCACTGCGATCGCGAAGAAACTTGCCTGCATAACCGCTGACCGCAGCAACGCCAAGCGCGCTGAGAACCCAGGTGAGGAACGACCGGCGGCCGTTGATGGGGCTAGGAGTCGTCGCAGTTGTCGAGGTTAAGAGGGCAAGGGCGCCTATGCCTGCCGCGGTGGCAGCGCCAGCCGACGCGACTGCTGCGCCGGTGGTGCCTTGAGGGTCAGTGGTAATGGCGGCAAAGCCGAGTGCGCCAAACAGGGCGATTCCGATTGCGCCGAATGCCAGCTTCTTTGTGGCCAGGCGGCCAACCAAGATGGCGAAGAGAAGCGAGAGCACAACCGTCCCGGCGAGCAGAGCAACCTTGTCGCCGGTTCCAAAAACACTCTTGCCGAGGTCGATGAGCCACAACGGCGCACTGGCGACGACCTGATTGGCGACCGCCACGACGGGACCAGGAACGGGAGCGAAGAAGGCGCCGACCAGTTCACCGATGCCGAGAGCGAGCGCTCCCGCGGCGAGTCCGGCCACGCCGGCACGTGTTCGGGAGCGACGGGGTGGTGAGGTTGGGGTCGAGTCGATAGTCGATTCCATAGTGGAGTTAACCAATTCGTTTCGCATCTCGTTCCCAGTTTCTCGATTGTTCATCATCTCCGACCCCGCGTTCGGCTCGAGGTTGACTACGTTTTCGGGAATTGCACGTGTCGACAAATGGTTAGGTGTTGCATGACAGACGTACCAGAATCGTTCGCGCCCAGGCATAGGGCAGCCAAATCAGTTGGGGCGCTTATTGTGCTTGCTCTGTTGGCGGCCGCCTGCAGCTCGACGTCAACCGACACTGTGAGCGCCGCAGCAGGGCCTGAGTCGACTGAAACGCCCACCGCCGTGGCCGCGGACACCGAAGCAGCCCCTGCCGACGATGGTGTTGCTGAGGGGTCGGCCGACCTGTCGAACTACCCCGCAGTCGTGGTTAAAGACATCGCGACCGGAGGCGACATAGAAATAACCGACCTCATTGCGAATGGTCAGATACCGACGCTGTTGTGGTTCTGGGCGCCTCATTGACCCACCTGCCGGGCCGAGGGCCCTGGCGTTGAGCAGTTTGCTCAGCAGCACGGAAACGACATCAACATCGTTGGCATGGGAGCGCAAGACTCGTTCGCGCTTGCCGAAGACTTTGTTTCAGCAACGGGGACAGCATCGTTCCCGATGACCTGGGATGAGAGCTTTGAGACCTGGTCGTTCTACGGAGTCCGTGGCCAGCCGTACGCAATCTTGCTCGACTCGAGTGGAGCGATTCTCGGCGAGTGGGGCGGCGCAATCCCCGAGGACGAGATACTCCGCCTAAGCGGAGTCTGATTTCGACGATCGCAGGCATGGCGGGTACTGTTCCTGCCATGCCGTATGCCCCTTCGCCAGTTCAGCACACCGCCTCGCTTGATGGCCGGGTCGCGCTCATTACTGGTGGAAACGGCGGAATTGGGCTCGGATTCGCGAAAGGATGCGCAGCCGCTGGCGCCGACGTCGTGATCTGGGGAACAAACCAGAAGAAGCTCGATGCGGCGCAAGCCGAACTCAGTGCCACTGGCCGCCGGGTGCTCGCCCAACGTGTTGATGTGTCAGCCGAAGAAGAGGTCGTCAGGGCCTTCGCAGAAGCGGTTGAGGCGATGGGCAAAGTCGATTCCGTCTTTGCGAATGCGGGGATAGGGGGAGGCGGACCGTTTGTCGATCAGACCCTCGAAGGCTGGCGTCGAGTTCATGCCGTAAACGTCGACGGTGCGTTCCTTACCTTCCGCGAGGCCGCTCGCCACATGATCTCGCGAGGCGAAGGGGGAGCGCTCATTGGTGTCTCGTCTACTTCGGCAATCCACGGGGCGCCAACGGCTCAGCCGTACGCCGCGAGTAAAGCCGGCATGCTTGCGATGGTGCGTGGCCTTGCGGTCGAACTGGCCCGATATGGCATCCGGGCAAACTCGGTGATTCCCGGATGGACCGAGACCGAGATGACTGAAGCTGGCCGCGCGAATGACCGGTTTCTGGCCAACACGACGGCTCGCACCCCGATCAGGCGCTGGGGGACCCCAGACGATTTTCAGACGGTCGCAGCCTTTCTAGCCGACCCGACACAGGTCTTTCATACCGGAGACGAGCTTGTGCTCGATGGTGGCTACACCCGCTTCTAACGCGTGTTGTGCCACACTATTGCAACTGACTGGGAGGTCACATGAAGGTTGTTGTTGACTATGATCTTTGCGAAAGCAATGCGATCTGTATGGCTATTGCGCCTGAGATTTTTGAAGTTCGGGACGACGATTTCCTCTACGTCCTCAACGAGACACCGAGCGCTGACCAAGAGGCGAAGGTCCGTGAGGCGGTCGAGCGATGCCCGAAGCAAGCGATCTCGATCGAGGGCTGAGCCATCAATAACGTAGTCATCGTTGGTGCATCATTGGCCGGCCTGCAGGCGGCGCAGACCCTGCGTCGCGCTGAGTTCACCGGGTCGATCACAATGATCGGCGCCGAAGATCACTTGCCGTACGACCGCCCTCCGCTGTCAAAACAGTTCCTGACTGGCAAGTGGGACGAAGACAAAATCCGGCTTCGTGCTGCCATCGATCCTGATGCGCTTGGTCTTGACTGGCGCCTCGGCGTCCGCGCCACCGGCCTCGACACGACGACACGGACGGTCACCGTTAGCGACGGTTCTCAGGTCAACTACGACGGCCTCGTGATTGCTACCGGGACGAGGGCTCGGGCACTACCGAACAGTGATCTTGCCGGCGTCTTCACCCTGCGGACGCTCGACGATGCTCGTTCGCTCAAAGCCGCCTTCGATGCTGGCCCTCAACGGGTGTTGGTGATCGGCGCTGGCTTTATTGGGGCCGAGGTGGCGGCAACTGCTCGTGAGCTAGGGCTCGAGGTCACCATGATTGAAGCAGCGCCTGCGCCGCTCATGAGAGTGTGCGACATCGATTCTGGCATGGCAATCGCGGCCCTACACGAGGCCAACGGCGTTGATGTTCGACTCGGCACTGGCGTCGACTCGCTGCTCGGTGACACGGCGGTTACCGGTGCGTTACTGAGCGACGGTTCAACCATCGAGGCGACGGTCGTCGTCGTCGGTATCGGTGCGATTCCCAACACCGAATGGCTTGAAGGGTCAGGACTCACAATTGATAATGGTGTGGTCTGCGATGCCACCTGCCTCGCCGGGCCTGGCATTGTTGCTGCTGGCGATGTAGCCCGCTGGCCAAACAATCGTTTTGGCGGCGAACTCACCAGAGTTGAGCAGTGGGACAACGCTCTCGATCAAGGCGCCTATGCGGCTCGACGTCTACTCGCCGAAGCGGCGGGTGAATCGGTGGAGCCATTCATGCCGGTGCCCTGGTTCTGGTCTGATCAGTACGACCGCAAGATTCAGCTCGCCGGTAAGCCGAGCAACAACGCTCAGGTTGTGCATGGGTCGGTCGACGACTTCCTTTTCGTCAAGGTGTTTGCTGACGACGACGGCGAGTTCACCGGTGCGTTGGCGTGGAACCGTCCACGACACGCGATCGTCGCCCGGCAGCTGATTGAGGCCGGGACTAGTCTTGCCGACGCGATCGAGAAACTCACGCCGTGACAACTCCGGCTGATGAGGTTGTCGAAGAAATCGACCTCGATGGCAACGTGGTTCGAAGGGTGACGCGAGCACAGATGCGGCAGGGAAACCTGCGGCATCGATGCACGTATGTGGCGGTCGTTCGATCGAGCGGAGCGCTCGTCGTTCATCGGCGGGCATCGTGGAAAGATGTGTGGCCGTCGTTCTGGGACCTTTGCTTCGGTGGGGTAGTTGGTGCTGGCGAAGAGTGGGCAGAAGCGGCCAAGCGAGAGCTAGCCGAGGAAGCTGGCATAGACGGCGTCGAGCTCGCACCAATTGGTGCGGTGTCGTTCGTTGACGCGTCGTCAAATGTCGATGGTCGGGCCTACGTGGTGGTGAGCGACGTAACGCTCACGTGCCCCGACGGAGAAGTGGCAGAGACTAACGAGATCTCCGTGGCCGCGCTCGCGGAATGGATGGCTGATCGAGACGTGTGTTTCGACTCGGCTCACGCCGTCGCCCCGTTGCTAGCAACATGGTGGCAGAACTACTCGTCTGGTCGCACGTAGCTGCCGGTTGCATGCGCGATCACACGCGTGAGGTCGCTGGCTTCGCATACGTCGACTGCGCCATACATGACCCGCCGGCCCATCTTGATGATCTTGGCGGTGGCGATCAGATCTTGCCCTCGTGCTGGTCGGAGGAAGTTCGTCTTCAGCTCGTTGGTCAGTGCGTCTGGTTCGATACCAACAACGGAGAACAAAGCGAGATAAAGGGCAGCGTCGGCCAGCGCCATCATGATGGGGCCACAGACGAAGTCTGGAGGACGGGTGTAGTTCGCGTCGTAGGTCCAGCGAAGCTGCCCCCAACCGTTGCCAACGGCTTCGGCGTTGATACCCATCGTCGTACAAAACGGAAGTTCGGTCGCGATGAAGGCGTTAAAGGTCTCGGTGTCGATTTGAGCGGGTGACGTTGACTCAGGGACTGCCATACTTCTTAGAGTTTGGCATAGGCCGACGCGAGTCGGCGAAGTGCTTCGTCGTACTTCTTTGGGTCGCCGTTTGAGTAACTCAACCGAATCGTGCCTGGCGCTTCACGATCGATCGTGAATGCGTCGCCAGGAACAAACGCGACACCCTCGCCGAGTGCTACATCGAGCAGTCGCCTGACGTCGACCGGACGGTCAAGGGTGACCCACAAGAAGAACCCGCCTCGCTGGGCAGTGACCGATGCGGTCGGCAAGTGGGCGGCGACTGCGGCCTGCAATGCTTCGCGGCGCCCCCGATAACCGAGGCGAAGGGCGTCGAGGTGGGCATCCCACCAGCGGCCGTCGCTCAGGACTTCGGCCACCAGCAACTGGTTTAACGTCGCCGTTTGGAGGTCGGCGGCCTGTTTGGCCTGCGCAACCCGATCGATGATGTCTGGCGTGGCGTCGAGCCAACCGATGCGAAGCCCTGGCGCGATGACCTTCGAGGTTGAGCCGAGATAGGCAACATTAGGCGATGAGGGGATTGGGCGTGGCCGTTCGCCTGCGAGATAGAGCTCGATGTAGGGGTCGTCAGCCATGATGAGGAAGCCGTATTCTTCGGCCAGCGCAACCAGCTTGGTTGCTCGCTCAGGACTGAGGCAAGCACCAGTCGGGTTCTGGAACGCAGGGTTGGTGTAGACGAGGCGCGGGCGGAGGCCGGCTACTAGTTTCGCCTCGAGTACGTCAGTTTGCATGCCATTGGCGTCAACCGGGATGCCAACGAGATGATAGCCATTTGACCGAAGTACCTGGACCGCGCCGAGGTAGCCAGGGTCTTCTATGGCGACGACCGGGGCCTCACCGTTGTCGCTGGCCGAGAAGGCCCGACTCAGCAGGTCGAGCGCCTGTTGCGAGCCCGCCGTGATGATGATGTTGTCTGGCCCTGCGCCGCTACGTGGTGAGCGACTGGCGATGGCCTCGACGAGCACCGGTTCGCCCGCCGAGAGTCCGTATTGAAGGCTTTGGGCTCCGGCTGACTCGAGTACTGCGTTAATCGCGTTGTGTACACGCTCCTGAGGTATGAGTTCCTCCGCGGGCAGGCCGCCTGCGAGGGAAAGGACATCAGGGCGCCGGGCCTGAATAAGTAGGTCACGAATGACCGACGACGTCCACCGATCATCGTCAGGAAGCAAGCTGGAGGTGTCATCGGAAGGCACTGCATCATCGGAAAGAGCTGGGTCATGGGAAGGCACAGCGCCATCATGGCTGACGACGTGCCGCGAGTCACGGACCACTTTGAAGGAAGTGGCCTGTTATCGGCGGCAGATCTCTGCCAAACTAGCTCGATGGCCAGCCGAATCGGAACAAACGCCTTGCTTTCGATGCTCGGAGACTGGCGTCATGCGCAAGGCTCGTCGCTGCATCGACGGTTGGCCTTTGCGATCGGTAGCGCATGTAGCTCTGGGGTGTTGATCGCCGGAACTCGGCTGCCGTCGGAACGAACTCTGGCTCGAGCGCTTGGTGTATCGCGGGCCACTGTTACGTCCGCGCTAAATGACCTTAAGTCCGAAGGCGTGCTCGACGCCCAGCACGGTAGCGGCACTGTGGTGTGTGGCGAGATGGGCACGGGGCCAGAGGGGGCAAAGGTGCTCCCGGGGCTGCTCGGGGTAAGCGGCGGCATCGACCTCGCTGCATCAAGCCCAACTGATGCGGGCTCGCTGCCGAACGTCGACGTCAATCTCGCTGCGCTGCTCGGTGCCGGTCCTTCGCACGGCTACGTGCCGGCTGGCTTGCCTGAACTGAGAAACGCAGTGGCAGAACGATTCGCGCT
>RCMY010004841.1_pt1 | contig 11527 bp, 7 predicted proteins | sample 2041341 | NCBI WGS metagenome assembly RCMY01 (sample SAMN09708234, study PRJNA481090) | Marine sediment metagenome, whole genome shotgun sequencing project.
GCGGGTAGCCAACGCTCGCCGGCGACAATTTTATTGATTGCGTCTGCAATCACGGCAACTTCCGCCGATTTAGGAATAAAGCCGGCGGCCCCAAACTGTATTGCCTTAGCCATAACATCCGGCGTCTCGCTGGCCGATATCATCGCCACAGGAATTTGTGGGCATTGCAGCCCGAGATAGTGCAACGCTGAAAACCCGACTGCACCAGGCATGTGCAGGTCAAGCAGAATCAAATCACTGTCATCATCGTTGTTCACCGCGCGCTGCAGTGCGGCGAAACAGTCCGTACTGACCAGTTCTATTCCTTGAAACGCGCGCCGCAAAATCGCTTCCAAAGCGTCGCGGAATAGCGGATGGTCGTCGGCGATAATAAATTTTTTCGCAACAAACATGGCGAAGACATTGTAATATTATGAGCTAAACGAATAGTAATGCGCCGACGTTCAAGCTGCAATACTTTATTTGACAGTTGTCATGCCATAGATAATTGGTCTAATCATTGCAGCATTATTACCTGACGTAGCTGTATATTTCAGACTAGGGTCCAACCGTCATTGTTTGACCCTCTTTATGGCAACAAGCCGCATGCCCGGGTAGCTCATCGTCTCCGCCTCAACGCGACGCCCGTGCTTCTGTAGCTCACGCCACCAATGGTAGGCCGATGCACCGGCACCGACTTCCGCCCTGAGCGCGCAGCCTCCCGGCTATCATGCTAATGCTAAATTGGGTATATATCGGGTGATACTACCGCTCTTAAGTCAGCATAGAGATTAGTCTATATTTTCAGAAGGTGGAGTGACAAGTAGCCGATAGTGAGACAAAATTGCCAAGCTAAATGAAGGATTCAGCTAGCCTGGCGGTGCGTTTGGTTTTTACATACATATCGTAAAGGGTCGATTTTCGTGTGTCGGTGTTTCAAAACGGTATTGTTCGTGAATTCAATAAATGTGTGAACAGTATTTTTAAGCGTTAGTCGTGGAGGGTAATAGGCATGAACGACGGAATATGCGATCAAAACTTACCGCAAAATGCGGCCAATTTTGAAGCTCTGAGCCCGGTAACATTCATCGAACGCGCAGCTAGTGTACATCCCGATAAACTCGCTGTGGTGCATGAAGGTGTTCGGCGAAATTGGAAAGAAACCTATGCACGTTGCTGCCAGTTAGCAGACGCTTTAACGCAACATGGAATAAAAAAAGGCGAAACAGTATCGATGATTTGCCCGAATTTGCCGGAGCATTTCGAGGCACACTTTGGCGTTCCCATGTCAGGAGCTGTATTAAACTCCATTAACACAAGGCTTGATGCGGCAGGCGTCGCCTTCATCCTGGAACATGCCGAAGCCAAAATACTAATCACTGAAAAAGAAATGTCCGGGGTGGTCAGCAAGGCACTGGAGCTGATGACGCACAAACCCTATGTAATAGATATTGATGATCCTTCGTTTACAGAAGGAGAGCTTATTGGTGATATTACCTATGAGGAATTTATATCCAAGGGTGCCGAAACTTTCGCCTGGAAGAACCCCGCAAATGAATGGGATGCGATCACGCTAAACTATACCTCGGGCACCACGGGAAACCCGAAGGGTGTTGTGTATCATCACCGCGGGGCATACCTCAATGCGGTTAGCAATGCTATGTCGTGGGGAATGCCAAACCAGGCAAAATATCTTTGGACTTTACCCATGTTCCATTGCAATGGGTGGTGTTTTCCCTGGACCGTAGCAGCGCTTGCGGGAGTTAATGTCTGTCTTCGACACGTTCGACCTGAACAAATAATGCACCTTATAAAAGAAGAAGAAGTAGGCTACTTTTGCGGCGCGCCAATCGTACTAAGCATGATTACTGCGCTACCTGGCGAGCTCAAAGAAGGGGTTAATCATCCAGTTAAGGTTATGACGGCGGGCGCACCGCCGCCAGCATCAGTCATTCAGGAAATGGAAGAGATGGGTTTTGCAGTCACTCATGTCTATGGTTTAACTGAAACATATGGACCTTGTGTTGTTTGTGAATGGAATGATGACTGGGATAGCTATTCAGCAAATGAAAAAGCGAAACTAAAGGCGCGACAAGGTGTTCGTGCTCCCATGCAAGAAGCGATGATGATTGCCGACCCTGACAGCATGCAACCGTTGCCAAAAGATGGAAAGAGCATTGGGGAAATCTTCTTGCGGGGGAATATTGTGATGAAAGGTTATCTGAAAAACCCCAAAACCACCGACGAAGCGTTTGCTGGCGGTTGGTTTCGTACGGGTGATTTAGCAGTATGGTATGCAGATAACTATATTGAAATCAAAGATCGGTCCAAAGACATCATCATTTCTGGTGGCGAAAACATCTCCAGTATCGAGATTGAAGATACTTTAATGAGTCACCCTCTTATAAAAGATGCCAGCGTCGTTGCAAAAAATGACGAGAAATGGGGTGAGGTGCCGTGTGCATTTATCGATGTAAAAGATGGAGGAAAACTCTCAGAAGAAGATGTAATCGCTTTCTGCAAAGAGCATATGGCGCGTTTTAAAGTGCCTAAGAAGGTCATCTTTGCTGAATTACCCCGTACTTCAACCGGCAAAGTCCAAAAGTTTGTGTTGCGCGACTGGGCGGAAAAGTAGTAGAAGCGCCAATCTCGCAGGTTGCCGAATACAGCATCGTCGGCGACCCGTTTGAGGTATCACCTGAATTGGCGACGGAATTGGAGAAGACTGTAGTTGGACAAGCTGTAGTTGGGTAAATAATTGCTGCCGTGTCCGGCATTTTCTAACCTTTCGCAGCCGACTAAATTTAAGCAGAGGCATATCATGACTACCTATTCACCCCCCACGAAAGACATGCAGTTCACCATCAATGAACTGGCGGGCATGGAACAGATTGCAAAACTTCCCGGCTTCGAGGACGCATCACCGGATCTGATTGAAGCCGTGCTGGAGGAAGCAGGCAAACTGGCGAGCGAAGTGCTGGCGCCGATCAACGCAATAGGTGATCAGCAGGGTTCTCGGCTGGTCGATGGCAAGGTGCTATCGCCCGATGGCTTTGACCAGGCCTATCAGCAGTTTATCGACAGTGGCTGGATGGGTATCAGCCAGGACCCGGATTATGGCGGCCAGGGCTTGCCGCATTTAGTCAATACCGCCGTCTCGGAGATGTGGAATGCGGCAAACATTTCGTTTGCACTCAACCCGCTGCTGACCAGCGGCGCGATTGAAGCGCTGAGCGCGCACGCCGATGACCAACTAAAGGCCATTTATCTGCCGCCTATGATTAGCGGTGAGTGGAGTGGCACCATGAACCTCACCGAGTCGCAGGCCGGCTCGGATCTGTCAGCCGTGCGCACCAAAGCGGTGCCAAATGGTGACCACTATCTCATCAGCGGGCAAAAAATCTTTATTACCTGGGGCGACCATGAATTGGCGGATAACGTGATTCATCTGGTGCTGGCGCGGCTGCCGGATGCACCCGACGGTGTGAAGGGAATTTCCCTATTCCTGGTGCCCAAATTTATGGTCGAGGCGGACGGCAGCCTCGGTGAACGCAACGATGTGCAGGCGGTCTCGCTGGAACACAAGTTGGGTGTGCACGCCAGCCCCACCTGTGTGATGAGCTTTGGTGACAACGCGGGTGCGGTGGGCTATCTGGTGGGCCGGGAAAACGAAGGTTTGTCGCATATGTTCACCATGATGAACCACGCGCGTCTTGGCGTGGGTATGCAGGGCGTTGGGATCGCCGACCGAGCCTATCAGCAGGCGCTGGAGTACGCGCGCGATCGCGTGCAAGGCACTGCACCCGGCATGGAAGGCCGGGTCGCCATTATTCATCACGCCGACGTACGCCGCATGCTGATGCTGATGCGCAGCATGACCGAAGCGATGCGCGCTGTTGCCTATGTGACGGCGGCCTCGCTGGATCTGGCGCACCACAGCGAAGATGCGGCGGCAGCCAAACAGCATAATGCCAGACTGGACTTGCTGGTTCCTGTGGCCAAAGGCTGGTGTACGGAAATCGCCCAGGAGGTGGCAACGCTTGGCGTGCAAGTGCACGGTGGTATGGGCTTTGTTGAAGAAACCGGTGCGGCACAGCATTTTAGGGACGCCCGCATTATCACGATCTATGAAGGCACCACGGGTATTCAGGCAATTGACCTGGTGGGCCGCAAGATCCTGCGGGATCAAGGCGCGGCAATGCGCTCCTTATTGGAGGAAGTGCAGGCGTTCGTTGCAGCAATGCCGACCGATGACGCGGAGCTGGGCCCGTTGCAGCGTCGCGTGGCCGAGAGCGTTAAAGCCCTGGCGACGGCCAGCGATTGGTTGTTGCAAAACGGCACAGCGCACCCACATGGCGCGGGAGCGGTCGCGGGTAATTTTCTCATGTTAATGGGTACTGTACTGGGCGGCTATCAGCTGGCGCGTGCCGCAACCATTGCTCAGCAAAAATTAGCTGCCGCTGAAGGCGATGAAGACTTTTATCGAGCGAAGATCGCAAGTGCTGTGTTCTATTCAGAGCATGTTCTGCCGCGCAGCAAAGCCTACCTGGATACCGTTCTCGCGGGTGCTACCTCCACGATGGCGATGCCAATCGAACACCTTTAGGGCACCGCTATTTGAGCGGTTCGTTTGTTCTACCACACTAGCCTTTAGTCTACTTATATCACCAAGGGGCGCCTTAACCGCGTTAAGCGATTGTCGGCGGCCCCTTGTTTATAGTACTTTCCGACTCCGAGTAGCGATAATTCCACTGCTACCCCTTCAATCCGTATTCAAAGGCATAAAATAATATGTTATATCAGCGTAAGTATGGTGAGGAGCACCCTTACTGGCCTGCCGGCCCATTCAAAATACGTTTGCCTTTTATTCACTACCGTTGGGAAGTGCCTGAAACGATTCAGGCGCTGGTCATGTTTGTGATAGCCATGGGAATGATTCCCCTGCTGGAACAGTATCTTGGCCTGCCTTATGACGTTGCGCTGGCTTACGTAGTGGTTTGCGGTATCGGTTTTATGCTACCCACCATGTTAGGGGTGCCCTTTGTGCCTGGCTGGATTACCCCGGCAATTCCCGTGGTATTACTTTTTGTCGGAGGGTTTGAACCTGGCCCGGATGCGATTCGTGCCCTGGTTGGATTGCAGCTAGTAGTAACTTTTATCTTTCTGTTCATGGGAATAACCCGACTGGGCTCCAAACTGATCAATAATATTCCTAACTCTATCAAGGCCGGTATTTTGCTTGGAGCGGGCATTGCGGCGATTAGCGGTGAAATTAGTGACGGCGGTCGTTTGCACAGCACTCCCATTTCATTGAGCATTGGCGGATTAATTACAGTCTATGTGCTTTTTTCACTGTCTTTCCGTGACCTGGTAGAAAAGCATCGTTGGGCAAAAATTATAGCGGGTTACGGTATGGTGCCGGGCATGCTGGCTACTATGGCGATTGGCTGGGCAGTAGCCGAATACCCTCTACCGGCAGTAGAGTGGGGCGTTGAACTACCAGCCTTTACCAAGATATGGGACTACTTGCCGTTTACCGTTGGTTTCCCGTCAATGCCTATGCTTCTGGCAGCGATCCCTACAGCGATTATTGCCTATATCATTGCCTTCGGCGATATTATTGTCGGACAGAGCCTGATCAAGCGTGTCGATCATCTGCGTCCGGATGAAAAAATTGAAGTTAATATTGACCGTGTTCATCTGGTTACTGGTATTCGTAACTTGATCCACTCCTTTTTCGCACCTTATCCGGGGCTGGCAGGTCCCTTGTTCACTGGAGTAATGGCGACGATTGCAGAGCGCTATCGCTTTGGACGTGGTGCAATGGATACGATTTATTCGGGTGCCAGTGTTTTCTGGATTGTAGGTTTCATTGCTCTGTTTATGCTGCCTCTGGTAACACTTTTCCGCCCGGTATTGCCTATTGCCTTATCTATAACACTGTTGATTACTGGCTACCTGTGTATTGCTGTTGCGGTCGAAGAGATCGATAATGCCACCTCTATGGGAGTGGCCGGTATCATGGGTGTGGTGCTGGCAACCCATGGTGCCGCCTGGGGCCTTGGTGCAGGCTTTGTACTTTGGTTGTGCATTGAACTGCGCGGTAAGCAGGCCATGCAAGAGCATGCAGGAGAGGAACCGGAAGAACCCATTCGCATAGAGGAGGAGCCGGAAGAACCTATGCCAATAGAGGAGAAGCCCTCGATTTGATTCGAACATCCTCGCTTCTCACCTTGCGGACGACCTGCGGTTGCCCAAATTCATTGCAGATGAATTTGTCACGATGAGAAGCCTGGTGTGCGGGCTCATGTGGTTAACTGCTCCGGGCCTGCAAGGCCAAAGCTGGATTAGTCAGGAAGACGCAGAGGAGCTCGATATTTTTTGATCAGTATTGGTCCTGCCGATAAAAAGTTCATCTCTTAGCGGGCAATTTGTACGGCGCCAGCGCCGATGCCCCCCGTCTATTCCTTTCATGTTCGCGATGCTGATCGGGCAGCCCTGGATAACAGTCAATCATATTCTAGACTAAAGTCCAATCGTCATTTTTTGACCCTCTGCTAGTTTAGGCACTTGGCGAAATGAATCCGATGCTGAGGGGCGTAATCGCTGGCAATCGGCGGGACTCGATGAACAAGGATGCTGCAATAATTTTAACGTTAAAACTAGAAGAGGTATGTCCATGCTGAAAAGACAAGCACGCCCGCGTTTCCGGAAATCGACCAAACAACTAGTCTCACTGACCTGCGCCTCGCTGTGTATCGGGCTGGCCAGCCCCGGTATGGCGGAGTATGTCGTTGACCTGGGTGATGGTAACGTGATCACTTTCGGCGGTTACGCCAAAGCTGATATTCGTTACGTCAATGGCGATATTGGCTACCAGGACTACTGGGTGGCCAATGCCCCGGTCGCCACCGATGCCGGTGGCAACTCTGTTGATACGTCGCACATTGGCTTTAATGTCAGAGAATCACGATTCAATGTTAAGTACGCCCACGGCGATGTGAGCGCGTTTATGGAACTGGACTTTTACGGCGGTGACGGCAACGAAGTCGTCAGCAATTCGACCAACCCGCGGATACGGCACTTCTTTATCAATTACAAGAACTGGTTGGTCGGTCAGACGTGGTCGACCTTTATGCCATTGTCGGTGCTGCCGGAATCGCTGGATTTTGGCGGCCCTTTTCCAGGCATGGTGTTTATCCGCCAGACCCAGCTGCGCTATACCGTCGGCGGCTTTCAGGTCGCGATCGAAAACCCTGAAACCAATGGTGATGGCGACATTGGCGAGTCGTCCAGCGTGGTCGGTGTGACCGCTGCCAGCGCCGATCCCGACGAAGACATTCCGGATCTGGTATTACGCTACAACTTTAGCGGCGACTGGGGTGACTTCAGCATTGGTGCGCTAGTGCGCAAAGTCGATCAAGGCGGAATCGATGAAACGGCGGTGGCCGCCAATATCGCCACTAAAATTAATATTGGTAAAGATGACCTGCGCCTTCAGGTCACAGTGGGCGAATCCGGCCGCTACACGGCGGCAGCTATGACGCCGGACGTGGTGGACGACCCGGATACGCTTGACCCGGAGCTAGTGGTAGAAGAAACCATTGCCTACACGGTCGCTTTCCGCCACATGTGGAGTGAAACCTTGCGCAGCACTGTGTATTACGGAGCCGCCGAAACCGATGTTTTGGGCCGCGAGCGCGCTCACTGGGCCGTTAATATCATAGGCGATATTGCGCCGAATTTATCCGCCGGTTTCGAATGGGGTAATTACTCCGTACAAGACGATGTGAGCGTATTGGTTCCAGATGGCGGCGATGCCGACTCGAATTACGCGCAGGTTTCATTCCAGTTTAAATTTTAATGGGGGGGGTAGTTATGAGCGCAGACAACACGAAGCCGTTGATACGACGATCTTAACCGCCTTATTTTCTCCGGCAAGTATGAGTTTTAACTCTGCAGAGTTTGAGCCAGTGTGAACAGGCCGTTTTCCTCGCTGTCCATGGTACGTCATGCCATGGATATTCTATCCCCCGGTTCACACTGTCTGAATCGGGGGTTTTTTTCACTGGCAGGGCGGAGCGTGCACACGGCCCACCCTACGCGAATGTTCACTAATCATGAGTACATTCAAACAACGTTTAAAATCCCTGTTTGCGGAGCTCGGGCTTGCCTCGTCCCGTCAACGCAGTAACGTCTACGCCTGGGCTAACGTCGCGCCTGAACTGACGTCGCTTTTTTCTGCAGAAATTGACTCGGCAACAAAACACAAATTTATGGCAGCGGCGATTGCCGAGGCACGTCAGTCCAGCTTATACCCCACCGTCGGCGCGGTGGTGGTCAAAGATGGCGAAATTGTCGGCCGTGGCTGCCGCCTGGTGGAAAAAATTCGCGAAGCTCCGCCCCATTGGCGCGTGCAACATGCCGAACAAATCGCACTCCAAAGCGCCGGCGTTAACGCCAGGGGGGCGACAATCTATGTAACGCTTGAGCCTTGTGCCGAACGTTTTCAGGGCGCTACGGTAGAACCTGCCGAGCCGTGCTCCGCGTTGTTACCGCCCGCCGGTATTGACTGTGTCGTTATTGGTTTGATAGATCATGATCCCATGACCTGCGGCAAAGGTCTGAAGCGTTTACGGGCAGCCGGTATTCGTCTGGAATACGCCTACGCAGGGCTCGAACCGGATTTGCTGGAACTGGTCGGCGATGGTCGTTTTGGTGTGTTGCCGGCACATATTCCACTTAACGCGTAAACTGTTGGCACTGATGGGTGGCATTGATGGATAAAGTAGCAGAGAGCACCGACGAGCAGCTGCAGTTTATTAAAGCACTGCCGCCATTCGATTGTCTTAGCGAAGAGCAGCTGCAACTGGTCGCGCAACATCTTGAAGCACAAAAAGTAAAAACCGGCACCCATGTGCTGGCTCAGAATGGCCCGCCCAGCCGCTATCTGTATGTTATTCGCGTCGGCGCCGTGCGGCTGGTGCTCAACGGCCAGGTTACTGACGTACTCGGGCCGGGTGGAATTTTTGGCCATGTTTCCATGCTCAATCAGGATGCCTCATCGTTCGACCTGGTAGCGGAGGATGCGGCGCTGTTGTATCGCATTCCGCTGCAGGTGTTTCGTTCGTTGCTTGAAAATGCCTGCTTTGCCGAATTCTTTCTGAAGAATCTGAGCGAGGGGCTGCGACGCAGCTCGCGGTTTGAAATGCCTACCCTAAGCGGTGACTTTACCACGCTGGTTGGTGATTTAGCGATACAAGAGCTAGTGACGGTCGAGCCAGCGGCTACCCTGGCCGAAGTAGCCAGAGCCATGCGCGCAGCGCACGTGGACTCGGCGCTGGTAAGTAGCGAGCCGCCGGGGATTGTCACGGACCGCGATTTCGTTGTGCGCGTGCTAGCCGAAGGTCGGGGCCCCGAAACGCCGGTCGCCGACGTGATGTCGCAGCCGGTGCGGGCTTTATCGGTCGACACACCGGTTTATGCCGCGCTGTTGTTTATGCTTGAGCACGATGTGCATCATCTGGCACTGCAGCGGAACGACAAAACTATTGGCATCATCAGTGCCGACGACCTGCTGCGCCATCAGGCTCGCAACCCGCTGTATTTTCTGCGTCAACTGGAACATCTAGATGACCCGGATAAAACCCTCAGTCGCTATGCGCTAAACGTTGCCAGCACAGTTGAAACGCTGCATAAAGGCGGGTTGGACGTCGCGCAGATCGGTCGCACCGTTGCCAGTCTAAACGCCACGCTGATCAGACGCCTGTTGACATTAGCCGAGGAAGAGCTGGGTCCACCGCCCACCGAGTACGCCTGGATTGTGTTCGGCTCGGAAGGGCGCATGGAGCAAATGCTGCTAACCGATCAGGATAATGCGCTGGTTTACAGGGAGGACTCTGAGCCAGCGCGCCGCTACTTCAAAGCGCTGACGGAGAAAGCTGTCACCGGTCTTATCAATGCCGGCATTCCACCATGTCCGGGCGGCTATATGGCAACTAACTGGTGTAAACCCCTGGCAGAGTGGCAGGCCATGTTTAAAAGCTGGGTCAGTTCGCCTGACCCAAAAGCGTTGTTGGAAGCCTGCGTGTTTTTCGATTTTCGTGTGCTGCATGGCGAGCTGTCATTGCATTCTCTTGAAAAGGTACTGTTCGAAACTGGCTCGCAGAGCATTTTTCTGGCTCATATGTCGAAGATGGCCTATGAATTCCCGCCTCCATTAACCTTGCTGCGTCGCATTCGCACCGACAAAGGCCTGGTGGACTTGAAGAAAGGCGGGGTGGCGGCCATCGTCGCTATCGCGCGCTTTTTCGCGCTGCAGGCCGGCGTGCGATCGCGCTCTACCTTTGAACGGCTTGAGGGTGCCGCCGTTGCCGGCAAACTAAGTCGCGACGGCGCTCAGGCTATGGCTGAGACTTATCGTTTCCTGCTGCAGCTGCGCCTGCGCGAGCAAATTAATGCGACCAAGGCCGGTGAAGTGGCCGACAATAAGATTCGTTTGCAGGGTTTGTCGGCACTGGAAACGCATCGTTTGAAAGATGCGTTTATGGCGATTAAAGAGATACAGGATTTTGTTGTGCAGCGGTTTTAGGCTGCGCACTATTAGACCTTCCGCTAATACCCCAACCTGCCACCCTCGGCGCACTATAACCTTGCAAAATAAAGACAAGAGCCAGCGCGCAGTCTGGGCCCGTTCTCGATGCGATGCGTGTGCTCTCCATAATCAAACAGTCAAACCCCAGGAGTATTCACATGAGCACAGAAGAAGACCTTTCCGCCGACGCTTATTGGAAAGCTAATAAACGGCTAATGGGGATCTGCCTCATCATATGGTTCGTCGTATCGTTTGGCTGCGGCATCATCTTGCGGCCCATGCTGGACTCGATCCAAATCGGCGGCTACCACTTGGGTTTCTGGTTTGCCCAGCAAGGCTCAATCTACTCGTTTGTGGCGCTGATTTTTTTCTACGCACACCGCATGAGTGTGCTGGACCGCAAATTTGACGTCCACGAAGACTAAAAGCCTTCAGCGGATGAAGAGCCTTCAGCGCATGAAAAACCTTCACCGCTGGCAACAAACAGTAAGAATTCTACGCAATGACAGCGATGCAGAATAATGTTTAAAAAGAGGATAAAAAAATGGACCTGAGAATTTTAACGTATATTGTGGTGGGCTCGACCTTCGCGCTCTATATCGGCATTGCCATTTGGGCGCGTGCCGGCAGTACCTCCGAGTTCTACGCTGCCGGGCGTGGTGTTCACCCGGTGCTTAACGGCATGGCGACTGGTGCTGACTGGATGTCAGCAGCGTCGTTTATATCCATGGCCGGCCTGATCGCCTTCATGGGCTTTGACTCCTCCATCTATTTGATGGGCTGGACCGGCGGCTACGTGCTACTCGCCATGTTGCTGGCACCTTATCTGCGCAAGTTTGGTAAGTTTACGGTATCAGAGTTTATTGGTGATCGATTCTATTCGCCGACCGCCCGCCTGGTGGCGGTGATCTGCCTGATTGTCGCCTCGATCACCTACGTTATCGGCCAGATGAA
>RCMY010010848.1_pt1 | contig 11522 bp, 9 predicted proteins | sample 2041341 | NCBI WGS metagenome assembly RCMY01 (sample SAMN09708234, study PRJNA481090) | Marine sediment metagenome, whole genome shotgun sequencing project.
TTAAAAACAGCGGTGCAAAGCTTGCCGTGTGTTCGTCAAAGTATGAAAAGTTTGCCGAAGAAATTACAGACCTTCTCGGTGTGTATGATATGTTTGACGCAATCTGCGGTTCAACACTTGACGGCAGTCGAAAAGATAAAAAAGACCTTATTCCGTATGCAGTTGAAAGACTTGGCGGCAACCTTGAAAATGACAGAGAAAATATCGTCATGATAGGTGACACTTGGTTTGACACAAAGGGAGCAAGACTTTGCGGTGTTGATTTTGTCGGTGTTGAATACGGCTACGGCGACCTTGAAAGCATGAAAAAAGAGGGCGGCAGGGTGTTTGTGAAAACCACGGCTGAACTCTTGGATGTTCTTACAAAGTAAATAATTTGAAATCGGACAAACGGAATTATCCGAAGATTTTTCGCATACATTTTATCAGAGAATAAAATGTGCGGAGGATTTAAAATGTTCGTTTTCAATTTTAAAATCAAGGCTAAAAAAACAGTAATTTTGGCGGCGGTGCTGTCCGTAACAGCGGCAATAATATGTACAGCCGTCACGGTTGCAATAAATTCACGGTTGCCCGATACAGCCGTAAGTGATAAAACAGGGGAGTATTCTCTTGTGCTTAATGACGGTGAGGAGAAAAAATTCCTTGAACAGTTCGGAATTGAAACCGCCGACGCAAAGCCTGAGAAAAGGTCGGTTGTAATTCCGTCGGATTTTAATAAATATTATGAGGAATACAACGAACTTCAGAAGAAAATCGGACTTGACCTCGGAAAATTTAAAGGCAAAGAGGTTACGGAGATTATCGTTCCCCTGGAAAAGCCAAAGGATAACAATGCCGTTTTGCTTGTTTACAAAAACAGGGTAATCGGCGGACACATTACAAACGGAGAATACGGCAGTAAAAATCTGCCGCTTGTTGATTAAGATGGAAAGACTCGATAAAATTATTTCGTCACAAAGAGCCGACGGCAGAAAAGAGGTTCAAAAGCTCATAAAAAGCGGTGCGGTTCTTGTGAACGGAAAAATCTGTAAAAAGCCCGATGCAAAGGTTGACCCCGACAAGGATGAAATTGTTGTGGACGGACAGGCTTTGAATTACAGCAAATACATATATATAATGATGAACAAGCCTGCGGGAGTTGTGTCGGCAACCGAGGACAGGCAGTTTAAGACTGTTATTGATATTATCCCCGAGGATATGAAACGAAAGGGACTTTTTCCCGTCGGCAGACTTGACCGTGATACGGAGGGACTGCTTCTTATTACAGATGACGGTGACTTTGCGCACAGCATAACCTCGCCTAAAAAGCATGTGGACAAGAAGTATGTTGCAAAGCTTGACGGAGAAATCACAGAAGATACCGTAAAGGCTTTTTCTGACGGAATTGAGTTCTCTGACGGTACGAAGTGTCGCAGTGCCGTGCTTGAATGTGACGAAAATGATAAAAAAACAGGAATTGTCACAATTTGTGAGGGTAAATATCATCAGGTTAAAAAAATGTTTTTGTGTTGTGGATTAAAAGTTGTGCATCTTCAACGAATTTCAATAGGCGGTTTGTATCTTGATAGCAATTTGCACATAGGCGAGTGCAAATTGTTAACGGATTTGGATAAAAAGTCGGTTTTTATCGGCAATATACACTAAAAAATGCATCTGAATTTTATCCTGTGTCGGTTTTAAATAAAATAATGCATATATCTTTGGTCAATTTCGGTATGGTCAAATTGTGCGAAAAGTGGTATATTATTGTATGTAATAAAGCTAAGGACTTTATCGTTATCGACTAATTGGAGGTTTATACACAATGGCAAATGTTTCATTAAGACATGTTTACAAGATTTATGACGGCGGTGTAACTGCTGTTACAGACTTCAATCTTGAAATTGCCGACAAAGAATTCATCATTCTCGTTGGCCCTTCAGGTTGCGGTAAATCAACAACCCTCAGAATGATTGCAGGTCTTGAGGATATTTCAAAGGGTGAGCTTTACATCGGCGATACACTCGCAAACGATGTTGCTCCTAAGGACAGAGATATCGCAATGGTATTCCAGAACTATGCTCTTTATCCTCATATGACTGTATATGATAATATGGCATTCGGTCTTAAACTCCGTAAGTTCTCTAAGGAAGAGATTAAGAGAAGAGTTGAAGAGGCTGCAAGAATCCTTGGTATCGAGCAGTATCTTGACAGAAAGCCAAAGGCTCTTTCAGGCGGTCAGAGACAGCGTGTTGCTCTCGGTCGTGCTATCGTTCGTAACCCGAAGGTATTCCTTCTTGACGAACCGCTTTCAAACCTTGATGCTAAGCTCCGTGCTCAGATGAGAACAGAGATTTCAAAAATTTATCAGCGTCTCGGCACAACATTTATCTATGTAACCCATGACCAGACAGAGGCTATGACAATGGGTACAAGAATTGTTGTTATGAAAGACGGTTTCATTCAGCAGGTTGATACTCCTCAGCATCTTTATGATATGCCTTGCAATATGTTTGTTGCCGGATTTATCGGTTCACCTCAGATGAACTTCATCAACGCTGTTCTCTCTAAGAACGGCGGCAAGTATACTCTTGATTTTGACAAGTATCACGTTCCTGTTCCGGAGTCAAAGGTCAATGCTGACCTCGACAACTATGTTGGCAAGGAAGTTGTTTTGGGCATCCGTCCTGAGCATGTTCACGATGAGCCTGAAGAAATTGCTAAGGCTGAGTGTCTTCTCAAAGCCAATGTTGATGTTACCGAGCTTATGGGCGCTGAAATTTATCTCTATGTAAATATCAACGGTACACCTATCACAGCTCGTGTTGAACCTACTTCAACAGCTAATCCGGGCGACGACATTGAGATTGCTTTCGACCTCAGCAAGATTCACATCTTTGATAAGGATACTGAGAAAACAATCACAAACTGATTATAATTTAATTTGGTTTTTACGGCGGAGCGTTATGCTCCGCCGTCTTTGCGTTTGCAGAAGGAAAATAATTGTTGCCGTAAGCGCAATAACTTTCAAAACCCATTTGCATTTAAATTTTATAATTGATTAACCGTGATGAATAGATATTTTTCGTATTTTGTCACAAAAACAACACAATGTTGTGATATATTAAAGAACAAATAAGATTTTGTAACAATTGTTTAATTTTGCTTTCAAAACTGTAACTTGTTGCTGATTATGCAAATTCTCTAAAAAAATTCAAGAAAAATTGTAAATAGAGGTTGATTTTTTTCTCGTTTTTGTGTAATATGTATATGAGACAGATTGTATTTTATTGAACTCTTTTACAATCACAATATATAACTGCGGAGAAAACGAGGTAAAAATTTATGTCAAACAGATTATTTCAAGGTATTGTACACCAGATGAAAGACGCAATCGACAGAACGATTGGCGTAATTGACGAGACTTCGGTTGTTATTGCCTGCTCCGAGCTTGGAAAAATCGGCGAGGTAAACGAGAGCGTTAATTCCGAAACACTCAGCTCGACAGCACCGTTTGTTGTGAACGGCTATACATACAGATCTTTCGGCAGCAATGCAAAGTATGATTATGCAGTATTTGTTCAGGGTACCGATGAGTATGCTCAGAAGTATGCTCAGCTTTTGTCGGTTTCTTTTGCAAGCATCAAGCAGTATTATGACGAAAAGTATGATCGTTCAAACTTTATTAAGAATGTTATTCTTGACAACATTCTTCCGGGTGACATTTACCTTAAAGCAAGAGAGCTTCACTTTAACAGCGAGGTTTCCCGTGTGTGTCTGCTTATTAAAATTGTTTCAAAAACAGATGTTTCCGCTTATGATATAGTTCAGAATCTTTTCCCGGACAAGTCAAAGGACTTTGTTATAAACATTAACGAGGTTGAAATTGCACTTGTTAAGGAAATTAAACCCGACACAGAGAGCCGTGACCTTGAAAAGCTTGCAAGCTCGATTTCAGACACACTTTCGAGCGAGTTCTACACACACTGTGTTGTCGGCATCGGCACAACGGTTACAGGCATCAAGGATCTTGCAAGAAGCTTTAAGGAGGCTCAGTCAGCTCTTGAGGTTGCAAAGGTATTTGACACAGACCGTACAATCGTAAGCTATGATAACCTCGGCATTGCCCGTCTTATCTATCAGCTTCCCACAACATTGTGTGAAATGTTCCTCAAAGAAGTTTTCAAGCGTGGTTCAATTGAGAGCCTTGATCAGGAAACTCTCTTTACAATCCAGCGTTTCTTTGAAAACAACCTCAATGTTTCCGAAACATCAAGAAAGCTTTTTGTACACAGAAACACTCTTGTGTACAGACTTGAAAAAATTAAAAAGCTCACAGGTCTTGACCTCCGTGAGTTTGAGGACGCAATCGTGTTCAAGGTAGCTCTTATGGTTAAGAAATACCTCAACGCAAGTCCTACAAAATACTGATTTGGTTAAAGTGTGCCCGAGCACAGTGTCTTGCTGTGCTTTGGGCGTTTTGACTTTTTTGTGAGTATTTGTACAATAACTACAAAACAAAGGTGACTTTATGATTGATTTTATAAATGTGTCTAAAACATACCCTAATGGCACTCATGCTCTCTACGGTATTACGCTGAGTATTGATAAGGGCGAGTTTGTATTTATTGTCGGTGCATCGGGCGCAGGCAAGAGTACATTTCTTAAACTCATTATGCATGAGGAGACTCCGACATCGGGCAAAATCGTTATCAACGACACTGATGTTACAAAGCTGAGAAGGAGCAAGGTTCCTTATATGCGCCGTCATATGGGCATTGTTTTTCAGGATTTCAGACTTATTGACAAGATGAATGTTTTCGACAATGTTGCGTTTGCGATGCGTGCTGTCGGAAAACCTTCGGCAGTAATTAAAAAGCGTGTTCCGTATGTGCTTGAGCTTGTCGGTCTTAAAGATAAGATGAAAAACAGACCGAGTGAACTCTCGGGCGGTGAGCAACAGCGTGTAAGCCTTGCAAGAGCCCTTGTGAATAACCCCGAAATTATTATTGCCGATGAGCCGACAGGTAATGTTGACCCCGAGATGTCACACGAAATCATTGAGCTTCTCAATGAAATTAACGCAACAGGCACAACCGTTATTGTTGTAACGCATGAACATGACCTTGTTCGTGAGTTTGACAGACGAGTTGTTGTTCTTGACCACGGAAAAATTAAGAGCGACACCAAGGATTTGTTTGTTAAAGATGACTATACTGACGATTACGGTGATGACAGCGGTGAAGAAGAAAACACACCGGATTATCCCGATAATGCAGTGGTTGTTCCGGAATAATGCGTTTGCGCAAATAGGATTTTGAAAGGATTTTTGATATGACCGGATTTGGTTATTTGGCAAAAGAAGGTTTCAAAAATGTGTGGAACAACCGTATTATGAGTATCGCTTCTGTCTGCGTACTTATAAGCTGTCTTGTTCTCACAGGTGCGGCGGCACTTTTTTCATTGAATGTTGACAAGGTTGTTGAATCTGTCGGCAAGTCAAATGAAACCTCTGTATACATTAAAGACGGATATTCACAGCTTGAGGCTGTTTATGTAGGAAAAGCAATTGAAAAGCTTGACAATGTTGAGTCGGCAACCTTCCTTTCAAAGGAAGATGCGATAAAGCAGTATAAATCTACTCTCGGCGATGACCTCTTTGCAGAAATGCAGGGCAGAAACAAACTCCCTGATTCATTTATTGTTGTGATGAAGGATTTGTCGAAGTACGATGAAACTATTGCACAAATCACGAAAATTGACGGTGTTGAGAGTTTCAGCAGTCACCGTGAACTTGCCAAAAAGCTTACGGACATCAGCAGTCTTGTCAATATGATTTGTATTGCGGTTGTTTGTGCGCTGACAATCATTTCAATCTTCATCATTGCCAACACAATTCGTGCAACAATGTATTCACGAAGATTTGAAATCAGCATTATGAAATCGGTTGGTGCAACGAACTCGTTTGTACGATGGCCGTTTCTTATTGAAGGTATGATAATCGGACTTATTTCCGCAATTGTTTCAACAGGCGCAATTGCAATCCTCTATGAGACTGCACAGGCTCTTGTTTATCAGATTGTTCCGATTGATTTCATTCCGATTAACAATGTCATCTGGATTACAGGCGGCTTGTTTGCAATTGCAGGTATTATTATCGGCTTCTTCGGCAGCTTTATTTCAATCAGAAAATACCTTAAAATGGAAGGTAACGAAATACTCGGTTGGTAATCCCGACAGAAATCTTAAAGGAGGAGATTACAATGAACAAATTAAAAAGAATTTTATGTGCAATGCTCTGCGTATGCATGATTTCAATTCCAATGGCAATACCGACTACTGTTTCTGCTGAGGACAGCATCTCAGACCTTGAACAACAGCTTCAGCAGCTTGAACAGGAAAATCAGAAGTATCAGAAGATTCTTGATGATACAAAGTCTGACATCGCAGAAAAGGAAGAATACAAGAGCGCCCTTGTAAGCAAGGTTCAGGTTCTTGATGAAAAAATTGCAGTAACCCGTGAGAAAATTTCAAGCCTTAACGATGATATTAAGGAAAAGCAGGACGCTTATGACAAGGGACTTTCGGAAGTTGAGGATCAGTTTGACGCACTTGCAAACAGACTCAGAATTCTCTATATGTCAGGCAATGCAACCGACCTTGAAATCATTTTCGGTGCAAAGGATTTTTCTGACCTTATTGATAAGATGGAGCTTGTAAAGAGCCTTGCAAACAGCGACAAGGAGCTTATCAGCGAAATCCAGACAAAGCTGGACGAGCTCAGCACCAAGAAGAAATCCCTTGAGGCCGACAAGAAAGACCTTGAAACTCAGCAGGCGTCATTGAAGTCGGATCAGGACGAGTTTAATAAACTCATTTCCGATAATGACGAGATTCTTAAAAATCTTTACGCATCAAATTCCGAGGCGCAGAATTCCTTGGAAAGTGCGGCTTTGCAGAGTGATGAGATTGAAGCTAAAATCAGCCAGTACTATGCCGCTCAAAAGGCTGCTGCGGAACACGCTGCTCAGGCTTCACAGAGCTCAAGCAGTTCATCAAGCAGCTCTTCAAGCAGTTCATCAAGCGGCTCAAGCAGTTCGGGTTCATCAAGCTCAGGTTCATCATCTGTAATTGTTCCGTCGGGTTCGGGCTTTGCATGGCCACCGGGCTTTGTAAGCCTTTCATCTGAATGGTTTGAGGACAGAGAAGTTTATAACCACGGCGGAATTGATATTGCCGGCGCAGGCATCATGGGAACTCCTGTTGTTGCGGCTGCCGACGGTACTGTTGTTGCAACCAACAGCAGTTGTACACACAACTGGGGCAAGAGCTACAGCTGCGGCTGCGGCGGCGGTTATGGTAACTATGTAATGATCAGCCACGCGGGCGGTAAGATGACAGTTTACGGTCACCTTACAAGTCTTACAGTAAGTTCAGGTCAGTCTGTTTCTAGAGGACAGGTTATCGGCTATGTCGGTTCAACAGGTAACTCAACAGGACCTCACCTCCACTACGAATGCCGTCTTAACGGTGTAAGATACAACCCGATGTCTGAGTATCCGTACATGTGATAATTTCTTTGATACATACACAATTTGATAATTAATTTAAAAGCCTTCGCATATACTTAAATAAGTAAATATGCGGAGGTTTTTGTTTTGATTACTTCATTGAATGTTGTGTTTCCCGAAAAGTGCGGGAAAATAAGGGGATTTTTTAACAGGCTGAGAGGGGACAAGGTGTGCGTTGAAATCAAAAGGGCAAGGGGCGTAAGCGTAAAACAGCTTACATACATCTGTCGCAGACAAAAGGTCAATCTCAATAAAATTGACAGGGCAATCGGCAATCAGCGCACAAGACTTTTGTGTTGCGAAGAAATGACTTTTCCGAACGACAGCGGTTACAAGCGTTTTTACTCGCCGTTTTTTTCGGCAAGACTTTGTACTAATATGGCACTTTATGCCCTCAGCAAATTTGATACTCCCGAAAGGCTGACGGTCGGAATTTATGACCCCGACGCTCAATGCACCGACCTTGTTTCATTTGTGTTGAAATATACGGGCAATGCCTGTATTATCACAGACAACGAAGATGTGTTCTATGATGAGCTGAATACCATTGCCGAAGAAACAGGTGCGTGTGCCGTTGTTACTCACCACCGTGAACAGCTTTCAAATTGTGATTTTGTCATTGCACCGTTTGAAATTGAAGAAAATCTGCCTGTAAGAAATGATGCGGTTATCCTCACAAACGGCAGACCTAAGGAAAATATAAAGGGCTTTGTGTATTTTCGCTATTGCTTTAAAATGCCGAACGGTTTCGCACTTTTGCGGCCTGAGGGATTGTCGGAGGAATACTTCTGCTCAGCACTCTACACACTCGGTTCACAGTACGAACTCGGTTCAATTGTTCCCGATTTGTGCCGTAATGATACAGAGGCGCAGACAGTGAAATCTCTTTGCAGTTATCTTGCCCGTTTTGCTTGACAATCGGTGTGAAAAAAATTATAATAAATCTATATGCAGTTTTTTGCTGATATGAAAGAATTTTATACCGTATGCACGCTTGTGCAGGTGCGGTATTAACTGAAAGGAACGATATAAAATGGCAGCTAAACCAACAATGCTTACTGCGGAAGGTCTTAAAAATCTTGAAGAGGAACTTGCAGAATTACAAAATGTCAAGCGTAAAGAAATTGCAGAGAAAATCAAGGTAGCCCGTTCCTACGGCGACTTGTCCGAGAACAGTGAATATGATGACGCAAAGAACGAGCAGGCTATTATGGAGGCAAGAATCGCTACTATCGAGTCTATCCTCAAAACTGCTCAGATTATTGATGAGTCCGAAACATCTAACGATAAGGTACACCTCACTTCTGTTGTTACAATCGAAATGGTTGGCACAGACAGACAGATGACATACAAAATCGTTGGTTCGGGTTCTAACGAAACAAATCCCGCACAGGGCAAAATTTCAGACGAATCACCTGTGGGCAAGGCTCTCATGGACAGATGTGTCGGTGATGTTGTTGAGGTTGAAACTCCCGGCGGCGTAAAGGCATTTAAGATTCTTGAAATCTCAAAGTAATTTGTTTATCTATTGAATTTTTGCTGACGGATTCTGCTTTTGCAATCCGTCAGATTTATTGATGTTGAAAAGAGAGGAATGATTGGAAATGAGTCAGAAGCCACAGCAGACCGGCACAAGCGATGTTATCAAGGTCAGATACGAAAAGCTTGACGCCCTCAAAGAAGCAGGCAGAGATCCGTTTGTAATTACAACAAGTGCCCGTGATGTTCTCACGGAAACAATTAAAAACAATTTTGAAGAGTACGAAAATAAAGATGTATGCGTTGCAGGCCGTTTGCTTTCAAAAAGAGGCAAGGGCAAGGTTTCGTTTATGGACCTTTGGGATCGTTCGGGAAAAATCCAGATTTTTGCAAAATTTGACGATCTCGGTGAAGAAGAATACGGTTTCCTTAAAAAGTGGGATATAGGTGATATCGTTGAAGTAAAGGGCTTTGTTTTCAAAACGCAAATGGGCGAAATTTCTGTTCATGCAAAAGAGGTTAAGCTCCTTTCCAAATCACTCAAACCCCTCCCCGAAAAGTATCACGGTCTTACAAATACAGACCTTCGTTACCGTCAGCGTTATGTTGACCTTATTATGAATCCCGAGGTAAAGGATACCTTTGTAAAGCGTTCAAAAATTATCGGCAGTATCCGCCGTTACCTTGACAATCAGGGCTTTATGGAGGTTGAAACTCCTATGCTCGTTGCCAATGCCGGCGGTGCGTCGGCTCGTCCGTTCCTTACTCACTTCAACGCTCTTGACGAGGATTTAAAGCTCAGAATTTCTCTTGAACTTTACCTCAAAAGACTTATCGTAGGCGGACTTGAAAAGGTTTACGAAATCGGCAGAGTATTCCGTAACGAGGGTGTTGACACCCGTCACAACCCTGAGTTTACTCTTATGGAGCTTTATCAGGCATATACCGACTACAACGGTATGATGGATCTTACCGAAAACCTCTATCGCCATGTTGCACAGGAGGTTCTCGGCACAACAACAATCACATACAACGGCATTGAAATGGATCTTGGCAAGCCGTTTGAGAGAATTACAATGCTTGACGCTGTTAAAAAGTATTCAGGCGTTGATTTCAACGAAATTCATTCTGATGAAGAGGCTAAGGCAATTGCTAAGGAAAAGGGTGTTGAGTTTGAAGAACGCCACAAGAAGGGCGACATCCTTAACCTTTTCTTTGAAGAATTTGCAGAAGAGCATATGATTCAGCCTACTTTCGTTATGGATCATCCGATTGAGATTTCTCCGCTTACAAAGAAGAAACCCGAAAATCCCGATTATGTTGAGAGATTTGAGTTCTTTATGAACGGCTGGGAAATGGCTAATGCATATTCAGAGCTTAACGATCCGATTGACCAGAGAGAGCGTTTTAAGGCTCAGGAGGCACTTCTCGCACAGGGCGATGATGAGGCTAACACAACCGATGAGGATTTCCTCAACGCACTTGAAATCGGTATGCCTCCGACAGGCGGTATCGGCTTTGGTATCGACAGAATGTGTATGCTCCTCACAGATTCAGCCGCAATCCGTGATGTTCTCCTCTTCCCGACAATGAAGAGCTTGGATTCCGACAAGAAGCCGTCAGGCATTCCGAAAACAAAGGACGCTGTTGTTGAAGAAAAGATTGATTTTTCAAAGGTGAAGGTTGAGCCTTTGTTTGAAGAATATGTTGATTTTGAAACATTCTCAAAGTCAGATTTCCGTGCAGTAAAGGTTAAGGCTTGCGAGGCTGTTAAGAAGTCGAAGAAGCTTTTACAGTTCACTCTTGATGACGGCACAGGCACAGACCGCACAATTTTAAGCGGTATTCACGCTTATTATGAGCCTGAAGAACTGGTTGGAAAGACTCTTATCGCTATCACAAATCTTCCGCCGAGAGCAATGATGGGTATTGACTCCTGCGGTATGCTCCTCAGTGCAGTTCACGAAGAAGAAGGCGAAGAAAAGCTCCACCTCCTCATGGTCGATAACCATATCCCCGCAGGTGCAAAGCTCTATTAAGAAGTACCGTTTTACCCTACAAAACGGGATGTACTTCATTTGTGAAAAAGCTCTGAAAATACACAAATACACCAAATTTACACCAAATGGTGCTTGAAACGGTGCAGAGCCTTAAAAATCGCATAATTTTCAAGATATATGGGCAGTTCCAATCGGGATTGCCCATTTTCAGAAAGAAAAAGACAAATCGGAATTTGAGAAGGTAAGTGAATGGGATACCATGGAGGAATATGATAATGTCGAAAGATGAGTATTTGATAACCGATACGCCCCTCAAAGCGTTGACGGTTTTTGCAATGCCAATGATTTTTGGAAGTTTTTTTCAGCAAATATACAATATGGCCGACTCTATTATTGTCGGCCGGTTTGTTAGTTCTTCCGCACTTGCAGCTGTCGGTGCATGTGCAGCATTGACCAATGTGTTCATTTGTGTGGCACTGGGAGCCGGTGT
>RCMY010004842.1_pt1 | contig 11521 bp, 10 predicted proteins | sample 2041341 | NCBI WGS metagenome assembly RCMY01 (sample SAMN09708234, study PRJNA481090) | Marine sediment metagenome, whole genome shotgun sequencing project.
GTGTGGGCTCCGACGCGTATGGTCCTGACGCCGCGACCGATGAAGATTTCGCCGCAACATTCACCACACTCGATCTCGGCGGTGTGGCACTCGTTGCAATTGCGAACCTCGACACAGTGAGCGTGCGCGGCGATGTCATCATGGCCCCGACCGTGGCGCTTTCGAACGGTTCGGGATTCTCGACCGATCCAATCGCCTGCCATGCGCAGTGAGGCGAAGCCGGTCAATTCTTAGTGTTTGACGAACGGGGTCCCATCGCGCTGATGGGGCCCCGTTTTTCGTTTTGTGGTCGACTCGATTGCAGACGCGTGACACTTCGTGGAACCGGAGCCAATCGCTAAAGAAAACTGCGTGCGCCCGCCGAAGTATCACCCGTGCTCGGTACTCGAACTCCCCCCACAACTGCACACGACCTGAGTCTCGTCTCGCCGCGAGAACTCGACCGTGAACTTTTCGACCTGCTCTACGGCCGACGAGCGCACGAACTCATCACGTTCTTCTACCGTCGGACCCGAAATGCCGACGCTGCCGCCGAGTTGCTCGCAGAGACGTTCGCGATTGCCGCACTGCGTCGTCGTGGCGACGCAGATCTTGCACTACATCCCGCCGATTGGTTACGTAACATCGCCAAACTCGAACTGTCCCGCTATTTCCGAAAACTCGATGTCGAGCTGCGGGCGGTGACCCGGTTGCACATGGAGATTCCGCGTCTGACCGAAACGGAGATCATCGTGCTCGACGCCGAGATTCACGAGCAACGGAACACCCGGCTCGGGACGTAGGCCAAATCAATCGTCGACGCGGACTTGACCACGGCCTGTCGATCAGTTCTCTCGCTGACTCTCTGGACCTTTGGTCCGAGTTGCCTCGAGGTCGGTCATCGCAGCCCGAAGCTCCTCGATCCAACCGGCCTCGTTGTCTGCGACGAGACGGACGCACCAGGCCATGGCTTCGCTGCGCGAACGAGCCACACCCGCGTCGATCAACGTGTCGAGAACCTGACGGTCCTCCAGATGAAGGCGTGTCATGACCGGCACACTCGCTCGCGTGAAAGAGCCGGTGACGTCGCCGCACGTCGCCGCCCACGACACGGCCCGCTGAAACTGTTGTTCAGCTCGCTGGGCGACAGAGATGCGTTGCCCTCTCGTTTCCTCTCGAAAGGTCGATATTCGGGCGTCCGATGCGAGCGCGGCGTCATCGCCATCGGCCAGCTTGGGACTGGCGAGCAAACCGGTCACCACGATTTCGTCTCGGTCGAAGTCGATGGAGACAGGACCGGTGAACCAATCGTCGGGGAGCGAGCCGGTGAACCAGGCGCGCAATTCTTCTGTCGTTGTCGGCGGCGGCGCGGGATGTTTGCGACCGCGCCCCCTTCCTCGTCCGCGAGGGCTGCGTGGTGGTCCAGATGGTTGGTTCATGGACTCTATTGTAATCATGATTACATGTAATGCAACCTCGGCATCGGACCTCCGTCAGCGGATTCCGGCCTCGCGAAGGGTGGCGGCGTCGATTCCCATCAGTTTGAACGCGGCCTTTGTCAGACCCTTCGATTGTGCATACCGTCCAGCGGCCTCGACAAATGCGTTGCGCAACTCGGTGCCATCGACCTTTTCGCCCATTGCATCGAGCTCAGCTGCGAGATCCATCTGCTCTTGATACAGATTCAGCCGTGCCAATGACGATGCATCCTCGAGTTCTTCGTCGATAGAGGCAAGTCTTTTCGCGATACTTTCTTCGGTTCGGCGACGTCCCCGTTTTGGTCGATTCTCCTCGAGAAACTCGAGATATGCCTTCACTGCATGAGCATCCTTTCGACCCTGCGCCAGCTTTGCTTTATGTGCTGCATCCACGAAATCATCCTCTGGGTTCAACGTGTAGATCATCAAGATATCAGCGTCGTCATTTTGTATGCAGGCCGAAATCGAAGGGGTGCCGCGACGCGGATGACACGCGGTGAACCAACTTGGGCCAATCTGTAGCCGTGGAAGGACTCTTCGAATCGTTCACTCGTGCCGAATGGTCGTCGCTGCGAGAGGCAACACCGTTGACACTCTCCTCTGACGACATCGAGACGATGCGGGGTATCAACGAGCGCCTCGACATGCGCGAGGTCGAAGAGGTGTACCTACCGCTCTCCCGGCTGCTCAACCTCCACATCAAGGCCACCCAGCAATTAGCCGCTGTCACCGACATCTTCCTGTCGACCCCGCCGGCGCCCATTCCCTACGTCATCGGTATTGGCGGCAGCGTTGCGGTTGGGAAAAGCACGACTGCGCGCGTGCTCCAGACCTTGCTCTCGCACTGGCCGTCTCATCCAAAGGTTGACCTGATCACGACGGACGGCTACTTGTTCGCCAACGCCGAACTGGAGCGACGCGGCCTACTGACTCGGAAAGGGTTCCCGGAGAGTTACGACACCGTTGCCCTGATCGACCTGTTGCGAAGAATGAAGTCTGGCGCATCACGCGTGACTGCGCCGGTGTATTCACATCTGCTTTACGACATCGTCCCTGAAAGCGAGGTGGTTCTCGAACAGCCAGACGTGCTCATTGTGGAAGGGCTCAATGTGCTCCAGGGAAACGGAACCTCGGACAATCAGTTCGTGTCCGACTTCTTCGATTTCTCGATCTATGTCGACGCCGAAGAGCCGACGATCAAATCCTGGTATGTCGAACGATTCTTGACCCTGCGAGAGTCGGTGTTCCAGAATCCTGATTCGTACTTTCGCCACTATGCGAACCTCACCGAAGAGGCAGCAAAGGAAGTCGCTTCAGGTATCTGGGAAGCAATCAATGCACCTAATCTGCGTGAGAACATTGCACCGACCCGAGAGCGCTCGCGCTGCATCCTGACCAAAGGCGAGAATCACCGCGTCGAACGGGTACAGATCCAAAAAGTGTGATCACCGAATAGTTGGCAGCCGCAGGAGCAGTGCGGAAAGCCAGAGCTCTTCATTCGGGTTCCGATCGAGGACATCGGCTGCATCGCGGAGCACATCGAAGACAGACAGATCCGTCGCTCCGGACGTGAGTGACTCTCGGTACCGCTGCGCAAGGGTTGCGAGTCCCATCTTCCACTCATCGGTTCGGTGAAGGCGCGCCTCTCGTTTGTGACGGGCCTCCATTGCTCGCCGACCCGACCCGCGTACGCCGGTGAGCTCTTCGGTCTGGTCCATGGTTACGCTCTCGACCTCGTGCCGGGCATCGAGCGGCTCTTGAGCCTCTTCGACCGCTTTGCGAATCGCCGTGACGATCTCGCTCGCTGCAAAGCCGCTCCCATCGAGCGTGCTCGGCGCATCCCACCAGAGGTTGCGTCGGTGGGCGAAGGCCTCGTCGGACACGAGCAGGTCGGCTCGACCGACATCGCCACCCGATCCCCGAGCGGCAGCTTCGGCTGTTGAGGCGTCGACCCCCCGTGCCACGAGCGCTGCAGCGATCGCCGAAATCGAGACGGAAGGAAGATCGATCCGAGTCGAGCGCGACGCTATGGTGACGTGCTCTGGCGGGACCTCCTCGCTCAAGAGTACGAACGTGACCGAGCCTGGTGGCTCCTCGATCGGCTTCAAGAGTTTGGCTGCCGCCTCGGGCGTCGCATCGTGGAATCGGTCGATGAGAATGACCTTTCGGCCAGCTTCGGTTGCTGCGCGTGATGCCTCGACGATCACCGCATCGGCTTCCTCGGTGCGAAACGAGTTTCCTTCGGGTTCGAAGATGACGAGATCTGGATGTTCTTCTCGGGCAGCAAGCGCGCGATTCCGGTCGCGATCGCTCTCGGCCCCAACGATCTCGCCTGCGAACAGGGCAGCGGCACGTCGTTTGCCCGAACCACGGGGCCCGACGAAAAGATACGCGTGAACCGGCGACTCGACGGCAGATCGGAGTCGTTCGACAGCTCGGGGTTGGCCGACGATCGCCTCGAACGGATCGGTCGAGACCGGTGAATCGGCCGCCACATCCATCGTCACAACGCCAGTCGATCAGCAATCACGTCGGAGACACGGGCTGCGACGTCGGCGACGGACCCGATCGCATCGACCACGACCCACAACGCCGGGTCGGCAGCAGCCAGCGAGCGATAGGTCGTCGCCACGGTTTCGGCCAGTTCGGTGCCAGCGTGCTCGATGCGATCGAGATCTGCGCCGAGACGGTCGCGTGAAGCCCGCGGATCGGCCTCGAGCAGCACGATCAGGTCGGGCACGAGAGAGTCGACGGCGAACGCATTGACCTCGGCGATCACCTCGATCCCCAGACCGCGCCCAACGCCCTGGTAGGCGAGCGACGAAGCGACGTGTCGATCGCTGACGACGTGCTGCCCCCGAAGAAGCGCTGGCCGAATGCGTTCGTGGACATGTTGCGCCCGATCTGCAGCCATGAGCAAGGCTTCGGTCCGATGCGAGATCTCGGTGTGTGCCGGGTCGAGGACCAACTCCCGAATTTTCGCGCCGATCTCGGTGCCACCGGGCTCACGGGTTAACACTGCCCCGAGCTGCTCGGCGAGCAACCTGGCTTGGGTCGACTTACCGGAGCCGTCTCCACCCTCGAAGACGATGAACCGACCGATCGATTCCGCCGAGGAATCCAGTTTTGAATCACGAGTCACTGGCCCTGACGCTAGCAAGCGCCTCGACGGTGAGACACCACGGCTCTGGCCGGTACGATCGAATCATGACTACTGGTGGGGATGCGAGCACGCAGCGTCCGCCCGACGATCAACAATCGTCAGGCACCACGATCGACGAGATGCCCGGTATCGGCGACCTCGACTACGTCAGTGGCGCAGTCAAACGTGCGCTTCTTCTTGCCACCGTGATCATTTTGCTCTCGCTGTTCGCTCCACAGGTGTTCGACCGACTCCTCGAGGTTCTGAGCGAAGCCGAACGACTTCGAAACATTCGACCGGGTTGGTTCGTGCTGATGGTGCTTGCCGAGATCGCGAGTTTTGCGTGCCTTTGGTGGCTCACTCGGATCCTGCTCCCGAAGGTTTCGTGGTTCGTCGCCATCACGAGCCAGTTGACAGCAAACTCGGTGAGCCGAGTCGTGCCCGGCGGCGGTGGAGCCGCAGCGGGTGGGGCAACCCTCTACCGGATGCTTGCCGTCAGCGGAACCAGCCCAACACAGGCAGCTGGAGCGCTTGCAGCGATGTCACTACTCTCCACCGCCGCGCTCGCCGCGATCCCGGCGATCGGCGTGGCCATTGCACTGTTCGGCGCACCCATCCCCGAGGGTCTGTCGCCGATTGCGATCGCTTCAGCGGTGATGTGTGTGCTCCTGCTGGCCGTCGGTGGCATCGCGCTACGTACCACCGGGCCGCTCGTGTTCGCTGGGCGGGTCATCGATCGTGTATTGCGTGTCGCTGGCCGAGTCGTCCGCAAGAGTTGGCACCTCGATCGCGACACACTTCTCGGCGAACGTGACCGCCTTGCGCACCGTCTGGGAAGACGCTGGCCCGCAGCAACAGCTGCGAGCGCGTTGAATTGGACCTTCGACTACCTCGTCTTGGTCTTCGCGCTGTACGCCGTAGATGCTGAACCGCGGCTCAGCCTCGTCATGGTCGCCTTTGCTTCGGGTGCTGTACTTTCGATGATCTCAATCACCCCTGGTGGGTTCGGATTCGTCGAAGTTGGCCTCGTCGGCGTCCTCACGCTGTCGGGCATTCCATCGGACACCGCAGGAGTTGCAGTGCTGGCATACCGCGGTGTCTCACTCTGGCTGCCGATTGCGACGGGGCTCTTTGCCTGGCTGCTCTTTCGGGTCAAACACCCCCGACGAACCACACTTGAACCCTCAGATGCTCAGTTGAAGAATCCGTCGTAGAGCGCACGGAGTTCGTCGACGACCGCTGGATCGTTGAGGAACATCACGGCAAGTGCGATCAGCCCGAACAGGACCACACCAACGAGTTGCAGCTTCCGGCCGAGATTCGGAGCTTCCTTGACGACAACTTCTTCTTCGACGGGTCGAAGGTTGTCGAGTTCGTTTCGGCCGACGGAAATTCCATTTCCATTTCTGTTTCGGCCACCTTCGACAGGGCCGGGGAGCAGCCGTTCGGCCGACACATCCTTGTCCCATACGGAGGGGTCTTCGCTGTCGACCCACACACCGGTGAAGTCCGGGATCGGCAAGTCTTCATCGCAATCGAAATGATGCTCGACTGCGGGGGTGTCGACGATGTCGTCCTCGAGCGTGAACATCTCGAGTTCGGGTTCAAGTTCGAGCCCAGCGTGCAATTCCGATTCTGGTTCGACGATTTCTTCGACGACGTCGCTCCACTCCGGCGCACCGAATGTGGGCTCGGCCTCGTCTTCCTCAGCCTCGCTCTCAGCTGCGAACGTCGCTTCGGGCTCCTGCATCAAGGAGGCGAAATCGTGATCCATCGATACTTCTTCAGGCACCGTCGATTCGATCTCAGGCACCGTCGATTCGATCTCAGGCACCGTCGATTCGGCGGTGTGATAACTCACCCAGCCCGGGTCGGCGTCGTCCTCAGAATCGAACTCTGGGCCAGCGGATGTGTCGGCATCCGCTTCGACGACTGGACCGAACTCGGAGTCGATGACAGGTACCGGTGGTGGCGCAAACGGTGCGATGGTGTCGGTTTCGAGAGGACCATCGAGCACGAAAACCTGCGGAGATTCTTTCGCCATAGTTATCTCGACGGGTGCCGGTTCCGAGGGGGCCTCAAAGGTCGGGGATTCTGCGTGCGTCTCCGGCGAGCGGTACTCGACCACGACGGGTTCAGGCTCGACCTCGTCGAGCAACCCGGAGGGAACAGGTGGGGGTTCATCGAGGGGTGGCTCGATCGGTGGAGGCACGAGACCAAGCATCGGTGGAGGCAGGGGCGCTTCGGGTGGCTGAAGGACGCCATCGGGAGCTGGCGTCTCGTCGAGAACTGGCTCCTTGGTCTGCAGAGACGACTCGAGATCGGGCACACTCTGCAGCGGTCGAGACGGCTGCTCTGCAGGCATCGGCATCGGCATCGACGGTTCGGGCGTCTCCAGCGTCGACGATTCTGGCGGTGCAGATTCAGCTGGCGGTACAGATTCAGGTCGCGAGGAAGGCACCTCTGGCGCCGGCGGTTCTAACCCTGGTTGTCCCAGTGCATTCAGCTGCGCAAGGATGGCGTCGAGTCGTGAGTCGGTCGAGGCGAAATCCTCCGACAATTCTGCATTCTGTCTGGACATTGCATGCTCCCGGTTCGCGCCACCCATTCGGCGCTCCACCTGATCAATCGGCATCAATCCACCGAAATGGAGCAGTTATTCAGCTGGCTTCTTCGCGGGAGCCTTTTTCTTGGCTGCGGACTTCTTCTTTGCAGGAGCCTTTTTCTTGGCTGCAGACTTCTTCTTTTTGGCCGGAGCCTTCTTCTTCGCCTTCTTCTTTGCCGGCCCAGCAGCCCGACGAATCGCCAACAATTCAGCGGCTCGTTCGTCGGTGAGTTCCTCGACGTTGTCTCCTTTTCGCAAGGATGCGTTCGTTTCGCCGTCGGTGACATACGGGCCAAAACGGCCGTCTTTGACAACCATCTGCTTTTCGGTGTCTGGGTCGATACCCATCTCTCGAAGAGGGGGCTTCACTACCTGACCTCGGCGGGTCTTTGGTTGCGCGAGGATCTTCAGGCACTCGTCGAGCGTGATGTCGAACAACTGCTGCTCGGACTCCAGCGATCGGGAGTCCTTCTCCTTCTTGAGATACGGACCGTACCTTCCGTTCTGCACGGTGATTTCGACGCCATCGGCAGGATCGACGCCAACGACACGCGGCAGTGACAACAACTTCAGCGCGTCGTCGAGCGTCATGGTCTCGGGGGTCATCCCGGCAAAGAGCGAGGCACGTTTTGGCTTGTCCTCGCCATCGACCATCTCTCCGAGCTGCACGTAGTCACCGAAACGACCAGTCATGACATACACGTCCATGTCCGTCGCCGGATCCTTGCCGAGCGACACCGGACCTTTCGCCGCGTTCTCGATGTACTCGACGGCGCGCTCCACTGTGAGTTCGTCAGGTGGTATGTCATCGGGAATCGATGCAGTCGAATCTTCTCCGCGTTGTACGTACGGTCCATACTTTCCGACACGGGCGACGACGACCTCTCCGTCTTCGGTCACGCCAAGTGGGATCGAGTTGATCGCTCGAGCATCGATCTCGCCGAGGCGTTCGTCGACCTTGTGTTTGAGACCTTCGGTCTGTTCGTTGCCGAAATAGAACTTGCTCAGCCACGGAATCGCTTCGCCAGTGCCGCCTGCGATCGAGTCGAGATCCTCTTCCATGCGACGCGTGTAGTTGTAGTCGACCAGATCTGGGAAGTGTTGCTCGAGCAGGCCAACGACCGAGAACGCGGTGAACGATGGAATGAGGGCAGACCCCTTCTTCCACACATACTCGCGATCTTGAATCGTGCCCATGATCGACGCGTACGTCGACGGACGACCGATCTCGAGCTCGGCGAGCTTCTTAACCAACGACGCTTCGGTGTAACGCGACGGCGGTTGTGTCTCATGCCCATCGGCATTGATGGCGTCGGCACGAACTACGTCGGCAACCGCGAGCTGCGGAAGCTGTTTGCCCTCAGACTCGTCGGCCTCACCATCGGTGTCTTCGATGTACGCCCGACGGAAACCCTGGTGCGAAATGATCGTGCCGCTCGCCGAGAACTCGGCATCACGGCCGTCGGACGCCTTGGCCCCGACCCGAACCGACACGGTCTCGCCGGTCGCATCGGTCATCTGCGAGGCGACCGTGCGTTTCCAGATCAGGTCGTAGACGCGAGCCTCGGACTTGGCCACCATGCCCGCGACCGTCTTTGGTGATTCGAACTCTTCACCTGCCGGACGAATCGCTTCGTGGGCTTCCTGCGCGTTCTTCGACTTGGTTGCGTACTCGCGAGGTTCTGAGGGAAGATATTTCTCCCCGTACTCGTTCTTCACCACGCTGCGAGCCGCTTCTATCGCCGTCGTCGACAGTGTGGTCGAGTCGGTACGCATGTACGTGATCAGGCCCTTTTCGTACAACGATTGGGCTGCACGCATGGCCATGGACGAACTCATTCCGAGCTTGCGACCGGCTTCCTGCTGAAACGTCGAGGTCATGAATGGTGCGGACGGACGGCGGCGATACGGCTTCGGCTCGACCGAACGAACCGCGAAGTCGGCGCCGTCGAGTGCGGTGACGAGGCCTGCCGCGCCAGCTTCGTCGAGTACGACTGCGTCAGCCTTGCCGAGCCTTCCGGTGTCGTCGAAGTCCTTCCCGCTCGCAACCCGCTTGCCATCGAGTTCGAGGAGTTTGGCGTTGAACTGCGCCGGAGCGCCTTCGGCCGTCTGGCCCTGCTTCTCGAACGTCGCTTCGAGATCCCAGTACGACGCCCGGATGAACGCCATGCGCTCGCGTTCGCGTTCGACGACGATTCGTGTGGCCACACTCTGCACTCGGCCTGCGCTCAACCGAGGCATGACCTTCTTCCACAGAACCGGGGACACCTCGTAGCCGTACAAGCGGTCGAGCATCCGTCGCGCTTCTTGCGCGTCGACGAGGTGGCGGTCGAGTTCACGCGGGTTTTCCAACGCCGAGATGATCGCCTTCTTGGTGATCTCGTGAAAGACCATGCGTTTGACTGGAACCTGGGGGTTCAGAACCTCGAGCAGATGCCAGGCGATCGCTTCACCCTCGCGATCCTCATCGGTTGCGAGGTAGAGCTCGTCGCTCACCTTCAACAGCGCTTTGAGTTTCTTGATCTGATCCTTCTTGTCGGCAGAGATCACGTACAGAGGTTTGAAGTCGTTGTCGACGTCGATGCCCATCCGGCTCCACTTCTCGCCCTTGTACGCAGCGGGCACGTCGGCGGCATTGCGTGGAAGGTCTCGAATGTGACCGATCGAGGACTCGACCATGTAGTCGTCGCCAAGGAACTCCGCAATTTTTTTGGCCTTTGCGGGGCTCTCCACGATCACGAGTGCGGTCATTCTTATTTCACCTCTGGGGAAACGGGGGAAGGTTCGGTACTGCTTGCTTCGCTCGAACGGGCGGGGCGAGTCGCCCTCGCCAGGAGCACAACACCCACGACGGATGCAATCAGCGAGGCCAGGAGAATACCCATGCGAGCTTGTGTGTCGAACACCTCGTGTTCGGCGTCGAAGGCCAAGCCCGTGATGAAGAGTGCAACGGTGAAGCCGATGCCTGCCAACATGGACACCGCAATCATCTGTGGCCACGTCACGCCGCGCGGAAGCGGGCAGATGCCAAGACGGACGGCAACCCACGAGAACAACGAGACTCCAACGGTCTTACCGACCACGAGTCCGAGGATGATTCCGAGCGTCACCGACGATGTCGACGCATCACGAATTCCGTCGGTCGAAAGTTCGATCCCGGCATTGGCCAATGCGAACAATGGCAAGATAATGAAACTCGAGAACGGATGGATGAGGGTCTCGAGCCGCTCGGCGACCGACACAGACTCTCGCACAAACAATGAGGCTCGGCGGGCGCCGATCGCATCCAGATCTTCGGGGTCGACGACGGTGCCGACGATCTCGTCGGGTTTCACTTCGCGTTGCAGTGGTGTTGCTGGAGTGAGCAGGCCAAGTGCCACGCCGGCGATCGTTGCATGGACACCTGACTCGAGCATCGCATACCAGATCACGATGCCGATCACGGTGTACACCGGGACGTACCAGATCTTGACCCGCTGCATGATGTACACAAGAACGAGCAACACCGCGGCAGCTGTCAGCCACGGCACATTGATCTCGGCGGTGTAGAAGATGGCGATGACCGCAATCGCACCAACGTCGTCGACGATCGCCAACGCCAGAAGAAAGAGCTTCAGTTGTGTCGGCACACGTTTGCCGAGCAGCGACATCACACCCAACGCAAAGGCGATGTCGGTCGCCATCGGGATACCCCAACCGTGGGCCTCCGGGGTCGAGGTATTCAGCGCGAAGTAGATCAGTGCTGGCACCACCATGCCGCCAACGGCTGCGATCGTGGGCAGTGCCGCCGCCCGCGGGTCGCGAAGTTCTCCAGCGACCAGCTCCCGTTTGATCTCCATACCCACAACGAAGAAGAAGATGGCCATCAGACCATCGTTGATCAGGTGTTCGACCGATTCATCGAGAATGTGCCTGCCGCCGAAGTCGATCAGCAGGTGAAAATCGAGGATCTCGTGGTAGACGTCAGACCACGGAGAGTTGGCCCAGATGAGCGCGGCGATCGTCGCCACGACCAGGACGATGCCCGACGCAGCCTCGATGGCCATGAAGTTCCGTACCGGCCGGGCTACCTGGCGTGCGAGTCGGCGATCGCTGCCGATCCACGTCAGTGATGATGGAGGGAGTTCGTTACCGGCCATGGTCCTTTTCGTGCGCGCGCTTGCGAGCGGCCAAGGGCACAGTCTGGCGCGACATGAAGCAATTCATGCGCCATACGTCGTGGAATTGGATGGAGTCGGGCGTTTGTCGCGCTCAGTCTGGTTTCGTCGACGTGTCGATCACGAGACGCACGAGGGTCCCGTCGACGCCGGTCTCGAT
>RCMY010004843.1_pt1 | contig 11519 bp, 8 predicted proteins | sample 2041341 | NCBI WGS metagenome assembly RCMY01 (sample SAMN09708234, study PRJNA481090) | Marine sediment metagenome, whole genome shotgun sequencing project.
GAGTTTCCTGAATTTCCCCGCACCGTGCTGGAAACCCTACGTCAACCGATTGAGACCGGCGAAGTGATGATCGCGCGCGCCAACGCCCATGTGAAATATCCCTGCAAATTCATGCTGATAGCGGCGGCAAACCCTTGCAAATGCGGCTACCTCTCTGATCCGGCGCGCGCCTGCGCCCGCGTGCCTCATTGTGGCGATGATTATCTGGGCCGCATCTCTGGCCCTTTGATGGATCGTTTTGATCTGCGGGTGGACGTGCCGCCTGTGGCCTTCACCGACCTTGATTTACCCGCAAACGGCGAAACCTCAGCCCAAGTTGCCGCGCGGGTCGCAACTGCGCGCGACATCCAACTGGCGCGTTTCGGCGGCAAAGCAGGGTTCACCGTTAATTCCGATGCGCAAGGGGACATGCTTGAAGAAATCGCCACGCCGGATGATGAGGCCCGCGCGCTCCTGACCAAAGTTGCGGAGCGTTTCCATCTTTCAGCGCGCGGTTATCACCGGGTGATCCGTGTGGCGCGTACCATCGCCGATCTTGAAGGGTCTGAAACCGTGCGCAGGCCGCATATCGCAGAGGCGGTCAGCTTTCGCCTTGCTTCACCAGTTCTCGCCTGATCCAGCCTGCCAGATTGTCCAATGTGCTGCGCGCTTCGGGCAGGATGTTGTGAAAAAGCGGCCAGACATGAGGCAGATCGTGCACTTCGATATATGTCACATCAACACCATCGCGGCCCATGATCTGGGCCACCCGGCGGGCATCATCCCGTAGAATTTCGGTGTCACCCGCCGTGATCCACACAGGCGGCGCACCAACAAAATTCGCAAACAATGGACTGGCTTGCGGGTTTTCGGCGTCCACCCCGTTAAGGTAAAGCTGCGCCATCTCTCTCGCACGTTCGACCGGTAAAACAGCCTCGACCTGTGCGTTGCTACGAAAGCTCTCGCCGCCAAAACTCAGATCCGTCAGCGGTGAGAAACAAAAAGCCGCCGCAGGCAATGCCGCACCGTCCTGTATCAGTTGCCCCAGCAATGACAGGGTTAATGCGCCGCCCGCACTGTCCCCGCCAATCACGATTTTCTCTGGTGGCACGCCACTTTGCAAAAGCCCGTCCCAAGCTGTGCGCACATCATCAAATGCAGCGGGAAACGGCGCTTCGGGGGCCAGCCGGTAACGCGGGATGACGGCGCGCGCATCGAGGCGTTTAGCAAGCTGGGCGACCAAGGCCGAATACCCACGCGGACTGCCAAAAACAAATCCGCCACCATGCAGAAAGAGCAGAACCGTGTCGCTTTCTAATGTGCGGGGCACGACCTCCAAGGCCTCAACTGTGCGGGCCTCATGCTCCAAGGTCTGCCACCGCATTTGCGTTCCGCGCGGCGCATGGAAAAACAATCGCGCTTGAAAATCAAAACGCCGCCGCAATGCTTCAGGCCCCGCCGCGCGCGTCATCGCTGGCCGCTCAACCCGCCTTAACCAGCCGTTCAATATGCGCGCCATCACGCTCATGCCAGACGCCCCTCAATCGCCTCCCAAATTTTGGCTGCTATGTTCACGCCGTCAAAACGCTCAAGCTCCTGAATACCGGTGGGGGAGGTTACGTTGATCTCGGTAAGGTAATCGCCAATCACATCAATCCCGACAAAAACCTGGCCTTTTTCTTTCAGCAACGGCCCGATTGCGGCGCAAATCTCAAGATCGCGTTCGGTGAGGCCAATCTTCTCGGGTCGCCCACCCACATGCATGTTGGACCGTGTCTCGCCTTTGGCAGGTACGCGGTTGATCGCGCCAACAGCTTCGCCATCCACAAGAATGATCCGCTTGTCACCTTTGGAGACGTCAGGCAGGAATTTCTGCACAATCAGTGGTTCGCGTGAAAATCCGGTGAAAAGCTCATGCAGTGACGCCAGATTGCGGTCTTGCGCATCAAGCCGGAACACGCCTGCGCCGCCATTGCCGTAAAGCGGTTTGAGGATGACATCGCTGTGCTTGGCTTTGAAGGCTTTGATCGTATCAAGATCGCGCGCGATTGTCGTCGGCGGTGTCAGATGTGGGAAGTCCAGCACCATCAATTTTTCAGGGTAATTGCGCACCCAGAACGGATCATTCACCACCAACGCCTGACCTTTCAGGCGATCCAACAGATGGGTCGACGTGATGTAATGCATATCAAACGGCGGGTCCTGACGCAGCCAGACCACATCGAAATCCGCCAGATCGACTTCATGCTCCGGCCCCAGCTTTGCATGATCGCCCTGTACCCGCTGCACGGTAAAATCATGACCACGCGCGGTTATCCGGCCTTCCTGATAGGCCAGTTTGTCTGGCGAATAGAAGAAAAGCGTATGTCCCCGCGCCTGTGCTTCTTCCGCCAGCCGGAAGCTGCTGTCCGCGTTGATGTTTACGTCCCCAATGGGGTCCATCTGAAAGGCAATTTTCATAGGTCTATCCTTGCTGCGTCCCCTTTAGATGGCGCAGCAAGCGCACAGGCGCAATGGGTCAGCCGTGGCCGAAGGCGTTTTCGATAATCTGGTGATCGCCCATACCGTCCACAAGTGCCACATCAAAACGCACCTCTGTGAGACTGCCTAAAGGTTCGGTGCCAAGGAATTCTTCGGCAGAGGCGTAGATGCGCTGCATTTGGCGGGACGACAGGCTTTCGGCGGCTTTTGCCAAACTCCCGCTCTTTTTGACTTCGACAAAGATCAACCCTGTTCCATCGCGGACAATCAGATCAATTTCGCCACCCGCCCCGCGCCAACGCCGGCGCGCGATGATAAAACCACGCCGTTCATAATCCTGAGCAATGCGCATTTCGGCAGCCATGCCAGCATGAAACGAAGTTCGCCCCCGGTGTTGCCTGTTTGTCATGGCTTTCATGTGCCACCTCTCTGTTCAGTCGCCTTTGCCCAATGCCAGTGCCATCTGGTAAACTTGCCGGCGCGGCAGGTCATGCGCTTTTGCAACCATATCAGCCGCATCGCGCACCGACATATTCGCAAGCGCCTGTTTCAACGACAACTCTATGTCAGCAGAATTAACAGTCTCTAAACGCCCTCGATCTACCAGAACAACAATTTCGCCTTTCGGGGAATTTCCATCATAAGCTTGCGCCAGTTCGGCTAAATTTCCGCGCCGCACCTCTTCAAACTTCTTGGTTAATTCCCTACAGACGGCGGCTGGGCGTTCGACACCAAGCACCTGAGACGCATCCCGCAGCATCGCCCCCAATCGTTTGGGCGATTCGTAAAACACCAAGGTGCCCGCCACCTCCTTGAGCTTTTCCAATGCTGCACAACGGGCCGCCTGGGCGTTTGGCAAAAAACCGGCAAAGAAAAACGCATCCGTCGGCAGGCCGCCCAGCGCGAGCGCAGTCAGAACAGCGGAAGGTCCCGGCGCACAGGTCACGTTGATCTCTTCGGCCACAGCAAGGCGGGACAATTCGAACCCCGGATCAGCAATCAGCGGCATCCCAGCCTCCGAGGCATAGGCTACAGATTTTCCCTGTTTTACGGCCTCAACCAGCCGCGCTCCAACGCCATCCCCGCTATGATCATGCAACGCCACAATGCGCCGATCGCGCAGTGGGACGCCATGTATATCCATAAGTTTGCGCATTGATCGTGTGTCTTCGGCAGCCAGAATATCAGCCGAGGCAAGAACATCCAAAGCCCGAAGGGTGATATCGCGCGCCGTACCGATAGGGACGCCGACAAAGTACAAACCTGCCGACAGGGGCACCATTTGGTAATTCACGCTGGACCCGCCTTTCGCACTGTCTATGATCACGCCCGAGTGAAGTGGTGTGGGTGCACCCAACGGACCATGGGGAGTGAGTTCTAATGATTGCCTTTTTTAAAGCGGGCCGCAAGAAGTTGCGGTTATTGTTGTTGCCGATTTTTGCGCTGGCCCTTGCCGCCTGTGATCCGGCGGCCCTTGGGTCTCTTGCCAATACGGGTGGCCCCAAGATCGACGCGAATGCACCCGTCCCTGTGGCGCTGCTTATTCCACGCGGCGGCACAGCAAGCGACAATCTTTTGGCGCAAAACCTTGAAAACGCGGCGCGTCTGGCGATCCGTGATCTGGGGGGCGTCAAGATTGATCTGCGGGTTTATGGCACGGCGGGCAATGCAGGCACTGCCGCGACAATGGCCGCACAGGCCGTGAGCGAAGGTGCCAAGATCATTCTGGGTCCGGTTTACGGCGAATCTGCCAATGCGGCGGGTGTGGCTGTGGCCAAGGCAGGCGTCAATGTGATGTCCTTTTCCAACAACCCCACCATCGCGGGCGGCAACGTTTTCATCCTCGGCCCAACCTTTTCCAATACCGCCAACCGATTGGTCGGCTATGCCAAGCGCAACGGCAAGGACCGCATCGTGATCCTGCACGCCAGCGATGTGGCCGGTCAGTTGGGGCGTAACGCGATCCAGCAGGCAATTGCGGCCAATGGGGCGACGCTTGCCGGTACAGTTGATTATGCGTTGAGCCAGGAATCCGTTGTCGCCGCTGTGCCCCGCGTTAAAGCGGCTATTGACGGGGCTGGCGGCAATGCGCTGTTCCTGACCACCTCTTCGGCCTCCGCCTTACCGCTTTTCGCGCAATTGCTGCCCGAGGCCGGCGTTCTGGCCACGTCCACACAATATATCGGCCTGACGCGCTGGGACATTCCACAACAGACACTGGCGCTTCCCGGTGTTCAGGGCGGCTGGTTCGCGCTGCCTGATCCCGGCGCAACCGGCGCGTTTCGCGCGAAATATAGCGCCGCTTATGGCTCTGATCCGCATCCGCTGGCGGGCCTTGCGTTTGACGGCATCGCCGCCGTGGGCGCATTGGTAAAATCCGGCAAGGCAAGCGCGTTGACCGGTGCATCACTTACCCAAGGCGCGGGATTCCGCGGGGCCAGCGGCATCTTTCGGCTGCGCCGTGACGGGACCAATGAACGTGGCCTGGCCGTGGCCACCATCCGCAACAAGGCTGTTGTTGTGCTCGAAAACGCACCTCAGGCGTTTGGCGGGGCTGGATTCTAGGTTTGGTCAAAGCGCCAACATTGACACCACCAGCAGGCGCGGAGGAAATTCCGCGCCTGATCTGCGCATCGGAACTGATCTTTGATCAGAAGGCGGTTGAATCGGCGTTAATAGAAAGCTGCGCTGATCTGCCAACCGGCGAACTACGCGGTGCCGCTGTCAGGGTTCTGGCCGAGGCAAAAAAGCGCGGCCGCGCGGAAATTGCGCGTTGTTTTGCCGCTGATCCGTTTGACGCAAGGGGCATGACACGGGCCTATTCCTATCTGACGGACCATCTGGTGTGCAGCGCGCTCAATTTCGCGAGCCATGTGTTGCACCCAAAACCGAACCCGACCGAAGGCGAGCGCCTGAGTGTGATTGCTGTGGGCGGTTATGGGCGCGGTGAAATGGCCCCGTTCTCGGATGTCGATCTGCTGTTTCTAATCCCCTACAAGGCCACCGCATGGTCCGAGAGCGTGATCGAGAGCATGCTTTATATGCTCTGGGACCTGAAGCTACGGGTGGGCCATGCGACCCGCACCATCGAGGACTGCGTACGGCTGGGCGGCGAGGACTTCACCATCCAGACCGCCTTGCTGGAACACCGTTATGTCACGGGGGATGCGTCGCTTTGCACCGCGTTGGGGCTTGCGTTGGACAAAGATATTTTCTCCGGCAATGCCCGCGACTTCATCGAAGCCAAACTGGACGAACGTGATCGCCGCCATATCAAACAGGGCGAGCGGTATGTCGTTGAACCCAACGTCAAAGAAGGCAAAGGCGGATTGCGCGATCTGCATTCGCTGTTTTGGATCGCCAAGTACATCTACAAGGTCGATAAGGTTGCCGATCTCGTGGATAAAAATGTCTTTCGGGCCGATGAATACAAGACCTTCCAAGGGGCCGAAACATTCCTCTGGGCGGTGCGTGGGCATCTGCATCTGCTGACCAATCGCCCCACAGAGCAACTGACGTTCGACATGCAAGTACAGGTCGCTCAGGCGATGGGATATGAGGATACAGGTGGGCGGCGCGGTGTGGAGGTGTTTATGCAAGCCTACTTCCGCCATGCCACCGCCGTAGGTGATCTGACGCGGATTTTCCTGACCAATCTGGAAGCCGTTCACCTCAAGGCCGAACCGCTGCTGGAGCGCATTTTCCGCCGCCGGCCCAAGATCAAAAAGGGCTTTCATGTCGTGCACAACCGCATCTCGATTGTGGATGATGCGGAATTCCTGTCGGACAAGTTGAACCTGTTGCGCATCTTTGAAGAAGCGTTGCGCACCGGTATGTTGATCCACCCCAACGCCATGCGGTTGATCAAGGCCAACCTGCATCTGATCGATGACGGCATGCGCACCACGCCCGAGGCCCAGCGCATTTTTCACGATCTGCTGCTCAAACACGGCAATCCGGAACGCGCGTTGCGCCGGATGAACGAACTGGGTGTGCTTGGCGCATTTATCCCTGAATTTGAGACCATCGTGGCGATGATGCAGTTCAATATGTATCACAGCTATACCGTGGACGAGCACATCATCCAGACCATCGCCAACCTTGCCCGCATCGAAAAGGGTGAACTGATAGAGGAGCTGCCGGTTGTGTCCTCAATCCTGAAAGGCAGCGTGAACCGCAAAGTCCTCTATACCGCGCTGTTGCTGCATGACATCGGCAAGGGCCGTCCCGAAGACCACTCGATCCTTGGGGCCAAAATGGTGCGCAAGATCGCACCGCGACTGGGGTTAAAACAGGATGAGGTGGACACCGTCGAATGGCTGGTGCGCTATCACCTGTTGATGTCCGACATGGCGCAGAAACGCGATATTGCCGATCCGCGCACCGTGCGCGATTTTGCCAAAGCGGTGCAGACTGTGAAACGGCTTGATCTGCTCTGTGTGCTGACGGTCTGCGACATTCGCGGGGTGGGCCCAAATACCTGGAACAACTGGAAGGCCGTGCTAATCCGTGCGCTTTACCGTCAGACCGAGCGCGCGCTTGCCACCGGCCTTGAAGACCTCAACCGCGAAAACCAGGGGGCCGAAGCGAAAAAGACCCTGCGTGACGCATTGGCAGATTGGCCGCGCAAGGCACTACAGATAGAAACAGGCCGTCATTATGATCCCTATTGGCAGGGCCTGCATGTGACTGCACAGGTCGCCTTTGCCGAATTGCTGCGCGACATTGGCGAGGACGACATCCGCATCGATCTGTATCCGGATAAAGACCGTGACGCGACCCGCGCCTGTTTTGTGATGTCCGATCACCCCGGTATTTTCTCACGTCTGGCCGGAGCCCTGGCGTTGGTTGGTGCCAACGTGGTCGACGCGCGCAGCTATACCACCAAAGACGGCTATGTGACGGATGCCTTCTGGATACAGGACGCCGAGGGCAACGCCTATGAGGCGCGCAAACTGCCCAAAATGCGCAGCATGATCGAGAAAATCCTGCGCGGCGATGTGGTTGCGCGCGATGTTCTCAAAGGCCGCGACAAGGTCAAAAAGCGCGAGCGCGCCTTTCGCGTACCGACCTCGATCACCTTTGATAATGACGGCTCGGAAATTTACACAATTATCGAGGTGGACACCCGTGACCGCCCCGGATTGCTGTATGATCTGGCACGCACACTGGCCGCTTCAAACGTCTATATCGCCAACGCTGTCATCGCGACATACGGTGAACAGGTGGTCGATACCTTCTATGTCAAAGACATGTTCGGTCTGAAGTATTACTCAGAAAGCAAGCAGCGCACACTTGATAAACGCTTGCGCGAAGCCATGATTGAAGGGGTCCAGCGGGCGGAAGAATAGCGCATGTCGAAGCCCCCTTGCTTTCGCGACACTGACAAATCCAACCGGGTCACTCCTGAAAGTGCGACATAAATTAACGAATGGGTGACAGACTTCTGCGCAGGATGTCCAAACGCTTCAAACATCCGGGCCCGTCATGACACCACACCCTGCAAACAGCACTGGCTTTGAGGATTGCGGTGAGGTGCCCTTTCATCTGCACGAGATCTTCTTTTCCCGCTCGGACGAGCGTGGTGTCATTCAAAGCGGAAACAACGTTTTCCAACGGGTAAGCGGGTATCCCTGGGAGGCGCTCATCGGTGCCCCTCACAAGCTGGTCCGTCATCCTGATATGCCCCAAGCCGTTTTCTGGCTGTTCTGGGACACGATCACAGCGGGCAAACCAATCGGGGCCTTTTTGAAAAACCGCGCACAAGATGGCCGGTATTACTGGGTATTTGCCATTGCCACGCCGGTGGACGACGGCTTTCTGTCAGTGCGGTTCAAACCAACCAGCCCGCTTTTGCAGAAAATCATCAGCCATTATTCGGAGCTGCGCGAATTTGAACGGACCTCCGGCGTGTCGCCAGAAGAAAGTGCGACCGTCCTGCTCAAAAAGCTGAAAGCGATGGGATTCGCGACCTACGAAGAATTCATGACCTATGCCATCGTGGAAGAAACCGTTGCCCGCGATACCGGTCTTGGCCGTCCATCTGATCAGGCCATGATCCACTACGCCACAATGCGCGCCACCTTGCAGAAAATCCAGCAAAACGCACAGGCAATTGTTGAAGGTTTCAAAGGCATACAAACCTCGCCAAAGAACATGCGTATTCAATCGGCGCGCTTGGGTGAAGTTGCCGCTCCGCTAAGCGTCATCTCGGCGAACTTCGACGTGCTCGCGGATAGTATCCGGACAAGGGTCAACGCGTTCCTGCTGAATTCAGAGACGGTTTTGGCAAAGGCGACGGAGGGTTTGTTCGTCAATTGCGCGCGCAATATCCAACAAGAAGCCATTTCAATGTTTCGGCCGGAAGACTACCCGCAAAAAACTGAATTTGCAGAAGAAGAAGCCAACCGGCTAAAGGCGGTGAGCGCGGATTACACCGCAACAATCAAAGCCGCACTGCAAGACATCCAATTTGAAGTGTCGAACTTTACCGAGATGTGTGTGCAGCTCAAGCGCACCCTGTCCGGCCTCAGCGTTACCCGCGTGATGAGCCAGATCGAAAGTGCCCGCATTGGCGATACCACCGGCGGGATGGGCGAAATCATCTCGCAGTTGGCCAAGTTTCAGGTACTGACTTATGATTGTCTGCGCACTATTGAAAACGAGTGCGCCAAGCTACGCAGCGATATTGAACCCGTCACAGCAAGCGCAAAGCGGTTGACCTTTTCCTGATGCCACCCATGCGTCCTATTTGGCTGATCGCTGGCCCGCGTATATAATGGCCTGCGGCTACACGAAGCTGTCATAAGTACACTGGTTTTCTCTCTCCCCCTCATTTCGTATGCTGCAATGCGCCTTCCATAGCATCATCACCTGATTGCGCGGCTTTGCTACACGCGGTAGGCAACAACCATCGACAACCGCAAGGCACGCAAATCCATGAAACCCATCCGCCTCATGTCCGGCTTCTTCACTGTGGGTGGCTGGACCTTGCTGTCGCGGGTGCTGGGGTTTGTACGTGAAGCCATGCTGATCGCATTGATCGGCCCCGGCCCGGTGATGGATGCCTTTGTCGCCGCCTTCCGCCTGCCCAACATGTTCCGCCGTTTCTTTGCCGAAGGCGCGTTTAACGCAGCTTTTGTCCCGATGTTTTCCAAGAAACTCGAAGGGGAAGAGGGGCCCGGAAAATTCGCCCAAGACGCCTTCAACGGACTTGGCTTTGTGGTCCTTATCCTTGTTGGCCTTGGCATGATCTTTATGCCTGCTTTGGTCTGGCTCACTGCCGAAGGATTTTCCGGTGACGCGCGCTTTGACATGACTGTGGGCTACGGCCGCGTGGTCTTCCCCTACATCCTTTGTATGTCTCTGGCCGCATTGTTTTCCGGCGTCCTAAACGCAACGGGCCGGTTTGCCGCCGCCGCTGCGGCCCCTGTGTTGCTGAACATTTTTGTGGTGGCCGCAATGACCTTCGCCGCGCTCACCGGTGCTGCGGTAATTAACTGGTTGATCTGGGCCATCCCTGTTGCGGGTGTCGCACAGTTGGCACTCACATGGCGCGCGGCGGCGCTGGCGGGCTTTGCCCTGCGCCCGTCGCGCCCCCGCTGGACGCCGGATATGAAGGCGATGATTGTGATCGCCTTGCCCGCCGCCCTTGCTTCGGGCGTGATGCAGATCAATCTTGTTGTCGGTCAGGTCGTCGCCAGCCAATTTGACAAAGCGGTCTCATGGCTGTTTGCGGCGGATCGGCTCTATCAATTGCCCTTGGGTGTTGTCGGTATCGCGGTTGGTATCGTTTTATTGCCTGACCTGTCGCGTCGATTGCGCGCAGGCGATGACAAGGGCGCGCGCATGGCGCTCAGCCGCGCAGGCGAGATTTCATTGGCGCTTACCATCCCGTCCGCTGTGGCGCTGATGGTGATCCCGCAAACGCTGGTTTCAGTGTTGTTTGAACGCGGCGCGTCAACCGTGGATGACACCGCCGCCATTGCCACCGCCGTGGCGATTTACGGTCTTGGACTGCCCGCCTTCGTTCTGCAAAAGGTACTGCAACCCATTTACTTTGCGCGCGAAGACACCCGCCGCCCGTTCCATTTCGCGGTTGTTGCCATGGTGATCAATGTTGGCCTTGCCGTGGGCCTCGCCATCGGAACGCTTGCCGGTCCATTCGCGGGCCGAACGGGTGGCGCCCATGAGCTTGAGCATGCGTTCGATGGCGTCGGGATCCTTGAGTGTCACGCGCTCGGAGCTACGCAGCGTGCGATGCTTGGCCTGGATGCCTAGACGACGGGCCACGCCACACAGGGCCATGGCGGCCTCTTCCGTGGGGCAAGCGATTTCCAGGAAGCTGGCCTTACCGGGATCGGACAGGAAGCCACGGGCCATGAAGGCGCCGCGCCATGCCGCTTTGATTTGGGCGATGGATCCGTTGACCACTTCAGACGGCAGTCCACGGACCTGCTGCTTGCGGCGGTCGACCAGTCCGGTCTGCAAAGCCAAGGCCACTACGTTGCGGGTGACGAGCACCACGTAGGTCTCGACAGGGCCGTTCGGGGTCTGACGTGTGAGGTGATTGACCTCGGCTTCGTGCCCGAACGTGTTCCTCAACGTGTTCTTCAGCCATTCTGCAACGTCAAGCGAGGTGAATACGGCTTGGATAACGTATGTATTCTGTACCGGTCGAAGACCGCCGCCAAAACGGATCATGGCCGCAGCTTGGGCCTTGATCGCGGCTGGCGAATCGCCTTCAAAGGCTGCCAACTCGCTTTTGACATCGTCCAGAAGAGCCAAGATCTACCTCCTACAGTCCCGTTCTTCTCAATGCTTCAGGCGCTTCGTGCCGTTATCTGCTGTCACACGGTCGGAAGCCATCGGCTTTCTGTGATACCTAATCTGGTGGACAAGCGAACCCGTTTGATACGTATTATGGGCCCTGCTTTCTCGCAGTGTGGTCACCGAACACTTGCCCGATGACCGCTCGACGCCTGCTTACGATGAGTGACGCTTGTGCTGTTCTCTCGCGGAAACGGTTACGTTGAGCCCATGTGCGCGTAAGCGGCGAG